>Ga0182018_10004673_pt1 | contig 11384 bp, 16 predicted proteins | sample 812P2MmetaG_FD_120490 | JGI IMG/M metagenome (GOLD analysis project Ga0182018, IMG submission 120490) | Permafrost microbial communities from Stordalen Mire, Sweden - 812P2M metaG | ecosystem: Environmental > Terrestrial > Soil > Wetlands > Permafrost | place: Sweden: Stordalen | collected...
CGCGCACCAGGATCTCGCCGTCGTCAGCGATCTTCACCTCGACTCCCGCGATGGGCTTACCGACACTGCCCTGACGCGCGTGGAACGGATGATTCAGCGTCACGATCGGCGCGGTCTCAGTCAGGCCGTAGCCCTGGATCACTAGAAACCCGAGATCGGAGAAGAACGCTTCGAGATCGGCCGCGAGCGGCGCCGCGCCCACGATAAAGCTCCAAAACTTCCAACCGAACAAAGCATGCACCTTCCGATAGCGCCACCAGCGGCGCAGCCAGTGGCCTTTCAAAGCCCTCAATTGGCGGAGCTCCGGAAACGTTTGGATCAAATGCGCGCGCAAAATTTCCAGAATTTGCGGCACCGATACCAGCACCGAGACGCGGCGCGTGCGGATCTGGCGGAGAATTTCGTTCGGATGGAACCCGCGCATGAAGATCACGACGCCGGGCAGCATCGGCGGGATGAACGTCGCCATGGCCTGCCCGAACATGTGGCTCAGCGGCAGAAGGTTGAGAAAACGGATGGGCGCGAACGGCCGGGCGTAGCCGAGGTACTTCTTCACTTCGCGTTCCACCGGAACAATGTTGGCGAGAATGTTACCGTGCGTAATGATCACGCCCTTGGGGTCGGCGGTGGCGCCGGAGGTGAAGATGATCTCGGCGGTTTGATTCTTTGTGATCTTCGCCGGTTCGACGGCCTCCGCCAGCCCGTCGTTCAAGCTAGCCAGTTTCCAGATCCTCGGCGAAGCCGGGAGGCCGACTTCGTCGCCGATCAATATCGCGCGGGCACCCACGATCTCGTCAATACGTCCGACGAATTCGGGTGACGAGCGATAGTCGATCGGAACGGCGATCACGCCTTCCAGCAGGCATCCCCACAGCGCGATAATCCACTCCGGCCGGTTCTCTCCGTACAGAATGACTTTGTCGTCGTGGCCGATCCCCGCGTCGCTCAGCCTCGCCGCAAACGCCTGCGCGTGCGCGGCAATCTCACGATAGCTATACCGCCAGGCATGGAAACCATCGTCATAGACGAGGAAGCCATCGTCGAGCCCGGCGAAGTCCTGGAAGAAGTCGAGCAGCGTCTCACGCGGCATCCACTACCATTATTCCCACCGTCCTATTTCTTGCTCGCCGCCGGCGCCGGCGGCATGTCGGAGTTGAAGATGTCGGCCACGGTCTTCCACTTGCCATCGGCCTGCTTTTTCCACACCTCTATGAGCTTGCCGCGATCCTCCAGCGACTTCCCTTCGGGATCTTTCGGCGTGATCTGATAGACGCCTATCACGTAGGCCAGTTCGCCGGACCGTGCGACGTCTGCTTTGGTGACCTGCCAGGACACGGTGGCGTGCGGACTCAGCAGCGAGGAGGCCCACACGGCGCGTATCGCCTGCTTGCCGGTGGCGATGGGGGCGTTCGGAGGCAGTAGAGAAGCGTCATCGCTGTAATAGGAAACCGTGCCTTCCAAATCGTTAGCAGCGGCCGTCTTGGCCCATTGGGCGTCCGCGTCTCGAACAGCACTCTCATCCGCCGCCCGCGTGTCCGGTGTCTGCTGATTGCAGGCCGATGTCAGAAGAAGCAGAGCAAGACAGCCGCACAAAGCCGCGTATCTTTGCTTCAGTTCGCAACCGCTGGGTTTCACGTCGCAACCGCTGGTCATTCGCAAATCCTCCTGGTCAGGGAGTTCACGATAACACATCCACCCAACTGCTAGTGGGGCAGTCCCGCTCAGCGAATCTTCGGGGAAAACTTAGGTCGATCGGGGTCCGCGGTTCGTTCTTCCTGGAGCCCAGTGAACGGAACCGAGAACAGGAGCGTTTCCGAAGCGCGCCAGCTTGTTCCGTCAGGGAAGGATGCGGATCGCGAGTCAAACCAGTCTCGCGAGTGGGTGGAGATCATGCGGCCTTCGAGTAATCCCAATGCGGGCCGGCGGCTGAGCAGGAAAACGCTCGCAATCTGACCCGCGCCATTCGCTGTACTCACAGACACACCACAAAGTTCGTCTATTTGCTGAGAGTTGGCGAACAGTTGTTGTACCGTCTGCCCGCGCGAACTGTCGCTCTGAACCGGAACCTGGTGCCAAAACCATTCTGGAGACGGCTTAACTGACGGTCGCGTTTCCTCTCTTATACTTTCATCGCGACGAACATGCCGGCCAGAGAGAACATCATGGCCACCGAAAATTCCGAACAGGTTCGACCAGGTCTTCACTCCTATGTTGCCCCACGCCTCCACCGCGGAATTAGAGTAGGGTGGATCAGCCATTTTGTATGCCTGTGGCCCGAAAGAATCCGCCCTCTCGAACTGCGTTCCATTGATAGTCAGCCACGCATGAGTCGTGACATAGCATTCGCAATCGGAATTCGCCCGCATAACGTCATACGCCCAGGACCATGCGTCGTTACCGGCGAAGAAATCCATCGCCAGAATAAGCAGCTTTATGCCGGAAATGACGAACTTTACTGCTGTGTTGGCTCCGGTGCTGTCCTGAGATCCAATCCAGTAAGCCATGTCTTCGCCACCCAGACCAATACCGGAGCCGTAAACCGAAGAGCGGTTCCTTGCGGAGAAATAGCCGGTTGCGAATTGCGTTCCAAGGTGAATCCGGGAGTCGGGGTCGCGTGCGTAGTCGTGGTTACCCGGAGGCGTAATGAATGGGATGGCATTTCTGTCAAGAATCGTCCAGGCGTCCTCCGCGTTCTTGCACTGGCTGTCTGCGGTGTTGTTCACGCAATCGCCGACGCCCACTACCGCCTTGATGTTAGCGTCAAAGAATGGCGGGCTGGAAGTGAAAACGATGTGCTTGTGGTCGACGATCCACTGCATCATGGCGGCGTAATATTCACCGAGATCGTTAGGGCACGTAGTAGCCAGGTACTGAGGATCGGGAATAATGGCAATAGTGAAGTCAGCGCCCGCTGCTTCCTCCGCCGTTACCGAAGAAGTATTCACCAGGCGTGCCGCCGCTGCAGCCGCGAGACCGCTGAAGACAGACGCCCCGAACCCGCGTCTGGTAATTTTCCTCAAGAGTCGTTTAGGCGCCAGCCCTCCGTGTTTGATTACATATTCTAGTTCAGTCACTACTTTGGGCCCAAACGCTTCGACGCCCACGGCTTTTGAAAAGTTTCCCATACTCGCAACCGGAATGCTCAGAGCCGACGCGCCCGTTTTCATGTGTCCGACGCGCTCCCCGTAGCGGCGGCTTGGTGTGTCCTGAGCGGAAACGCGCGCTTGCATGTAACTACAAAAAGAGCTACATTGAGATGACATACGAATGGGACGACGCAAAGAACCGCAGCAACTTTGCGAAGCACGGTCTGGATTTCGCGGACGCGGAATTGGTGTTTGCCGGCTCTCGCGTCACTTTCGTAGATAACCGTTTCGACTATGGAGAGGAACGGTTTGTCACTTTGGGTCTGCTCGCCGGTCGGCTGGTAACGATAGCCCACACCCAGCGCGGCGAGGCAACGCGCATTATCTCCATGAGGAAGGCGAACCGACGTGAGCAGGAAATCTATCAAGAGCGACTTGGCACGGCTTGACCGGATGAAGGATTCCGATATCGACTATTCCGACATTCCGCCGCTCGGCGACGAGTTTTTCACCAAGGCCACAGTCGCGTGGCCCCCTGCTAAACATCAATTGACCATTCGCCTTGACGCGGACGTCCTGCATTGGTTGAAGGAAAACGGCAGAGGTTACCAGACGCGCATTAATCACATTTTGCGCGCCGCTATGGAGAGCCAGCCCCCGCGCCGTTCGCGTTCCACCGCAGCGCCGAGGAAGAACACCCGCACACGCGGCGGATCAAAGCCGGCGTGACGTCAGCGGGACCTTACCGCATCCGGCAACGAGCACCACCACAGGTCTGACGAGGAGATATGGCCGGGAGCTGCGACGACTCTAGTCGGCCCGCTTGCTGCTCGCTCGCCGGGGCTTCGGCTTGCTCTTGCCCTGGAGATTGAGCGCCATTGCAGCGCGGATGAGATTTTTCAGAGCGCGCTCATTGACTCTGTCGCCCTCGTAAAGATCAATCGCTCGCCATCTATTCCCTTCCAGGCCGGCGTTGAAGACGTGGTCCGGATCTGGAAGGCTTGCGCCCTGAGCAAAGGTCAGTTTTACCTTATCCTTGTGAGCGTTGGCCACGCAGATTAGGCCATCGCGAGACCAACACGGAGAGCCCATCCATTTCCATTCCTCGATTATCTCGGGGTCTGCCGCGCGTATGATCTCCCGAACTTTCGCGAGCGTCTTCCCGCGCCAGTCTGTGAGCCCTGCGATCAGTTGGTCAATACGTTCCGATGGATTCATTGGATCTTTATGCCTCAAATTCTTGTCCCGTTACATGTCGGGCCGATCTCTTCGAAATAAGCAGCCGAAAGACATGGCCTTTCCACATCCAAAATCCCGAAAGGAGCATTACAGGAACGACGACAAACCGAACACGGGCGGCGTACTTTGGAATCTCTTCAAACGGGCTATAAATATAACCGAGTATCGGAATGCTAAAGACGATGTGAATCCAGCGAAGAATCGAACGCTTGGTGGCATCTTTCATGATTAATGTGTCCTCCATTTCACTCCATCCGCGCTATTGAGCCGCCTTAGGCGTCCAACCGGGGGGCTCAATACCGAACTGCTTGGCGTACTCCGCCTTCAATCGCTGCCAGCCGGACTTCATCGCCTCACCGCGGACGATGGGAGTTCCGCTCAGAAGCCGATCCAGAACATCGAAAGAAATATGCCAACCCGCCGCGCCCCACGATATGAAGCGGCGATCGATGTTGTGCCACAGCGTCAGGCGCGTGCCGCCTCCAAAAGCTTCGAGTTCCCAGCGGATATCGCCGTACTCAAGCAACTTGGGAGCGTCGGCTCGCGTCACTGTCGTTTCTAGCGGCGTGGGCCTTCCCACCCAGGTGAGCTTCACCGTTCCAACCGTACCGAGGCTTTCATCGACCACAAAGGGCGCCCACTCGCGCAGATGCGCCGGCTCGGTTAGCGCCTGCCAGACCTTTTCCGGCGAGTGGCGCAGTTCTCTGACCAGTATGAGCGTCCACTTTTCTCCCTCCTTCCGTACCTGTGCCCCGCTGGCGGGACCCGGTGTGTACTGATCGCGATCTATCATTGATTTCCTCGGCTATTTACCGCGAGGCTGTACCAGTAAGACCTGATTGCCATCGGGGTCCTCAAGACTAAACCACTTCACGCCGGACCCCGGGCCGAACAGGTCGTTTCTAACTTCGTTGACCTTAGCGCCCTTTGCGCTGAGCTCCTCATGGAGCCCTACCCACCAATTGTGGTCGTCCCTGCGGGAGTCCGTTGTGACCTTCAAGCCCGGTTTGTCCGAATAAAATGCTTTCGCCTTGGGCATGTCGGTAACAGCAATGCTGAACATCATAAGGTTGTCGACGGTGTGTTTCATTTTTTCCTTGTCTTCCCCTTCGTCGCCCGCCGCGGCGGCCGGCGACAGCAGCAGCGCCGCGCTTGCCAGGCCACCATGAATTGCAAACATACGTCGGTTCATAGTTCAACCCTTTAATAGCGTGCCAGCTGGGTGAGCTGAATGAGGTTGCCGCAGGTGTCGTTCAGCATCGCAATGGTCGCGCCGGTCACGCTGGTGGGCGGCATCGTGAACTCGGCGCCGCCGGCCTTGATCCGCTGGTAGTCGCCCTGGACGTCGTCGGTGAAAAACATGGCCGCGGGCTGGCGCTGTTGAAACATCGCCTCTTGATACGCTTGGGCTGCGGGGTTGCTGTTCAGCGCCAGCTGCAGCTCAGTGCCGTCCGGCTCCTCGGGCGAGGCCACGGTCAGCCAGCGAAATGGGCCGTTACTGAAATCGGCCTTCTTGGCAAAGCCGAGTACCTCCGTATAGAAGCGCAGGGCCTTGTCCTGGTCGTCCACGTATAAGCTGGTAACTTTGATTTTCATTTGGTTTTCCTTGTCTTCCTTTTCGTTGGTGTTGCTTGATCTTTTTTGGTGTGATCCATGCGGTCGAGGTGGCGTTCGAGAGCATCTACTTGAGCGGACCAGAACCGGCGGAACGGAACCAGCCAGGCATCCACCTCCTGAAATCGTTCGGGTTTCAGCCGGTAAAAACGGCGCTGTGCGTCCACCGTGGATTCCACGAAACCGGCGTCGCGCAGCACTCGCAGGTGCTTTGACACGGTCGGCTGCGGCATACGAAGTTGACGCTCGATCGCTCCAACCGACTGTTGTGACGAGACCAGGAGGCTCAGTATCGCGCGGCGGTTTGGCTCCGCAATGATTTCGAACACAGATTCCACTCTCTTTATATACTCCACAACGCATATACTTGTCAAGGTATATATTGGCAAGACCCAGGCAAGCGGCGGCCGCAGGCTGCCATGCTAGAATCCCAGCCATGAAATTCCCGACCCTCACGTCGCTCGCAGCCCTGTTGGCGCTGGCCGTTGCGTCGGCGCAGCCGCGCGATCAGGCCGTCGCCGCCCTCATCGACGATCTCGTCACGGCCAATCACATCCTGGCGTCCGAAGGAATCCTGGATGGCTACGGCCACGTCAGCGTGCGCGATCCCGCGAACCCGAAGCACTATTTTCTTTCGCGCTCCCTCGCGCCAGGTTTGGTCACGGCGGCCGACATCATTGAATACGACCTCGACAGCAATCCCGCCGCCGGCGACGATCGCACGGGATATCGCGAGCGATTCATCCACGGCGAGATCTACAAAGCGCGGCCGGACGTGATGGCCGTCGTTCACGATCATTCGCCGGCCGTGATTCCGTTCAGCGTCAGCTCCGTGCCTTTGCGCGCGGTGTCGCATATGGCGGCGTTCATCGGCGAAGGCATCCCTGTGTTCGAGATTCGCGACGTCGACGGCATGACCGACATGCTGGTATCGAACCCCAAGCGCGGGCGAGCGCTAGCCACCGTGCTCGCAAAGTTTCCGGCGGCGCTGATGCGTGGACACGGCGCGGCCGTTGTCGGCGAGTCGGTAAAAGTCGCGGTGGGCCGCGCGATTTATCTCGATCTCAACGCCAGAGTGCAGGAGCAAGCCATGCTGCTGGGAGGCACCGTCAAGTACTTCGAGCCTGAAGAAGCCAGGAAGACTGCGCCGCAGGACGGCTTCGAGCGCGCTTGGGATGTTTGGAAGCGCAAGGCGGCCAAATGACTTACTGCTTAAACTTGCGAGCCAGATCCTGAGTCGCGCGCATCAGCAGGTTTCCGTCCAGTCCCACGGCGACGAAGGTACACCCGAGCGACAGGTAGTGGCGCGAAAGCGTTTCGTCAGTGCTCAAGATGCCCGCCGCGCGCCCGGCCGAACGAATGCGGCGGATGGCGTCCTCGATGGCGTGCTGCACATCGCCATGTCCAGGTTTGCCCAAGTGTCCGAGCGCCGCGGAGAGATCCGATGGCCCGATGAAAACGCCATCCACGCCCTCAACTGCCGCGATGGCATCCAGATTATCCAGTCCCAAGCGCGTCTCCACCTGCACCAACAGGCACATTTGATCGTTGGCCTCGTGCAGATAGTTCGTCACGCGGTTCCATTGCGACGCCCGCGCGAGAGCCGCCCCAACGCCGCGAATCCCGGCTGGAGGATAACGCATCGCCGCCACCAATTGCTTGGCTTGTTCGGAGCTCTCAACCATGGGCACCAGCAGCGTCTGCGCGCCGATATCCAGCAGTTGCTTGATGAGTGGAACATCACCAATAACCGGCCGCACGATGGGATGCACGGGATACGGCGCCACGGCCTGCAACTGAGCCAGGATGGATCGGACGTCGTTGGGTGCGTGCTCGCCGTCAATCAGCACCCAATCGAAGCCGGCGCCGGCGGAGATTTCCGCACAGATGGGATCTGTCAGGCCCAGCCACAAGCCGATCTGCGCGCGCTCCCCGCTCTTCAACGCGGCTTTGAAGGTGTTCTTCTTGATCTCCATGAATGCTCACTCAAAGTGACACGAGATGCAGCCGAACGTTCCATAGTCGATGTGAAACGTGTCGCCCCGGCGCACGGGAACAGGGCGCGTGAACGACCCTCCGAGGATCACCTCGCCGGCCGCGAGGGACACTCCGTGCGGCGCAAACTTGTTCGCCAGCCACGCCACACCATTCGCCGGATGGTTGAGCACCGCCGCCGCGACGCCCGATTCCTCGATCACTCCATTGCGATAACAAACCGCGGCTATCCAGCGCATGTCGGCATCCAGCGGACGGAACGGACGACCTCCGCAAATCAGCCCAGCGCCCGCGGCGTTGTCCGAGATCGTATCGAAAACTTTGCGCGTGGCCTTGGTCTCGGGATCCACTTGCTGGATGCGGGCATCGATAATCTCGATGGCCGGCGTGACGTATTCGGTGGCAGTCAGGACATCGAAGATGCTGCAGTTGGGACCCTGCAACGGCTTGCTCAAGACGAAGGCCAATTCAACTTCCAGGCGCGGAACGATGAAACGCTCGGCCGGAATGCTGGAGCCGTCGGCGAAGAACATGTCATCCAGCAGCACGCCGTAGTCGGGCTCATTGATGTTCGACGAGTACTGCATGGCTTTCGATGTCAAGCCGATCTTATGGCCTTGCACCACGCGGCCGGCGCCGATCTTCAGGTCGACCCAGGCTTTCTGCACCGCATAAGCGTCGTCCATCGTCATCCCGGGATGCTGGAGCGAGAGCTGGCGGATTTGTGTCCGCGCGCGTTCCGATTCGTCCAGCCGCTTGGCTGCGCCCTGAATACTGCGGTCATCCAACATGCGTAGGCTCCTCCGGGGCGTGCCCCTCTGGCTCAGCAATGATCGTATTTTTTAAACTCCCGATGCCGTCGATTTCGGTGATCACTTCGTCGCCTACCTGGACACCGGCCAGGCCCTCGGGTGTCCCGGTCAAGATGATATCGCCCGCTTGGAGCGTCATGAAGCCGCTCAGATACTCGATCAGCGTGGGGATATCGAAAATCATGTCGCGCGTGCAGCCTTCTTGCGTCACCCGTCCATTCACGAGCGTGCGCAGCCGCAGGTTCATTGGATCGGGCACCTCGGCCGTGTCGACCAACCAGGGTCCCAACGGAGTCGCGAAGTCGCGACTCTTCACGCGAAAATTCGGGCGGTAGTAATTCTCCAGGTAATCGCGAATCGCGTAATCGTTGGCGACGGTGTAACCGGCGACGTAGTTGTAAGCGTCGGCCCGCGCGACTTTGCGCGCGGTTTTGCCGATCACGACCGCGAGTTCGCACTCATAATGCATGTACGTGACGCCGCGCGGACGGCGGGTCTGGCCGAGATGTCCGCACAGGCTCTGCGGTCCTTTCAAGAAAACGAGCGGCTCCTCGGGAGGCTTAAACGCCAGCTCCTTGGCGTGGTCGGCGTAGTTCAGTCCCAGCGCGAAAATGGTTCCCGGCTGCACCGGCGGGAGCCAGACCACGGGATGTCCAGACTCGAGGCGGGGGTCGCCCTCGATCACGTGATGGATCGCACCGGCGTAGGCTACGCGGGCGTGCTTCATTCCGGAACGACCTCGTTCTCGATCGCCGGCAGACCGTCAATTTCCACTCGGACACGGTCGCCGGCGCGCGCGCGCGGTGCATCGTGTGGTTCACCGATTAACAGAATGTCGCCGGGTTGGAGAGTCAAGAACTCGCTGATATCCGCGATCAACCGATCGATAGGGCGCACCAGATCGGCAGTGTTTGCGCGGCACCGCAGTTCGCCGTTGATCGAGGTTCGAATCTCCCTCGGGATGCGATCAGTTACCTCAGCTCCGACGACGCAGAACCCATCGCGGCAACGCTGCCGAATCGCCGGCCGGTAGTACGATTCATGCGGAATGCTCACGTCATTGACCACGACATAGCCGGCTCCGATGACTACTCCCAGCGTACCGGCCATCTTCAATTCCTTCGCATCCGCTGGTATCCGAATCGCGGCGCCGCTGGTGTTCCAAGTGTTGCGAGGCCGGAGGTAAAGCACCGGCGCGACAGGAGGTTCGCCCAGACCTTCCAGGTCAGCGCGAAAGTTCAAAGCTACGCCGTACACCGCTCCTCCGCACGCGGGGAGCATCAGCTTTTGGATTGGGTCACTAGATCCCCATCTCCTTGAAAACTTCCCTGGCGATGCGGAAACTATCCACGGCGGCAGGCACGCCACAATAGATGGCGGCTTGCAAAAACAGCTCCTGCAATTCTTCCTTGCTGACGCCGTTGGCGATTGCGCCGCGCACGTGAGCGCGGATTTGATTGGGGCGATTGAGACCGGTAAGCATCGAAAGCGTGACGATACTGCGCGTCTTACGATCCAGACCGGGCCGGCCCCAGATTTCGCCGAAGCAATACTGATTCACCAGTTCTTCAAACGGACGGTTGAAATCATCCGCGCCCGCCCAGGCCTTGTCGGCAAGATCCGAGCCGAACATGTCGCGGCGGATATTCATGCCCTTGTCGAACATCTGTTTTTCCATCGCTCAACATTATAACGGGCTGGTCGTTGTCATGACGACTCTGTCTTGGTTATGACGACTCTGTCTTGACGAAGTCTTCCATCACGGCTTTGCGCAGCAGGCTCGGCGGCAGCAGACCTTGCGACAGGATGAAATCGTGGAAGCGCTGGGCGTCGAACTTGGGACCCAAGGCTTTCTCGGCGGCGGAGCGAATTTCGAGCAGACGCGTGTAGCCGTCAAAATACGACGGGGCTTGGCCTGGCAGGCGGAAGGTGAAACGCTCCACTTCTTCGGTTGCGAATGCTGGCGAACAAACCACGTCCTTTTCCAAAATCTGCATGGATTGTTCGGGAGTAACCTTGCCCTGCTGCAATTCCGGATCGAGAAACGCACGGGCGGCACGAAGCAAGCGGTAGTCCAGTGAGACCAGCTTGGCGTCGTCCGGCATGTAAGGCAGCATCATCCACTCCGAGTAGAGTCCCCAGCCTTCGGCGTTGGTGCTGTTGAATGCGAACAACGCCCGCGCCAACGAAACGCCACGTTCCACCATGGCGTCGAACTGCAGCTCATGACCCGGCCGCGCTTCATGCGCCGTGAGCGTCCAGGATGCGGCCGCGTAGTTGAAATCGTCGTACTTCAGCGTGACGCCGCCCTTGCCGGTCGTCTCCAACGGAAGCACAAACTGGCCGCGCTCGCCATGATTGTTCATGAGCGGAGGAGGCTGCATGTGAGGCGCGGGTGTCTGCGCGGTCTCCGCGGCGGTTGCCAGTCGAATGATGGCCGGACGATTTGGCAGCGTCACCAGATGCTCGCGCCGGACGATGCTCTCGATTTCCGCCAGCCGCTTTTGATAATGCGGCAGCACCTGGTCGCCCGGAATCTGATCCTTCTTCAAAGCGCTGATGACGTCGCGATAGTCGGAAGACGGCAGGTTGCGTTCCTTCGCGATCTTGGCGGCGATGGGCTGCATCTGGTTTTGCA
>Ga0182018_10004674_pt1 | contig 11384 bp, 7 predicted proteins | sample 812P2MmetaG_FD_120490 | JGI IMG/M metagenome (GOLD analysis project Ga0182018, IMG submission 120490) | Permafrost microbial communities from Stordalen Mire, Sweden - 812P2M metaG | ecosystem: Environmental > Terrestrial > Soil > Wetlands > Permafrost | place: Sweden: Stordalen | collected...
ACGATCTCCCCCACATTCCCGACGCCTTCCTCCCGCAAGAAGCGGCCCATCTCGCGCGCCACGCGCACGGGCGAGCCTGGATCCCAAAACGTAGCTGTGCCTACCTGCACGGCGCTGGCGCCGGCCACCAGGAATTCGGCGGCGTCCTCACCGGTCGAGATGCCGCCCAGCCCGATCACCGGGATCTTCACCGCCTGTGCCGCCTGGTACACCAAGCGCAACGCGATCGGCTTGATGGCCGGTCCGGAAAGCCCGCCGAAACCGGCTCCCAGCCGGGTACGACGTGTGCGCGCATCGATGGCCAGCGCCAAGAACGTGTTCACCAGCGAGATGGCATCGGCGCCGCTCTGTTCCGCCGCCCGCGCCAGCGGCTCGATGGCGGCCACACTCGGCGACAACTTCACGATCAGCGGCCGGCGCGCCACGCGCTTCACGGCGCCGACCACCTCCGCCAGCAGCGCCGGATCGCTCGAAAAATAAATGCCGCCGTGTTGCGTGTTCGGGCAGGACACATTCACTTCGTAGCCCGCGAGGCCCTCAGCCGATTCGAGCACGCGCACCACTTCCACGTAGTCTTCGGTGGCGTAGCCGAACACGTTGGCGAAGACCGCCGTCCGCAAGCGCGCCAAGCGCGGCAGCTTCTCGCGCACGAATGCGCGCACGCCGATGTTCTGCAGACCGATCGAATTCAGCATGCCGGCCTGTGCTTCCCAGATGCGCGGCGGCGGATTGCCATCCATCGGTTCGCGCGACAACCCCTTCACCACCAGCCCGCCCAGCGCGTTCAGATCGGCCAGCCGCTCGAATTCCACACCGTATCCGAATGTTCCCGAGGCCGCCAGCACGGGATTACGGAGTGCGATGCCGCACAACGAAACCGCCAGACGCTCATCGTCCGGGCTCATTTCGGGCGCTCTTCTTCGCCTTCCGCGTAGGCTTCCGCCAGCACTTTGCCGGTCGCGGACGACGGCGTGGCGATCCCGGCGGCGCGCGCCACGGTCGGCGCCAGGTCCACCGCCTCGATGGCGCCTTCGATCAGCTTCTTGCCGAACTGCGGCCCATACAGAAACAGGGGCACGCGCGTATCGTAGTTATACAGCGAACCATACGATACGCCGCGGCCGGCGCCGAAATCTTCCACGGCTTCCGGCTCGTAGGAGAGCATCACATCGCCGGAACGCAATTCGTGGAAACTGTTTTCGAATCTCCGCCGCCACTCGCCGGTGTGCGAGCAATCTCCATCCGCCGTGTAATACCCCGCCACGCCGGGCAGGCGCAGGGCTGTCTCGCCGGCCAGTTTGCGTGCGGCGCGCCTCGGAGCGTTTTGCTTCTGCAGGGTCTCCAGCTTCAGATAGAGGAACGGATAGACGTACTTATCCACATACGTGTTCTTCACAGCGCCCTTATCGATCGAATCGGAAATCGCCTTGCCAATGGCGCGCGCGACGCTCTCGCCGGAGATCGCCTTCTGCGCGCGCGTCGCCGGATCAGGCTCGGGCGGCGCACCATGCGCGGCGGCAAAGATCAGGTTGTAGGTGTTCTTTCCCGGCGCTTTGTTCAACACCTCCAAGGTGCGCTGGATCTGCCGGTCGAGCTGCAGCGCCATCTGGTCCATCAGGGGAGAATCCGATCCGGTTTCGTGGCCCAGCAGCGCCATTGCGCCCAGCGACACGAAGACGAAATCCAACGCGGGGCCCTGCCCCAGTTTCTCCGCGGCGATCATAGTGCGCAGCAACTCGAATTGCGCCTCCTGGCAGAAGGGCGACGATTGGTAAAGGGCGAAGAACTCTTCCGGCCGCTTGGCATCGTAGGTGAGCGTGCGCAGGGGCGGCAATTCACCGCCCGTCCCCACCGCCACCCATTTCTTGTCGTGCAGTTCCTCGATCGGCCGTGACCCGTTATAAGCCGCCAGCCATTCCGGCGCGTTGCCGCGCGTGTTGAACCGGCCCTGTGTGTCCATCCGGAACACCAGCCCCTGCGAGTGGCCCGCCAGCAGCGAGGCCGACCCTTCGTTCAGGCCCAGGCAGAAGATGCGGTTGTGCGGGTCGCGGGCTGCCTCGTCGGCCAGGGTAGCGGCTTCCAGCATCTCGGCGCGGGCCTTGGCTAATGTGTGCGTCTTGCGGTCGTACCACTGGTCGGCGACAATTCCGTGGAGGCTCGGATAGGCGCCGGTGGCCAGTGTGGCCAAGCCGGTGGCGGTGAAGCCACTGGCGGCCAGGCGGCAGTCCGGATAATAGACGCCCTTGGTCATCAACTCGCGGAAGCCGCCGGGCGCCAGCAGATTTCCGGCCCGGTCCAGGTAGAGCTGGCGGAACTGCTCGGCAATCAGAAACACGAATAGTTTCGGCCGGGGGCGTAGCGCCTGCAGGGGGCCGGGCAGGCAGCCTGCCAGTCCGGCTAGGGCGCCCGAGGTGAACTGTCTACGGGAAATGGCCATCGGGTAAGAGTTTAGCAATCCCGACTGAATTATGGTATCGTATTTTCCTTAATACTTTTTCATAAAGGAACGGGTGTACAGCACTCTGAGGGAGAACCGGCCGATGCAGGAAGAAGATGGAAGCGTCTTGGGCTTGGCTACCATAAGGCAGAATCGAGGCATTTCGCTGGAGCAAATCGCGGAATCCACGAAAATCAACATCCGCAGTCTGAAGGCCATCGAGGGCGGCGATTTCAAGAAACTGCCCGGCGGCATCTACAACACCAGCTATATTCGTCAATACGCCAAGGCCATCGACTTCGACGAAGCGGAGTTGTTGGCGTTCTACCGCATCAAGATGGGGGTTGCGACCAACTCGGAGGACGCCAGCCGCAGCCGTAACGGCAAGGATGTCGTCGGCGGCGGGTTCCGGCCGGCTTCCCTAGCCGGGTAACAGCCTGCTTACTGCAACGCTGTGAGAAGATCGCCTGTCTGCCTGGCCAGATCCCAGCGGGCTCGCTCTACCGCGTACTGTGCGTCGTAAAACGCGATCCACTTGCCGCTCTCGGCGATGCGCGATTCCTCCACCTGGCTCAACAGAATTCTACCTTCCTGCAACAGCGCCAGATTAACGGAAAGCTGTTCGCGCGCGACGTCCAGATCGAGGCGCGCGACATCCCGCCGATCTCCCGCCTTGCGCAGTTCGCGGTAGCTTTGGTGGGTGTCCGCGGTAATCTGGTTGCGCGCATGGGCCAGTTGAATGCGCAGCTTGGACGCTTCCGCATCGGCTTCGGCGGCCGCCGCGCCAACTCCAGGCCCCGACAATAGCGGGAGCACAAACGAAACGCCGATCTCTGCGTTGTTGCGCTGGTATTTGAGGAAGTAATCCTGGTAGTGGTTGAAGGTAGCGAACAGGCCATACTGCGCCACCAGGTCCGCGTGCGGCAGGCGCGCGGCTTTGGCCGCCCGGCCTTCCAGTCCTTTGGCCGCGATCTGGGATTCCAACCGTCGCAACTCGCTGCTCGACTGTAACGCGCTTTCCACGGCAGCTTCCTCGGAAGCCGGCATGGGCGGAGCGACCCGCTCTTCGGCGGCCGGTTGCACGCGGTCGTCCGCGCCGTACCCCAGCACTAGGGCCAAGGAGGTTTCGGCAGTTTCGCGATCCGCATCCAAAGAATCGGCGTTCTGGCGCGCGCGCGCTAGGTTGAGCGCCGCCCGCTTGGATTCGAGCGGCAGTTCGCGCCCTTCCTGCACGCGGTTCTCGACGGTAGCCAGCACCTTTTGGGAGCTATCCACTTCCTTGCGCGCCATCTCGCCGGCGCGCGTGGCGCGCTCGGCATCTAAGAAAAGCGCCGCTGTGCGGAAGGCGACTTCATCTTTCTTGGCCGACGCCGCGATGCCTGCGCCACGGGCCTCTTCTTTGGTCTGCGCCACCGCGTAGCTCTGCTGGCGGTTGAAGAGAGACTCCGAGACGCGGCCTTGCACCACGGACGGCGCCGCGCCGTCTATGCTCATCGGAAATCCGTAAGTCCATGCCAGTCCGCTGCCAAGATAGACGTGCGGAGCGAATGGGTCTTTTCGGACGCGCACGGCTTCCTGCGCTTTCAGCTCATCCAGCCGCGCCATGGCAATTTCGGGGTTCTGCTGTAGGGCGCGCTCCACCGCCTGCCGCAGATTCATGGTGTGCACCTCGGCGCGCAGTGCGGCGGCGCAGCACGCCAGCGTAAAGATTCCGGTCAACGTCGACATGCTGGTATTGTCTCAGGAGTGGCTGCGCAGAAACCGATCACGTTCACGGTGGTTGCCTCATGCTGCGGTGCTAGCGCACAAGATCCCGGACCGTGGCCACCACCCTACTCCGAATGGTATCCGGAATCACACAGCTAATTGTTCGACTTCCGGCCGAATGGCATCTACGGTAAAATCAAGCAGATGTCAGTGGCGGCGCATGCAACTTTTGGGAGCGGGACTGATCGGTTCAGAGCTCTTTATCAGCTCCTTGCCGCGTTGAACCGGGCCAGCGACGTGGAGGACCTGTACGAGGCTGCGCTGACTAGTTTGCTCGACGCCACGGCCGCCGACCGCGCGGCAATCCTGCTATTCGACGATGAAGGAGTTATCCGGTTCAAGGCGTCGCGGGACCTTTCCGCCGATTACCAAACGGCTGCCACCGGGCATTCACCATGGCCGCGGGGGGCGTTGGACGCGCACGCCCTGGTGGTGCCCGATGTTCTATTAGACGATAGCCTCGCGGCGTACCAGGACGTATTACGGCAGGAAGGGATTCGCGCGCTCGCATTCGTGCCGCTCGCGCTGGATGCAGGCGTCTTGGGCAAGTTCATGTTGTATTACGCGGCGCCACATGAATGCACCGCGGATGAGTTGGAGATGGCCAACGCAATCGCCGCGCACGTAGCTTTGGCCACCGAACGCAAACGCGCGGAAATGGAACGCGATCGCAGCGACCATCTCCTGCAAGCGATTGTGGATAATTCGGCAACTGTCATATTCCTCAAAGATCTTCAGGGCCGGTACCTGTTGGTGAACCGGCGGTATGAAGAATTGTTTCATCTCACGAAGGCGAACGTGCTGGGCCGGACGGATTACGACATCTTCCCCCTCGAATCGGCCGGCCGGTTTCGAGAAAACGATCATGCGGTGCTGGCCGCCGGAAGACCGCTTGCATTTGAAGAGTATGCTCCGCACGACGACGGGATGCATAGCTATATTTCGGTCAAATTCCCCTTGCTCGGGCTGGACGGAAGCGTGACCGGCGTCTGCGGAATCGCAACCGATATCACGGAGCGAAAGCAACTCGAAGCCGCAAGCCGGCATCTGGCGGCTATAGTTGAGTGCTCCGACGACGCCATCGTCGGCAAGGACTTAAACGGCATCATCAGAAGTTGGAATAGCGGCGCGGAGCGCATCTTCGGCTACGCCGCCGCCGAAGTCATTGGCGAACCGGTGTCGATCCTGACGGCGCCGGACCGCCTGGATGAGATGCCCAAAATCCTTGCCAAAATACGGCAGGGGCAGCGAGTCGACCATTACGAAACGCGCCGGCGCAGAAAAGACGGAGAGATCATCGATGTGGCTCTTACCGTTTCGCCAGTCCGCGACGCGGCAGGCGAGATTATCGGAGCGTCAAAGATCGCGCGGGATATTACGGACCGGAAGCACGCTGAGCAGGAGCGTGCGTTGCTGCTCTCGCGGGAGCGCGAGGCCCGCCGGACCGCCGAGTTGCTCAATGGCGTCGCGCCCAGACTGGCGGCACAACTGGACCTTAACAAACTCGTCCAAGAAGTGACCGACATTGCTACTGCGCTAGTCGGGGCGGAGTTCGGTGCGTTCTTGCACAATGCTGTCGACGGGAATGAATCTTTCGCGCTTTACACCCTGTCGGGTGTGTCCCGCGAGACTTTTGCAGGATTCCCGATGCCCCGCAAGACCGATCTCTTTGGGCCAACCTTGCGCGGCGAAGGCATTGTCCGCTGCGGCGACGTGACCCAAGATCCCCGGTACGGTAAGATCCCCACGCACAGCGGACTAGCCGAGGGAGGCTTGGCAGTTCGCAGTTATCTCGCGGCGCCTGTTATAGCGCGGTCCGGGGAGGTTCTGGGCGGCCTTTTCTTCGGTCATTCGGCACCGGATAAGTTCACGGATACACACGTGGCGATCCTTGCTGGCGTAGCCGCGCAAGCCGCAATCGCCATGGACAATGCGTACCTGTTGGAACGTGCTCAGTGGGTGCAGACAGAACTCAAGCGATCAAACGAAGAACTGCGGCGCGCCAATCAGGATCTCGAGATTTTCGCCTGCTCCGCAAGTCACGACTTGCAGGAGCCGCTGCGAACGATCTCGATTTCGGCACAGATCATCGAGCGGAATTGGGGGCAGCGTTTGCAAGGCGAGGAGTCTACGTTCTTGCGGAATATCCTCAATGCTTCCAACCGGATGATTGTTCTCATCGAGGACCTGCTCGCGTACACGAAAGCGACGAAATACGAGGAAGGGCCCCCGCCAAACGCCGACTCGGCGCGGGTCTTCGCCGATGTCTTAGAAGACATGCACGGGACAATTGAGGAGTCCGGCGCGGCCGTCACCGCCGGAGAATTGCCGATGGTTGCAATCCATGAAAGCCGGCTTGCCCAATTGTTTCAGAACCTGATTAGCAACGCCATAAAGTACCGCAGTAAGGAGGCCTCTCGTGTGTATATCTCGGCCGACGAACATGACGGCTGGTGCATATTCTCCGTGGTTGATAACGGGATTGGAATTGAACCGCAGTACGCAGAGCGAATCTTCGGCCTTTTCAAACGTCTGCACAATCGTGAAGAGTACCCGGGAAGCGGCATCGGCCTGGCGATCTGTCAACGTGTGGTGGAGCAGTACGGCGGCCGGATTTGGCTGGAGCGCTCTATTCCCGGTGGAGGATCGACCTTCTGCTTCTCCCTGCCCTCGCGGATCCGATAGCAGCCGGGAGTTGAAACCCGAGAGCTTGGCGAATGCCGGGGCACGCACAGTGTTGCTCGTTGAAGATAATCCGACGGATGTATACGTCATCCGGGAAGTACTTGAGAAGTGCGGACTTAACCTCCGCCTGCGCCTCGCCGGCGATGGAGAGGACGCGCTGCTCTATTTGCAAAGTCTGGCCAAGACTAAGAAATCCTCGTGTCCGGCACTCATACTCTTGGACTTGAACCTCCCGAAGATTTCCGGTATCGAAGTTCTGCAGCAACTGAGAGCCGGCTCGCCGTGCCGGCGCACGCCGGTCATCGTCGTGACCTCATCCACGGCGGAGGGGGATCGCGCTGCCGTCCAGCGCCTGGGAGCTGAAGCGTATTTTCAAAAGCCAAAGAGCCTGGCGGCATATATGCAGCTTGCCGGACTGATAAAGCGTGTCCTGGCATCCGCTGATAATGAAATATAAGGAGCGTAAGGTTCCGCACGTATCGAATACACGCTACTGCGATACAATTGGCGCAGGAGAAAGGGTGAAGATGTCGCCTTGGGAAAAGCTTCTTGAGCAACCGCATCCGCGAGGCCATTTCGTACAACTCTACGAGGCTGATGAGGGAGCCTTAACGAAGAATGTCGGACAGTATCTCTGGGAAGGCCTCCGGCGGGGGGATGGCGCGTTGGTTATCGCAACCGCGGAGCACCAGGAACTTTTCTGCCGGCATTTGGATGGCTTGGGCGCCGATCTAGCCGCAGCATTAGGCAGCCAACAATTAGTATTCTGGGATGCTCACCAGACGCTAGATCAAATCATGGCTGGCGGGCAGCCGGACTGGCAAATGTTTGAGAGTGTCATACGATCGGCGATGCGGGTCGTTCGTCCAGCGAGGGGTCAAGAAGGCTTGCGCGCCTATGGGGAAATGGTGGGAATCCTTTGGAAGGCGCGGCAATTTTCGGCCGCCATCCGGCTCGAACAGCTCTGGAATAAGCTGTTGGAACAATCGAGCTTCAGCCTGTACTGCGCATATGCAATCGATCTCTTTGGAAAAGAGTTTGCGGTTGCCAATCTCGATGGCGTGCTCTGCACCCACACGCATCTCGTACCGGCCCAACCCGATGGCACGCTTGAAACCGCCCTCAATCGGTCCATGGATGAGATCCTTGGTTCGAAGGCGGATGCATTACGGGTCCTCATCAAAGCCAACTACCGTCCCGGCTGGGCGGTGATGCCGGCCGCCGAGGCGATCGTACTTTGGTTGAGGAAAAATCTACCGGAGCAGGCCGATCAAATCGTTGCACGAGCTCGGTATCACTACCATTCGCTATTACAACCTGCGGTTGAGTCCAGGCTTGCAGCCGAATGAAAAACCTGATTCTGTTGGTCAGCGACGACAAAAGTACGGGTCGCCAGCTACTGCCCGTCTTGGCGAGAACTGCTGCGCCGGCGTTCCGGGTGGAGGTTGCAGACAGTCGCGCTGGAATCGAGGCGCTGCGGATACCAAGCGTTATACTTTTGGATCTCATGCTCTCGAACGAGCCGGCTTTTGACGTCTTGCGCTGGCTTCGAAGCGATCGGAGATACAAAGAGCTTCCCGTGTTCGTCCTCGGCTCTGAAGACGCTAGCCATCGCGTGAACGAAGCTTATGCGCTGGGAGCAAACTCGTGCCTCCTTAAGGACTCGGCAGGGGAGGAACTTGAGCGTATCGCCGAAGGCCTCGCGGCCTATGCCAACTTGATTCCATCGATTGACTGCGCCTCCTGCGGATAAGCGCGCTCTCGCTACGGTCGCGCGTACCCATTTCTTTGCCCAGCGGTTCTGGCTCGTTGGGCGCGCTGGCTTTCGTGGAAGGAAAGGCCAAGGCGTTCCGCACCTCCGGGGACGAGGTCTTCGACGCCGTCGAACATGTCGTCACGTTTGGACTGGATCATCGGACACTAGAATAGCCGCTCCTGGCGCTTCAATGTTCCGAACGAGCCTAAATTCGCCACGGCGAAGGCAAAGCGGTACTGCGTCTCATCCCGCGTGCCGAAATTAAGACGCACGAGCTGGATGCTGAGACCGCAGCAGTCCGTGTTGTAAGTGGCCTGCGCAATGGCGTACTGGAGGACGTCCGCCTTGTCATCATAAACGGCCACAACCGCCGCATTCCAACCTCGGCGCGTCGAGTTGCCGATTCCGAAACTGGCGCGCGTCTGGCTCTCATTCGGCAGCAGGGTAACGTCGCTGTGCACTTCAGTCTGCCCCACCGAAATGAAATACAGGCCTTTGCGCCAATCGGCACTGGCGGTCGAGGCCACGACGCTATGGCGCACGGGATCGTAATCCGTCCGCCATTCGAAGCCGACGTTCCACTTCGGCTGGACGCGCAGCTCCGATACGATCGGCGAATAGTTGCGCGGGCCGTCCAGAAAGGCGAAGGGCGTGAGCTCGAGCTGGCTCAACAGCACGTTGCGCTGTTCGGACCCGGGAAGGATCGCGCCACCGAAAGTCGGATCGAAATATCGCGCCTCCGACAATTGCCAACTGACGATTTCCACCACGTCGTCGCCGCGCTTGGCGTACAGCCGGTTGGTTAGAGAAAATGTAACCTGATTTGTATTCGAAAGCAGATCCGTCTCGTCGAAACGGATGATCTTGTTGAAATCCTGCCCGATGCCGGTGACATATTCATAGGTGGCCTTGGGCTCGATCACGTGCTTTAACTTGTCTCCCAGCCAGCTCTTGCGATTGAAAACGCGCGCGAAGGAAGGCGCCACCAGGTCCATCTTGAACTCACGGGCGCTGCGCAGGAAATCCTGGGGAAGGACGCGCATAAAGCCATCCTCATACGGCCCTTGCGTCTCGCCATAGAAAGTCTCGTCCACCGTAAAGCTGGGGATCAGGTGAAAGTCGCCCAAGTGCAGCACCGAGGTAATCTGCGGCGCAAAGTCCATGCGGCTGTCGAGCAGGTTGGTCGCATAGCGACCTAGCAAAGCCGGCTGCTGGTTGTCGGGGCACGTGGTGAAAGTTCCTTGCTGCCCCGGCTCGACACCGGGGCAATAGAAGTCCGGCTGGGTGCGCGACATGAGACCGGCGCTGGTATCGAACGAGTACCACACAGGCAGATTCTCCACCTGATGGTCGCGGCTAGAAAGATCGAGTTCCGGCAACTTCTTGATGATCACCGAATTATCGTAGGTGCCCTGTTTTTCGTTTGTGGGATTGGTGATTTCGAGGGTGGTAAAGTCCTGCTTGCGTTCGACCACCGTGTCGAAGGTGTAGGTGGACCAGTCTTTTTGCAAGAAGGCCACCGAGCTCACTTCGCTAAAGACGGCCTCGTTGAATGAATCGGAAAAGGCCTGCCGGAATGTATACGAACTGAGGTCGTTGATGAAGCCTCTGGCAGTCCAGCCGTCGCCCAGGTCGGCCTTGCCCGCCACGGAGAAAGTGTAGCCTCCCTGCTTGATGGGCGGCGCGCCGTCGGTTTGCTTCAAGCCGCGATCCTGCACGCCGAAAAGGAGAGCGTCGAAGTCCGCCTTGTCGGTGGGCTTGCCGCGCAATTCCAGGTGATGCGCGTACCCGCGCGCCGTATAATCCTGGACATGGTAAGTGGCGTCGTAACTGCGATTGATGGCCCAGAATGCGCCTACGCCCAGCATGACGCCTCGCGTGGAGCTGTGACCGATGTTAGGCATCAGGAGACCAGTGCGGCGCGGCACTTTTTCGAGCGACTTATAGAAGAATGGCGTGTAGAAGAGCGGAAACCTGCGTAACAGGAAAACAGCGCGGTAAGCCCTGGCGGATTCTTGCGGTACGATGTTGAAGCGCGGCCCCTTCAGCCGCCACCAGGGATTCGGGATGCGGCAGTTGGTGAGGAATCCATCGTACAGAATGTAGTGGCCGTCCACGCGCTCCGCCCACTTACCTTGGAAATAGTAAGGATTGAGGCTGGTGAGCATGCCGGGCCGCGTGTCGATACGCGGAGATGTCGTGCCGCGCACATCGTAGAACTTGCCCGCCTCAGTCTTGGTGTTGTAGTCCACATGATCGCACCAGATCTTCTCGTTGCGCTCGAACTGCTCGAAGTAAACGCTCCCGCGAGCATGCACCTCGCCGGTGTCTTCATCGTAGTCGATCTCGTCGGCGCGGAAAAGCATGTTGACGTTCTCCATCTCCGCGTGCCCGCGCAGATGCCGCAGCTTCCCGTCGGCGGTCTGGATCGCCGCACGCACGTCCCAGTCGCCGACCTGCGGCGCGTTGGGACGCGGCTTATAGATGCGTTTATTGGGTTGCGTCACGGGGGCGCCCGTAGGCGGCGGAACCAGCACCGATCCGGGCGGAAGTTGCCCGAGCGCCGCCGCGCGAGTCAAAACCAGCGCCACCAATACCCTAAAGATGGAACTGTACGTAATACTCGAAGAAAATACGTGACAAATATTGCTGAGTGTGGTACCAAGATTGTGAGGGAGTGTGCACGGCGGAAGGCTCAATCGGCAAACGTAGCATATAGGGACCTTGCTTTGCACCATA
>Ga0182018_10004675_pt1 | contig 11384 bp, 9 predicted proteins | sample 812P2MmetaG_FD_120490 | JGI IMG/M metagenome (GOLD analysis project Ga0182018, IMG submission 120490) | Permafrost microbial communities from Stordalen Mire, Sweden - 812P2M metaG | ecosystem: Environmental > Terrestrial > Soil > Wetlands > Permafrost | place: Sweden: Stordalen | collected...
AATGGCGAGGTTCTTCGCGCCACTGTCCTTCAGATTATTGGCATGAGCGTGGCCCTGGCTGCCATAGCCGATGATGGCGACGTTTTTCGCCTTGATCAGGTTCACGTCGGCGTCGCGATCATAATACACGCGCATGGTTTCGTTCCTTTTCAGCGGTCGGAGTGAAGCGTGGAAATCGTGCTGGCGCCGCGGGCCAGCGCGGCGATACCGGTGCGGGAGACCTCGGCCAGGCCCAGATCGCGCATCAGGTCGATGAAGGCATCAAGTTTCTCGGACGCTCCGGTGATCTCGAAGACGAAGCTACCGGTCGTGGTGTCGACCACGCGGGCGCGGAAAGTTTCGGCGATGCGCAAAGCCTCGACCCGCTTTTCGCCGGTGCCGACAACTTTCACCAATGCCATTTCGCGCGCGACATGCGGACCATCCTCGGTCAGGTCGGCGACCTTGTGCACCTGTACCAGCCGATTGAGTTGCGCCTTGATCTGCGTGATCACCATCGCGGTGCCGGAGGTGACGAGATTGATGCGCGACATCGTGCCCGCGGCGTCGACCGGTGCGACCGTCAGGCTGTCGATATTATAGCCGCGGCCGGTAAACAGACCGATGACGCGCGCGAGAATGCCCGCTTCGTTGTCGACCAGCACCGAAATCGTCGCGGTGCGCGTGGCGTTATCCTGGAGGCCGGACATGAGTTCAATCCGTCTTTCGTTTCGTCATCGCCCCACCGTCATGGCCCTCCCCCCAACCGTCATGGCCCGGCTCGTCCGGGCCACCCGCCAAGGACGTACCGCGACAGGTGGCCCGGACGAGCCGGGCCATGACGGTGGTGTGAGGGCCATGACGGTGGAGTAAGGGCACATCGATCGGGCTTCAGACCAGAACCAAACCCTGATCGGTGATCGCGGCGGCGTCGCCCTCGGAGCCAACGCCCAGGATCATTTCATTGTGCGCCGCGCCGCTGGGGATCATCGGGAAGCAGTTTTCCTTTGGATCGACCGCGATGTCGGCGATGACCGCGGTGTCGCTCGCCAGCATCTCGTGGATCACCGCGTCGAGTTCATCAACGCTTTTCGCGCGCAGCCCCTTGGCGTGGAACGAATCCGCCAGCTTGATGAAATCCGGCAGCGCGGCGGAGTAACTTTCGGAATAGCGGCCACCGTGCAGCAACTCCTGCCACTGGCGCACCATCCCCATATATTCGTTGTTGAGGATGAACACTTTCACCGGCAGGCGATATTGCGCCAGCGTTCCCATTTCCTGGATGTTCATCAGCACTGACGCCTCGCCGGCGATGTCGATGACCAGAGCGTCGGGATGCGCCACCTGCACGCCCATCGCCGCCGGCAGGCCGTAACCCATGGTGCCCAGCCCGCCGGAGGTCATCCAGTGGTTGGGGCGATCGAAATGGAAGTATTGCGCGGCCCACATCTGATGCTGGCCGACCTCGGTGGTAATGAAAATCTCTTTCTTCACCGCGCGCGTGATCTCATACAGCCGTTGGATCGCGTATTGCGGCCGGATGATCGCACCCGGCGTCATGTCCTGCGTGTAGGCGAGACATTTCTTCTCGCGCCACTCGTCGATCTGCCGCCACCACGCTGTCAAAGCAGGCGTATCGAGCGGCGTTGTGTCTTGCTTCCACGCCGCCAGCAACGCGTCGATCGCTTTGCCGGCATCGGAAACGATCGCGATCTCGACCGGCACGTTCTTGTTGAGCGAAGATGGATCGATATCGATATGGATTTTCCGCGACCCCTGGCTGAACGCGTTCAACCGCCCGGTCACCCGGTCGTCAAACCGCGCCCCAATCGCCAGCATGACATCGCAACCATGCATCGCGAGGTTCGCCTCGTACGTCCCGTGCATCCCCAACATCCCCAGGAACCGAGGATCCGACGCGGGACAGGAGCCAAGGCCCATTAGCGTATTGGTCACGGGGAACCCGGTCGCGGCGATCAGTGCTCGCAGGCTTTCGGAGGCATGCGGCCCGGAGTTGATCACCCCGCCGCCAGCGTAAATGATCGGCCGCTTCGCCTGCTTCAGCAGCGCGACCGCGCGCTCGATTTGCGCCAGGTCGGGGTCGGTGCGCGGGCGGTAACTGCGGTGCTGATCCGGTGCCTCGGTATACGGCGCGGGGGCGATCAGGATGTCCTTGGGCAGGTCGATCACCACCGGTCCGGGCCGGCCGCTGCGGGCGACGTAGAACGCCTCATGCACCACGCGGGCGAGGTCTTCCGACCGCTTGACCAGATAGTTGTGCTTGGTCGCCGGACGAGTGATGCCGGTGGTGTCGGCCTCCTGGAACGCGTCGTTGCCGATCAGGTGCGTCGGCACCTGGCCGGTCAGGCAAACCACCGGAATGCTGTCCATCAGCGCATCGGCCAGGCCGGTGACCGCGTTGGTGGCGCCAGGTCCGGACGTGACCAGCACGACGCCGACCTTGCCGGTGGACCGGGCGTAGCCCTCGGCGGCATGCACCGCGCCGCCTTCCTGGCGGACGAGGATGTGGCGGATCGCGTTCTGGTTGAAGATCGCGTCATAGATTGGCAGGACGGCTCCACCGGGGTAGCCAAAAATGACTTCGACGCCCTGGTCCTTCAGGGCGCGAAGCAGAATCTCGGCTCCTGGCAGACGGTCGGCGGTCGACATTTCACGGGCTCCTCGGGGTTTTGCGAAGCGGGGTGGATAGGCCGGATGCCGCGGTGCGTCAATCCCGCTGCTGAATAAATGCGATGATTCTTTGCATTAATCTTTCCGGTAATTGCTTTTCTTGCGTAAATCTGGTCAATAATATTTCCGTATCGGCTGGCGCGGCCAAATCATGGTGCCGGAACCACGTTGCCTGGCGCTTGGTATATTGGCCGGTGACCAATTCCGTGCGCCGCCCTGCTTCCTCCAACGACAGGGCTTCACGCAGATATGCGGAGAGTTCTGGTGCCCCGTGCGCCCGCATTGCTGGCAGCGCGGGGTCCAGGTCTTGAGCCAGCAATGCCCTCACTTCCTCGATCGCGCCCGCCGTCAGCATGGCCGCGAAACGTGTGGCGATGGCGGCTCGAAGGTCCTCGCGAGATGGGTCGAGGCGGATCGCGAAGAACCGCCATGGCGCCGGAGGCAGCGTGCGGCGTTGCCAGGCGGCGAGGCCCATGCCAGTTCCGCGCCACACCTCCCACGCGCGGGCAACACGCTGTCTGTCGTTCGGTTTGATCCGGGCGGCGGTGGCGGGATCGACTTTGGCGAGGCCAGCATGCAGCGCCTCGGGACCGATTTCCGCCAGCAGCCGGCGGGCTTCCGCGCGGGCCTCGGGGCCGGGGTCGGGAACGTCGGCGAGGCCTTGCGTCAGCGCGGTAAAATACAGGCCAGTCCCGCCGGTCAGGATGGGGATGCGGCCTTGGTCCCTCGCGGTCTGCATGGAAGCGAGAGCTTCCCCGCGCCACCAGGCGGCATTGCCGGCCTCGGACGCGGGCCGGACGCCGTAAAGCGCATGGGGAACAAGAGCTTCGTCCTCCGGCGAGGGTCGCGCGGTAAGAACGCGCAGTTCCCGATACACCTGCATGGAATCCGCGTTGATAATGGTGCCGCTGATCCGCCGAGCGATGGTCAGTGCCAGCAAGGATTTGCCGCTGGCGGTGGGGCCGGCGACGATCAATGCGGGCGGACGTGAGTCGTGCGAGGCCATTTGTTGACTTTCATCCGGAAGCAAAGCCGGGTCCACGCCGGAGCAGCCAGGTCCGCTATCCCAAGGTCCGAAAATATCCACGCGGATGGGCCGAGTGAAACGGTTCGATACGGAAACTTACCCCGCATTGGACTACAAGGTCCTCGTCGAGGCGGCACAGGGCGGACAGGTGGCGTGACTCTATCTAAATTGATTGTAATCTCAACGCTGAACCCGATCCGGTATTTTAGCCACTCTGGGATATGCTTCCACGCATCTCCACATGGATGAACGCATGTTTTCGTCCACAAAGATCGCGGTCATGTTGCTGTTCCTGGCGTCGGTTCCGTCGGGGATGGCGGCTGGCGCCGATATGCGAAAACCACCGCCCACTCCCGCGCTGTCGGACATCGCGCTGCTCAATCGTGTGACATGGGGCGCGAACGAGTCGTCGCTGGCGAAACTGCGGTCGATGGGCGCGAAGAAGTGGCTCGACTGGCAATTGCATCCCACCGAAGCCGACCGGCCTCCACCAGCCGCGCAGGCGCAAATTGACGCCATGACGATATCGCATCAGCCACTGGCCGCCCTGGTCACCAGCATTGCCGCGCAAAGCAAAGCGGCGAACCAGATCGCCGATCCGGACGCGAAGCACGTGGCCCAGCAAGCTTATCAGCAAGCGATGAACGACCTGGCGCGGCAGGGCGCGGCGCGGGAGGTCCTGCGCGATCTTTACTCACCAGCCCAGTTGCGCGAGCAGATGACGTGGTTCTGGTTCAATCATTTCAATGTGCATCAGGCGAAGTCCGACATCCGCGCCATGGTCGCCGATTACGAGGATCGCGCCATCCGTCCCCACGCTCTCGGCCGGTTCCGCGATCTGTTGGCGGCGACGATGTATCATCCCGCGATGCTGCGTTACCTCGATAACGCCGAGAACGGGGCGGGTCACATCAACGAAAATTACGCGCGCGAAATCATGGAACTGCACACCATGGGAGTCGGCTCCGGCTACACTCAGCAAGACGTGCAGGAACTGGCGCGGTGCCTGACCGGTCTCGGCATCGATGCGAAACCGGAAGATCCGAAACTGAAGCCGGAACTGCAATCGCAACTCGTGCGCGACGGGCTGTTCGAGTTCAATCCGGCGAGGCATGACTACGGCGACAAGGTCTTCCTTGGCCACACCATCAAAGGCACCGGTCTCGCCGAGGTCAACGAAGTGCTCGACATCCTGGCGCGAGAACCGGCGACGGCACGCCACATCTCGACCGAACTGGCGGTGTTCTTTGTTTCCGACGCGCCGCCTCCGGCCCTGGTGGATCGGATGGCGCAAACCTTCCAGCACACCGACGGAGATATCGCCGCGGTACTGTCGACGCTGTTCCATTCGCCCGAATTCGCCGCGTCGGCGGGCCAGAAATTCAAGGACCCGGCGCATTACGTTTTGTCGGCGGTGCGCCTTGCCTATGACGACAAAATCATCCTGAACACCGCTCCCATTCTGGGTTGGCTGAACCGCATGGCCGAGGGAATCTATAACCATCCGACGCCGGACGGCTATTCGATGAATTCGGTTTCCTGGAACGGTCCAGGCCAATTGGCGGTGCGCTTTGAGATCGCGCGACAGATCGGGTCCGGCTCGGCCGGACTGTTCAAACCGCCGGAACCGGGCGCGACCGACCATCCGGCGTTTCCGCGGTTGCAAAATGCACTGTATTTCTCCGGTTTGCGCCAGATGCTGAGGCCCGCGACGCAGGCGGCGCTCGATCAGGCGATCTCGCCGCAGGACTGGAACATGCTGTTCCTGTGCAGTCCTGAATTCATGTATTGAAAGGAGACATCTGAATGCGCCGTCGCGATTTGTTGAGTGCCGCCGCCGCGGTTGGACCGCTGACTGTCTCTGGGCGCCTTTGGGCCGCGCCAAAGGCAGAAACCCGATTGCTGGTGGTATTCCTGCGCGGCGCCTACGACGCCGCCAATGTCGTGATCCCGGTGTCGAGCGATTTTTACTATCAGTCTCGTCCCACGCTGGCGATTCCCCGACCTGGATCGGCGGCGAACGCGGCGCTATCTTTGGATCGCGATTGGGCGCTGCATCCCGCGCTTAACGACACGATCTACCCGATGTGGCAACGGAAACAGATCGTCTTCGTTCCGTTCGCCGGCACTGACGATGTGACGCGAAGCCACTTCGAAACACAAGACACGATCGAGCTTGGACAGGGTTTGCAAGGTTCGCGGGATTACCGCTCGGGGTTCATGGGGCGGTTGGCGGGCGTATTGACCAAACCGTCGCCGATCGCGTTCACTGATCAGCTACCTCTGACATTCCAGGGTGGTGCGACGATTCCGAATGTCGCCATCAACGCTGTCGGCAAACCGGCGGTCGACGACCGTCAGGCCAAACTGATCGAAAGCATGTACAAAGGACATAAGCTGGCGGCGGCGGTGGCGGAAGGCTTCGAGGTCCGTGACGACGTCTATAAATCCATCTCCGAAGAGATGATCGCGGCCAGCCGTGGCGCTGTCTCCCCCAAGGGATACGAACTGTCGGCGCGGCGGATTGGGCGATTGATGCGCGAGCAGTTCAATCTTGGCTTCGTTGACGTCGGTGGCTGGGACACGCATGTGAACCAAGGCGGCGCGACGGGATATCTGGCGGATCGTCTGGCGGAACTCGGGCGCGGTCTGGCGGGATTCGCCGACGAAATCGGGCCGGCTGCCTGGCATGACACGGCCGTGGTGGTGATTTCCGAATTCGGCCGGACGTTTCGTGAAAACGGTGACAAGGGCACCGATCACGGGCATGGCAGCGTTTACTGGGTGATGGGTGGCGGGATTAACGGCGGTCGGCTCGCCGGCGAACAGATTCGCGTGGAGCAAGCAAACTTATTCCAGAACCGTGATTATCCGGTCCTGACGGATTACCGCGTACTTCTGGGTGGATTGCTTCGCCGGATGTACGGACTTGATGCGGTCCAATTGGAGAAAGTGTTTCCGAAGACGCAGCCAAAGGATCTGTCGATTGTTTGATTTCCAGGGTGGCCGCGGCCACTATACGCGCGAACGGCAATCGTCCCTTACCGATCCATCATCCGCATCAAACTGACACAGGCCGCGGCCACGGCGATCGCCGCCGCGCAAACGGTCGTCACCGTTGTCCCATTCAGCGGCGCCAGCCCAAACACCAATGCCACCAGCGCGGCTCCCGTCGTCTGTCCCACGAGCCGGGCCGCCGCCTGCATCCCTGACGCGCCACCCGATCGCCGGCTCGGTGCCGACATGATGATCGCCCGGTTGTTTGGAGTGTTGAAGAACCCGAAGCCGAGGCCGCAGATCACCATTCGCCATACGATGTCCCAGGCGGTTGGATGCGCGGGCAGCAGACTGATCAGCGCCAGTCCTACCGCCAGGACTGCCAGGCCGCCGCCACCCAGAATGCCCGCCGGCCAGCGGTCCGCCAGCCGTCCAATGAAGGGTGCGATAACCGCCACCATCAGCGGCCACGGCGTCATCAACAATCCTGTTCGCACCTCGTCGAATCCGAGCGTGTTCTCGAACAGGAACGGCAGCGAGACCATCGCCATCATTTGCGCGGTGAAGGCGCAAATCGAAGTGGTCACCGACAGCGCGAACAACGGGACACGCATGAGATCGACCGGCACCAGCGGCGAAGAACGGCTGAGTTCGCGAAGCACCAGCAGCGTCCCGATAGCCAGCGCCACCACAGCGATTGGAATTACCCAAATGATGCGTTCGCCATGGCCGACACCGTCAATGGCGGTGATGAGCATGCCCAATGTCGCCGCGCTCATGGCGGCGGAGAGGAAGTCGAACTTCACGCCAGAACTGGGGTTCGAAGGCAACGCCCGGAACGCGATAATCACCGCGATCATGCCAATCGGCACATTAATCGCGAACAGCCAGGGCCATTTGCCCAGGGACAGAATGGCCGCCGCCGCGGTGGGGCCGGCGGCGGACGCGATCGAGCCGATCGTGGCGTTGATGCCAAGGCCGCGCCCGATCCAGGCCCGAGGATAGATGCAGCGGACGAGTGCTCCGTTGACGCTCATGATCCCCGCCGCGCCGAAGCCCTGGAATACCCGGGCCGCCGCCAGAGTCGGCAGCGACCACGACAACGCGCAGGCGAGCGATCCCAGGGTGAATGCCACCAGCCCCCATTGATAGACGCGGCGGTAGCCGAAAATGTCGCCCAGTGAGGACAGCGGCAGGAGCGAGATCGTGACCGCGAGCTGGTAGGCATTGACGACCCAGATCGAGTTGGCCGCGCTGGTGTTGAGGTCGGTGGCGATCGTCGGCAGCGCCACGTTGGCGATCGCCCCGTCGAGGACCGCCATTGTCAATCCCAGCGCGATTGTCAGAATGCCCCAGTAACGCTGAGGGACTGGCAACCCGTCCGTTGGCTCGGCCGCCAGCGAGATCGCCATGCGATCATCTGGTGGGGTGGCTTTGGCTGGTTCCAGCAGCAACATCTGAGGCGAACCTCCGGCGGCGGCGATCGGTTCCACGACTTGTGTCCTCGCGCCATGGATTGTCGCCGGGTTGGCCGGTTGGTTCAATCGAATTGGTCAGGTTGTGCGCACTGCCGCGATAATGATGGCGAAAACCGTCGCCAATCCGGCCGGTAGCCATGACATAACCACCAGTTGCGTTAATGCGTCATGCCCCCGCATGCGCGCACCCCAGACTTCGACGTCACCGTCCAGGAACTCCCTCAGCGATCGCCAGGGCCGCTGCCAGGGAGTCGGGTCGCGGCTTCCGGCGCCACCCACCGCCGCCATCAGGCCAGGCATCGCTCCACTGATCGGCGTCGCGACGGCCAGGGAGATGCCCATGGAGCCATAGCCCAGAACACGATCCAGAAGACCAACAGAAACCATGGATATCCGCCGGCGGTGAGGATCAGCACCGCCGGGTGGAGATGAGGCGGCGCTCAACAATAACCGCTTCGGGGCAGTGCCTATCTTCCCCGGCATGGCCCGGCTTGTCCGGGCCACCTGAACCAGCACGGTGCGGCGACGGGTGGCCCGGACAAGCCGGGCCATGACGAGGGAGAGAGGCCGCCACTCGGGCCTCAGCCGCGGGCACCGGTCCCAACCACTATGTTGGGAGGCAACGTGGTGCGTGCCTGAAGCGGTGATGAATGATCGTTCAAGCACGGCTTTCCGGAGAAGCCGATGGATCGTTCAATCCGCACGCACGCACGCGCGTTCATGGTCCAGCAGCCATCGTTTGCGCTCCATGCCACCGCCGTATCCGGTCAGGCTCCCATCCGAACCGATGACGCGGTGACACGGCACCACGATGGAAATGGGATTGGACCCATTCGCGAGACCAACCGCGCGGCTCGCTTTTGGGCGGCCCAGGTTGGCGGCGAGCTGGCCATAGCTGATCGTCGAACCGGCCGGGATCGTGCGTAACGCCGTCCAGACATCGCGCTGAAACGCGGTTCCCTCGGTTTTGACCGGCACATCCGCGAGCGTATCGAGATCGCCTTCGAAATAGGCCGCCAACGCATCCGAGGCCGCGCCATGCCCGGCGTGCGCCGTGACGCTGTAGTCGCCGTACTGGATACGCAACAACTGGTGCATGCGTGCCTCGTAATCCGCGAAATCGATCGCGCGCACGGTGCCTTCGTCGTCCGCCACGATCAGTATCGCGCCAATCGGCGAAGTGTATTGTTCAAGCTGGAATTTTATAGCCATCGTCATGGACCTCCGAAAGTTTGTCCGATCCCGCTTCTCCCATCCAGAAGTGCAGGACCGCGTATGCCCGCCATGGCCGCCAGCGTTCCGCGCGATCGAGCAACTCGCGGGCATTGGGCCGCCTTCCGTCGACCGCCAGGATGCGTTGCAACGCCACATCCGCCGCCAGAAAAGCGTCACTTTCGCGCAGCACGCGCATGGCGACATATTGCGCGGTCCATTCGCCGATGCCAGGCAACAGCCGAAGCCGCGCGACGGTGTCGTCAAGATCGTGGCGCGCCTCAAACATTGTCGGATCGGCGCGCGCGGCCATCGCCAGGCCCGCGATCGTCGCGGCCCGCGCCCGAGGCATTCCCAGCGCGACCACGCGTTCGAAGGTGATCTGCTCGGGAGCCGGAAAAGCATGGGTCAGACCCGGCAACCCGATGCGGTCCGCGACATCCCGCCCCATCGACGCGACCAGTTTGCCGGCGAGCCGCGTGGCCGCGCTCACGCTGATTTGTTGGCCAAGCACCGCGCGGATGGCGATTTCCAGCCCGTCCCATGCGCCGGGCACGCGCAGCCCCGGCCGAGCCGCGACCAAGGGCGCCAAGGCGGGATCGGCCCCGAGCGCGCAAGACACCGCCACGGGATCCGCGCCAAGATCGAATATCCGCCGGACCCTTGCTATGATTTTCGGCAACGACTTCAAGGCCGGGAAGCGAACCGCCACGCGCAGCGACGACCGCTCGGGGACGTTGGTCACCTCGATCGAGCCGACCTCGCCATTCAGTTCGATGACGCGGCTGTACGTGTGGGCATTGACAACTTCAAGACCGGGTATTTCGCGGGCGCGAAGGAAGCCGATCATGCTCGGCCAATCATACGGCGGCCGGTATGGCAGCAGCAGGCTTATTCCAGGTGACGCCGCCGGATCACGCCTGAGTTCACTGGGCGGACGCCGATACAGAAGTTGGAATGTTTCGTTGAACCGCCGGATGCTGCCAAAACCGCTGGCGAGCGCGACCTCCGTCATCGACAGCGTGGTCTGATTGATCAACTGTCTGGCCAGCAGGACCCGGCGGGTTTGCGCGACGGTGACCGGTGAGGCACCGATATGAACTCGAAACAACCGCCGCAGTTGCCGCTCGCCGATACCAAGCCGTTCGGCGAAACCAGCGACGTTATCGGCGTCGAGAGCACCATCCTCGATCAACGTCATCGCGCGGGATACGGTTGCCGACGAGCCTCGCCAGGCGCCAAGATCGGGCGAACTTTCCGGCCGGCAGCGCAAGCAAGGCCGGAGGCCCGCTTCCTGCGCGGCGGCGGCCGTCGCGACGAAGAAGCAATTCTCTGGTTTGGGTGGGCCAGCCGGGCAGATCGGCCGGCAATAAATTCCCGTGGTCTTCACGCAGGTGAAGAACAATCCATCATAACGGGCATCGCGCGCGAGCATCGCGGCATGGCAGATGGCGGGATCGAGTTTCATAGGACTGACCATACACCAGGTTCGGCGCGAATCTGGCGGTTTTCGGACCTGTAGGATAGTCTGCCCGGATACTCGCCTATTCCGCGCCCCGATGGTCCGATGCGAGTTCCGCTGACGGCACGTCCGTCAGCGCTTCAGCCACGCGCGACCGGCGATGCGAACCGCCGAGCCAACGGCTGAGCCGTTCCAGGTACAAATAGATGATTGGTGTCGTGTAAAGCGTCAGCCACTGCGACACGAGCAATCCACCGATGATCGCGATGCCAAGTGGCCGCCGCAACTCCGATCCCGCTCCGTGGCCGAGCGCGATCGGCATGGCGCCGAACAGAGCCGCGAAGGTCGTCATCATGATCGGACGGAAGCGCAGCAGGCAGGCTTCGTGGATCGCCTCACGCGGGCTCTTGCCTTCAAGACGTTCCGCCTGCAGAGCGAAATCGATCATCATGATCGCGTTCTTCTTGACGATGCCGATCAACAGAATGACGCCGATGATGGCGATCACCGACAGGTCGTAATGACACAGCATCAGCAT
>Ga0182018_10004676_pt1 | contig 11382 bp, 13 predicted proteins | sample 812P2MmetaG_FD_120490 | JGI IMG/M metagenome (GOLD analysis project Ga0182018, IMG submission 120490) | Permafrost microbial communities from Stordalen Mire, Sweden - 812P2M metaG | ecosystem: Environmental > Terrestrial > Soil > Wetlands > Permafrost | place: Sweden: Stordalen | collected...
TCACCGCGTTGGCCGAAAAAAGGCTCGAAATCGCGCCAAAACGGTCGCGCGGTATGTCACACGTTACAAACGTGCCGTCGCCGCGCGGCGCGATGCAGCGTCATCGCACCGCATGGGCAGCGGCGCGGATCGCGCGGGCGGCCAGCCGCGCCTCCGCTGTGGGTCTTGCGCAGCGCGGCCATGGCGCGGGCCTGGCGCGTGGTGAGCTTACGCATGATGCGCTCCAGGGCTTGAGCCACGGGATCTTGGGGCACGCGCCGCCAGTGGCAGCGACGCTCCAGGGCTTTGTGAGGCGCGCCGTCCTTAGCCGTCCAGACAGTAAGCACCCACTCCCTGCCAGCCTCCGGCTCCGCTGGCAGCAGGTCGAACGACGCGGGCGTGAGATGCAGGGCGTAGGGCGCGTCCGAGCCATCGTCCCACATGATCTCGATGCCCTCGGCAAATAGATTGTCCGGCGCCTCGGCGTCCAGCCACGGGCCGCGCGATAGTACGCACTCCGGCGCGGCGCGCATGTCGGCCAGCGCGCCGTAGAGTTGGGGCGGCAGTAGGACGCGGATTGCTCCGGCGTTGACGGAGACAAAGAGCTTGCCCGCGCGGGCAAGTTCCGAGTCCCAATAGTTGGTGGCCGTGATGAGCGGGCCGTGATTGGTTATTTGGATCATGATGCAAGCGCGTGCCCCACACAGAGCTTGCGGACGCGGGCGGCGAGAGCTGTCGCGTTAGGCAGCAACGAATTAACGGTCAGATCGTCGATCTCATAAATCACCCAATCGCCATCCGCACAGTAACCTTTGGCGAGATGGTTCCCGTCGCCGTAGATAGTGAGATTTTCGCCGTCCCGATCCACGCGGAGGGGCCGGAAGTGGAAAGCGGCTGACTCGCTGCGGTCATTGTCGCTCTGCTGTTCCGCCCGTGCGGCGGCGTGTGCGTCGTTTTCGGCCTGCGCTTTGCGGGCCTCGGCCTCGGCCTTGCGAGCTTTAGCGGTCTCGATCTCGACCGCAAACAGCGTCTTGACCTGGGTCATCAGGCCCGCGTGGATGTCTTGCGTCAGATCGTCGTACCGGTGATCGATCCACCACTTGGCGGATGCCTGACTGCGGACGTGGGCGATGCGCCCGGTGAGCCAGGCGGCCACGTCGTCCAAGCGTTTATCCGTCGCGGACGCCCCGATCTGCTCGGCCACGGCCGGAAGTTGGGAGCGATAGACGGCAGCTTTTGCCGCGTAAGGGGCCAGATCGTTGAGCATCCTGGCGCGGATAGTCTCGGCCCATGCGACCTGCTTATCGCTGCCGGATAACGTGGGGAGTTGAGCGACTTTGGCGGCGTCCGCGTCTTTGGCCGATTGCTCGGCATTGCGTTTGTCGCGCTGCTCGCGGTAGCATTCGGGGCAAAGCTTGCGCCCCTCGGCATCAGCCTGCGCCTGCCGTCCACGGGTGGGTCCGTAACATTGGATGCGGTCGCTGTGGCCGCATGAGTAATCTACGTCGTACCATGCCATCTATCTACCTCGTAACCCCTGTATCGCTGGGGGAGCGGATCGCACTCATTGCCTCGATCTGATACCAGCATAGCTCGATAGCTGGTTATTGGCGAGGCTTATTTGGGCATAAAAGTACTAGCGCCGGGTACTGATGGACCTCCCCAGCCGCCCGTGTCCTAAGCCCGGCTGTGCGAACCTCAACTGCACCGAGCACAGCAGTGCGCGCCTCTACGACCAGGCGCGCCGGCGAGCTCGCCACGCGGACCCCGAGCGGGCACCAGGCCTGGGCAGATACAACACCGTGCGGTGGCGCAGACTGCGGGAGATCGTCCTCGATCGCGACCCGGTGTGCAAGGCATGCGACGACCGCGCCGCGAGCGAAGCCGATCACATCGTGCCGATTGCGAAAGGCGGCGATGTCTGGTCGCTCGACAACCTGCAAGGCCTGTGCGCGCGATGCCACGCGGTCAAGACGCGCCGCGAAGGGGTAGGGGCCTGAGCTTTAACTTTCCGGCCGCGGCGGGAGCCGTTAGGCAGGTGTCTATCGAAACCCGCGATTTGTTTTTCGCGTTGGTGGCCGCTGTCACGAGCCGGTCGCGTTTGATAATGCGGGCGGTTTTGAGCCCTTGAGTTGGTTGCAGGGCGGGCAGAGCCACTGAAGGTTAGGCAGTTCGTTCCAAAGGTAAGGCACGCTGGCCTTGAACACGTCCCAGAGCTTCAGCGGAATGATGTGATCGAGCTGGCGGAAGCCAATGCGGATGGGCTGGCTACAGATCGCGCAATGGGAGCTTTGCCGTTCGAATAAGGCGGCAATTTCCTGCGCCGTGTGCTTCCCGGACTCCGTGATGCCGTGCTTCTTGGCGCGGCGCTCGGGGCGTCTGACTTGATCGTATTGATTTGCCTTGGAGCGGTTGGCCGTTCTCCATTTCCGGGTAGAAGACTTGCCGCTTTCGCTGTGCTCAGCATAGTAGTCGCGCTTACGCTGTCGAACCGAATCAAAGTGCGTGGCCAGTAAGCAGGCGCATACGAGCGTGGAAAAATCCTCCGGTGCGTATTCCATCGCAAGCCGGAACAGCGGGCGGTAGATCGGCCACAAGCCGCGAAACTCCAATCGTTCGCGGCGGGCGCGGCGCGCATCAGTCGCGCGCTGGAGCTTCTGTTCCTCTGTGAGCGGGCCTTTGATCCGGCCTTCTGGGTAGGGTCTTCGGGGGCAGTGATTCCGGGCGGCGGTCCGGCTGTAGCAAGGTGCGCCGCACGCCGGGCACTCGGCAGACTTGGGCTTTCTTCCACGCATGGTCGCTTCCTTCTTGCGTCCTTCGGTGTCGTCCAGGGGCAACCGGCTGAAGGAAAGGCCGGCTTTCGGCGCGGTTCATGAGGCCGTGCCTAGCCCACTTTTCAGCGTAGCGCCGGGCGCGAAAACGCGAAAGTACTTTCCGTACCTTGCTATCCAATGAGAGGCCGCAAACCTAAACCAATGGCTGTGCAGATCGCGGCGGGCGATCCGGGACGCAAGGGCATGGGGAAGCTGGCCGAGAAATTGGCCGCGGAACCCAAAGCCTCGAAGGGCCTGCCCGACTGCCCGCGCCACTTGAAAGGTCGCGCCCGCCACGCCTGGTTGTTCTGGAAAGAGGAGCTGGAGGGCATGAGTCTGGACCGGCGTCCGGACGCGATGGCCCTTGAGGGAGCCTGTCAGAATTACGCGCGCGCCGTCGAAGCCGATTTGACGGTCGAGAAGGACGGCCTGATCGTCGAAGAAATCGCCTTCGTTGGGGAAAACAACGATGAGCCGGTAGTTGTGAAGCGGAGAGCGCACCCGGCCATTGCAGTGTCGAATGCGGCATGGCGGCAAGTGCGGGCGTTCATTGGCGAGTTTGGATTCTCCCCGGTATCACGCACGCGGCTGAGCATCGAGCAGAAAGACAACGGCGTGGAAGATCTCATGTCGATCCTGTCGAAGCCACGGGAGCCGAAGGCACAGACGGTGCAGTGATATGGAACCGATCAAATGCTTCCTAGTTGAGCCGGTGTTCGATGCCCCGAATTCCCTGCCCGCAGACGACCGCGATTGGGACCCGGACTTCCGGGCGATCCTCCGGTTTTGCAATCCTGCCACGGGCGAAGAGCATGAGCAGCCGCATCAGTTTGGCGTAGGCGCGATGTGGCGCGCGGTCTGGTACCCGAAGAATTTCGTCTGGAGCAACGAAACGGAACCGCATCTGATCGTCGAGACTCCAGGCGGCATCTGGGATATCGATGACCGCTGCTCTAACTGCACGCTGCCGAATGACACGCTGCACCGATGCTGGGTGAGGCACGGCGAACCGCCCAACATCACCGTGGACAAGAAGGGACTGACTTGCGCAGCGGGCGCGGGATCGATCGCGCAGAAGACGTGGCATGGCTTCCTCCGCAATGGGTATCTAGTCAAGGCTTGAGCATGTGCCTTTCTCTCAACAAGCCGCCGATGCTGCCTGCAACTTCTTCGAAGGCGTGCTCAAGCACTCCGCGGATGAGTACTGGGGCAAGCCCTTTCTCCTCGTCCCGTGGCAGGAAGAAGTTCTCGTCCAGGTCTTCGGGCAACTCGACGATGACGGTAACCGGCTGATCGAACAGGTCTACCTCGAAGTGCCGAAAAAAGCGGGCAAAACCGAATTCGCCGCGGGCCTGGTGCTGTACGTCTCGCTCATCACCATCACCCCCGGCTGCCAGGTGTACGGGGCGGGCGCGGCTTCGCGGCAGGCCATGAACGTCTACCGAGCCGCCTGCAAAATGGTGGAGCAGGCCCCCATCCTGCAAAAGCAATTCAGGATTCTCCGGGGCACTAACCGCATCTTGAAACGCTGTGACCCGGACTCCTTCTATGCCGCGGTAGCCGCGGACGGCGACTTGGGCGACGGCGTAAACCCCGCGTTCACGGTCATGGACGAAGTGCACCGTCTGAAGACGCGCAAGCAACTGGAAAACTGGGACGTGCTCTCGAACGGGGGAATCACCCGCAGACAGACCACCACACTCGCCATCACCACGGCGGGAGTGCAGGCGGAATCGCCCCTCGCCTGGAGGCTCCACGAAAAAACGCGCAAGATCAACGAGGGCATCGTAAGCGATCCCAAGTTCTTCGGCCGCATCTACGGCGCGGCGAAAGACGACGACCCGTCCCAACCGGCCACGTGGATCAAGGCGAATCCATCGCTGATCGAGAACGGCGGCTTCCTGCCCGTCGAAAAGATCCGCGCCAAGTATCAATCCGCGCTCGCCGAAGGCACGCTCACCGCATTCAAACGCTACTTCCTCAACATCTGGGACCAGAAGGAAGACAGGGCCATCGACATGCTGCAATGGGACGCCTGTCCCACGGACTGGATTGCGGCGCCGCTCAGATCGAGGCTTCCCGAAGACAAGCTGCGCGCTCTTCCCCAGGCGCTCCTAAAGCGCTTCATCGAACGGCGCGCGTGGGCCGGCGTCGATCTCTCGATGACGACGGATTTGACCGCGCTGGCCTTCACGTTTCTCGCGGAAGGCTACGGTCCAGACCTGAAGCTGCTGCCGCATTACGAGGTGCTCCCGTTTTTCTGGATGCCCCAAGCGTCGGTGTTGAAGCTGCAACGCAAGGACGGCATGCCATACGAGCGATGGGTGGAGGAAGGCTGGATCGAAACCTGCCCAGGAAGCTGCATCGACTACCGGGAAGTGGAAGAGCGGCTGAAGTGGGGCGCGGAAATGTTCGACCTGGAGCAGATCTGCTGGGACCCGTACAACTCGCGGCAGATTTCAGTTCCCATGATCGAAGCCGGATACAAGTGCATGGATGTGCGGCAGGGACTTACGACGCTGCACGAACCGACCAAGAAAATCCTGGAGCTGATCGCCCAAGGCAGACTGCACCACGGGAACCATCCCGTGCTCAGGTGGAACGCGTCCTGCGCGTCGCTCGTGCGGAAGAACGATCTCATCATGCTCAAAAAGCCGGATAGGGAACGGGAATCGTCGCGCATCGACGGATTGAGCGCCACGGTGGACGCGCTGAGCCGGGCGATCCTGTTTGAGAATCAGCCGAAGTTCCGCAAGTCGATCTTCGACAACGGGCCGGTGATCGTGTGAGCGTTCCAGTATTGTCAAAACCAGCGAGCGCGGATCCCATCGTCAAAGGCGGCGTGGCCATCGGCAGCCTGCTCCTGATCGTGATTGGCGTAGCCGGGTGGCACTGGCAGGCCGCCTGTGTTCTCGCGGGGAGCATGGGTTTCGCGTGGGCCTTCGTGACATCGGCGAAGAAGCCGAAAAGCAAGAAGACACCGGAATGAAGCCGAGCCGGGGCGGGAAATACGCGGCAGCCCAGCGCGGCGCGTTCGTGCGCCCCAATGCAAAGCCTGCCAAGCCCTACCCGATCTTCACCGCGCTGCTTCGCTTCCTCCGCAAAGACAAGTAAGCCGCCCGAGCGTAACTCACCGTGGGAATCCTACAGCGAATCAGTTCGGGCGTGGCCGGATTTCTGCCTGAGTTCAGATCGTCTCTCGAAAATCCGCAGACGCCGCTGAGCTATCCGGCGGAGTGGCTCCTTGATATTTTCAACGGCGGCCGGACCGACTCGGGAATCCGCGTTTCCGAACTCACCGCGCTTCAAGTCTCGACAGTCTACGCGTGCGTGGACCTCATCTCCGGGGCCATGGGCGCAACGGACCTGAACGTCTACGAGCAACTGGAGCCGAGAGGCAAGCGGCTGGCCTTCGAGCAGGACCTGCATTTTATCCTGCACGACGAGCCGAACGTGGAAATGACCGCGTTCACGTTCATCAAGACGTTCATGGCGCACGCTCTTTTGTGGAGCAATGCCTATGCGGAGATCGAGCGGGATCAAGCTAATCGCGTGATTGCGTTGTGGCCGCGTTCCCCGGTAGCCACGAAGCCCCGCCGGACGACCGAGCCGGTCACGGTGCAAGGAGAGCGCCTGGAAATCGGGACGCTGATCTACGAAACGACCGATGGGCAAATCGCGGAGGAAAACGCGCCCAGGCAACCGCGCTTCATCCTCGCATCGAACATGCTGCACGTGCCGGGGCTTTCCTTGGACGGGAGACTCGGCAAGCCCATCATCGAACTGACGCGGCAGGTGATGGGGCTGGCTCTCGCTGCCGAGAAGTTCGGGGGCAAGTTCTTCGCCAACGGCATTAGGCCCACGGGCGTGGTCGAAATCCCGCACACCATGGGCGAGCCGGCCTTGACGAATTTCAAGCGCTCGGTGAACGAAGCCTACGGCGGCGAAAACATGATGCGCCCCATGGTGATCGAGGGCGGCATGATCTGGAAGCCCTCGGACATCAAGCCCAACGAAGCGCAGTTCCTTGAAACGCGGAAGCACCAGCGCGAAGAGATCGGCGCGATTTACCACGTTCCCGTCCGCATGTTGGGGGAATCGGGCAGGGTCAACCGGGCTTCCGCGGAACAGGAAGCCATCGAGCTGGTGCAGTACACCCTGCGCCCCTGGTACAAACCGCTCCAAAGCGAATTCAAGCGCAAGCTGTTCGTGAAGCAGGGCCGCACCGCCTTCCGGTTCTTCCCGGCCTTTTATTACCAGGAGATGTTGACGCCGGATTCGGAATCCAGGGCGAAGCTCATCACGGTATTGCGGCAGTGGGGACTGGCGAACGCGGATGACGTGCGCGAATTGTTCCTCGACTGGAATCCCATCGGGGGCCCAGCCGGGCAAACCTACTGGATGCCCGTCAACATGATGGACGCCTCGGACCCGCTGAAGCTTTCGCCCGGCGATCCGAACGCGATCACGGGAACGGACGGCGCGGACGACAAAACCGACCTGGGCGGCAAGAAGCCAGCAGCCCCGGAAGCGCCCGCCGATCAGCGTTTCGCGCGCGTGTATTCGCGGGTGTTTCAGGATGCATTGCAGCGCGTTTTAGCCCGCGAAAAGCCAGATTTACGCGACTTTCAGCGGGCCTTTACGCCGGTTCTAACCGCCATGGCGGACCTCGCCACCCAGATCGGGTGCGTGGGTTTCCGCATGGAATCCCCGAATATGGGCGATCCCATCGGGCCGGAGCTGGCCGCGTTCATCCAGAAGTTCATCGGCGGCATGTTCGAGCGCTCCGAAGGCTGGAAAGCGGACGAAACCAAGGCTGCCGGGGAGCTGGGGCGGGCGGTGGGAGCGGTCAAAATCGCCGCGTACCGCGACCTAGCCACACGAAAAGCGAAAGAGGAGTTGAGCCATGAAGAACAAGATCGAACGCCGGAACTTCAAGACTGAAGTGCGCGTGGCGAAAACCGGCGACGAGAGCCGCATCGAGGGCTACGCCTCCACATTCAACGAGCCGTACACGATCTCCGATTGGTTCGGTGAAATCGTGGAGCAAGTCGCGCCCGGCACGTTCGCCAGAGCGATCCAGGAAAAGCAGGACGTGCGATGCCTATTCAACCACAACCCGGATCATGTGTTGGGACGGACGAAACCCGGCACATTGACGCTCAAAGAAGACAGCCGGGGCCTGTTCTATTCCTGCAATCCCCCGGACGGCGCGCACGTGGTCAACTCCATCGAGCGGGGCGATATTGACGGCTCTTCGTTCGGCTTCATCGTCACCAAGGATCAGTGGGACGACGAGCGCGACGACAAAGGGCGCCTGCTGAAATCCACCAGGACCATCCAGGATGTGGACCTGTTCGACGTCGGGCCGGTGACCTACCCGGCGAACGACAACGCGACGGCCGCGATCCGGTCGCTGTTCCCCGGCGGTCTGTCTCCAGAGTTTCGCTCCCGCATGACGGAGCTGCGGAATCAATTCTGCGAGTGCGACTGCGACAAGTGCGCCGAAGGCATGTGCTCGGAATGCACCGATCCCGAATGCGAGGACCCGCACTGCGAAGGCGAAGACGGAACACGCTCGGCCAAACACTACATCCAGAAACGCGCCAAGGAATGCCGCTGCGATTGCTCCGGGTGCAAAGAGGGCCGGTGCTCGGAGTGCGATTCGTCGAATTGCGACGACCCCAATTGCACGGGGCCGGATTGCGAAGGGCGCTCAAAACGCGACAAGAAGAAAACCAAGAAGGTCGCGGGCGCCGATCTGGCTTCGGACTGCTTCGCCTACGTGGGCGATCCCGATAAAACGTCCACCTGGAAGCTGCCGATCAAGTTCCCCGGCGACGACGAGAAGACGAAGAGCCACATTCGCAACGCCTTAGCGCGTTTCGATCAGACCGAGGGCATCCCGGCGGACGAAAAGCCGAAGGTGCTGGCCAAGATCAAGGCTGCGGCGAAAGCCAACGGAATCGACGTGGACGAAGACAAGTCCGCGGACCTGGCCGCGCTCCAGTTGCGGCAGAGACAGATTCAAATGCTGCGGGACAAGCCCGCGGCCTAAACAAGTTTCAGCTTTTCCCCGTCAGACGCGCGCCCGTAGGGGCTGGGCTTGAATGCCACGCGCGAAAAGGCGGATGCGCGCAATCCCCGCGGGCCGCGGCGGAATCGGGCGCGTGTGTCACCAACCCAAAATTCAAGAGGAGAAATTCCCATGATTGCGAGAGTACGAGAATTGAGCGAGAAGCGCGGCCAGATCTGGACTCAAATGTGCGCCCTCGATCTGAGCGTCGCGGAGAACCGCACCAAGTTCGGACAGATGGACGATGAGCAAAAGGGCTACGAAGTCGAGATCCGGGCCATCAACGAAAGCGAAGCGCGCAAGACGGCGCTGGACCTCGAATTGCGCCAACCCGCGGACCCCAGCCGCCGCGAAAACCAGGCCGCCGGCGGCGACAGCCAGGACGTGGTGAAGGAGCAGCGGGAGAAAGAGCGGAAAGCTTTCCTGTCCTACCTGAAGCACGGCGACCACCCGGAGATCCGGGGCGGCTACCGCTTCAAGGGCGTGACCGCCGAAGAGCGCCAGACGCTCTACAAGATGGGCCAGAAGACGGTCGAGATCGAAGCCCGCGACATGGGCACCGGCGGAGAGGGCGCGTATCCCGGCGCCACCACGGGCTTCTTCGTTCCCGTGGGCTTCACCATGCAGATCGAAGACGCCTTGAAGTACTACGGCGACATGTGGAACGTGGCGGAGATTCTGGACACCGCGACGGGCCAACCCCTCCCTTACCCCACCGATAACGACACCACGGTGACGGGCGAGCTGATCGGCGAAGGCCAGCAGGTGACCGAGCAGGACGTGTCGCTCGGCCAGATCATGTTCGGGGCTTACAAGTTCAGCTCCAAGATGGTCAAGGTCTCCATCGAACTCTTGCAGGATTCGGCCTTCGATTTGCAGGCCTTCCTCATCAAGAAGTTCGCGACGCGCCTGGGCCGTATCACCAACACCATGTTCACGACCGGGGGCGGACCTACCGCTTCGCAGCCGAATGGTATCATCACCGCCGCCACCAATTCCGGCGTGACCGTGATCGGCAACGACAACCTGACCACGCCGAATCCCACCAACCAGGTGGGCTACATCGACTTGGTGGATCTGGAACACTCCGTCGATCCGTTGTACCGCAAGGGCGCGAAGTTCATGTTCCACGATCAGACCTTGCGCTACCTGAAGACGCTGAAGGACAACTACGGCCGGCCCTTGTGGATGCCCGGCTTCAGTGGTTTGGCGAATACCCAGCCCGACACCTTGAACGGCTACAAGTATTCGATCAACAACGACATGGCGCAACTGGGGCCTTCCGGCTCCCCGCCGGTCGGTTCCATCTCGGTCGCGTTCGGGCCGCTCGACAAGTACGTGATCCGGCGCGTGAAAGAGATGAGCGTGCTTCGCCTGGTCGAGCGCTTCGCGGACTACGGGCAAGTCGCGTTCCTCGCGTTCGCTCGTTACGACGGGCAGCTTTTGGATGCGGGCACGCACCCCGTGCAATACCTGCAGAACGCGGCGTAAGCCGTCCTGCCCATCGTCCTTGGGGCCGGCGCTCCCGGCCCCTAACCGAATTTCCAAACCCAGGAGAACAATCCCAATGGCAAACATCGTTAATCGTTTCCCTTCAACCTCGCCCGATCAGGACGGCTTCATCTGCCAAAATCTGGAGCCGTTCTTCGGCGCGGTATCGCTTCCCGCCGCTGGAGCCATCGCGCAAGAGGAAGGCACCGTGCTGCTCGACGACGCCTCCGCCGGCGCGTACACGCTCGCCGCGCCGGTTGCCGGACTTCCCGGCGTCGTGTCGGGCGGCATGGACGGCAAGCGGCTGCGGCTCATCACGCAGACCGCCGAAGCCCACACCGTGACCACGCCCGCCAACGCCATCAACGGCGTGCACCACATCATCACCTTCGGCGGCGCGGTGGGCGATTCGATCGAACTCACGGCCTTCGGCGGCGTGTGGTACGCGAATCCGTCCGCCGGCGGCGTCACCATCAGTTAACCTCTCTGGGGCCGCGCGTTTCCTTCTTCCCTTGCGGCCCCGCTTTTTCCCCCTTGACACGCGACAGGAGATCTATGCTATTCTGCCCCTCTACCCGCTCCCGCAGGGCGAAAGCAGCCTCAGAGTTTGTACAGACCTTAGCTCTGGCGCTCCTGTTGTGCCTGCCCGCCCTTTCCCAATCCAGCTATCAGACGACCCAGACCATCGCGTTATCGGGCGCGTCGTTCACCGTCTCGAATACGACCTACAACTCCGAAACCGCGTCGTTCCTCGAAACCGTCTTCGGCAATCCCACTTCGACGACCGTCACTGTGTCCGGCTGCACTGCTGCGAATTCCTGCACGTCGCTCGACAGCAGTGTGACTTCGGGAAATTCCACGGCCACGAGACAGCCGAGTATCGGCAGCGTTTACGATCACTTCCAAGTTGCGGCTTCGTGGACCGGAGGAAGCGGCGTCTTCGTGGTGGTGAGAGTCACTATCACCGGACCCGCGCCTACTTATCCGTCAAGCGGCGGCGCGGTGTCCAGCGTGTCGGGCACA
>Ga0182018_10004677_pt1 | contig 11380 bp, 8 predicted proteins | sample 812P2MmetaG_FD_120490 | JGI IMG/M metagenome (GOLD analysis project Ga0182018, IMG submission 120490) | Permafrost microbial communities from Stordalen Mire, Sweden - 812P2M metaG | ecosystem: Environmental > Terrestrial > Soil > Wetlands > Permafrost | place: Sweden: Stordalen | collected...
CGACTTCAGTCGGGCCGACAAGGCCAATAAATCGGGCGGGGCTTTAGCCCCTGAAGAATGGGTCTCCCGCACCGGCACCAGCGACCACCTCCCCTGCGCCGTCGGTGGCGTCGTTCTCCGCGACCGGAACACCATCCCCGTTTGCATTCGCCTCTGATTGCGCGCCGTCTCAGGCCGTGCGATATACGCCCGCAGCGCATGCAGCGAATCGTTCGTGATCAGCCCCCGCCACACCAGGCTCCACAGCGCATCAATCGTCTCTCCTGGGTACCCCCTGTCTCCTTGCGAGCCGCCGCCCACCGCCTCGTGCAGCGCATCGAAAAAGCTCGCGCCCGACGCCTCCAGCACAGCCAACAATTTCTCTTCGCGCTCCGTCAGCGGCTCAGCCTGCGGCCTAGGCTGCGCCAGCAGCGGCAGCTTGTCCGCCAGGAACAGCGCAATCCTTCCATCGCGCTCGCCGATCGGCTCCACGCCCGCCCACGCCACTTCGCCCGCCGCAATCAGCGTGTCTAGCCCACCCGGCGCATACTCCGCAATCCGCGCCGGCAAGATCGCGCTCTCCACCAGCGATGCCGTCAGCGGCGCACCCTGCAAACTCTCGATCGCGTCCAGCAGCGCGTCCAGGTTGGCCCCACGCCGCGGCGTCAGCACGCCCTGCCAGTGCGTCAGGAAACGCGCCAGCGTGTGTTGCTCCACCGGCTCCACTTCGCGCCGCAGCCGTGCCAGCGACTTCCTCCGAATCAGCCGCAGCATCTCCGCATCACACCATTCGCGATGCATCCCTCCAGGAATAAACCCGCCCTCCAGCACGCGACCTTCCGTTGCCAGTTGCCGCAGAGCGCCCTCAACCGCTGCCGTATCCAACGCAAATCGCTCCGCCACCGCGCCCAGCGGGAACGGCCCATGCGTCCGCGCATAGCGCCGCACCAGTTCCAGCACCGGCTGCGCCACCGGCTCAAGCAGCGCCGCCGCCAGGCCCGGTGCCAGCGGAATCCCCAGCCCATCGCGATAGCGGGCCGCATCCTCCGCCGCAATCAGCCTGCGCTCACCCGCAATGCGCAGCTCCAACATCCGCCGCGCCCTCACCAGCCTGTCCACATGCGTCAGCAACTCCGGCGAAGCCACGCGCCGCGCCAGCTCATCGCGCGACAAATCCCCCAGCCGCAAACACAGATCGTGAATTCCATCCGCCGACCGCGCCCTATATGTCTCCTTCAGGCATTGCGCCGTCTCCTCCACATCTGCAATCGCCTCCGCATCCAGCAACTCGCGCAGGTCTGCCTCGCCTAGCAACTCGCGCAACTGCTCCTGATCGATGGTCAGCGCCTGCGCACGCCTTTCGGCCAAAGGAGCATCGCCGTCATAGAGGAAATTCGCCACATAGCCGAACAGCAGCGACGCAGCAAATGGCGAAGGCTTACGCGTCTCCACCACATGCACCCGAAGCTGCCTCTGTTCCACCGCACGCAGCGTCTCCACCAGCGCGGGCATGTCAAACACATCGCGCAGGCACTCGCGATACGCCTCAAGCAGCAGCGGAAATTTTGGATACCGCGAAGCCACACTCAGCAGGTCATACGACCTTTTCCGCAACTGCCAAAGCGGCGACCGCGCCTCCGGCCTGCGCCGCGGCAACAGCAGCGCCCGTCCAGCAGCCTCACGAAATCGCCCGGCAAACAGCGCCGTCGTGCCCAATTGCCTCAGAACCAGAGCCGTCGCCTCGCCCGGTTCCACCATAAACCAGTCTGCATCCGGCGGCTCATCTGTGTCCGGAAAGCGCAGCACAAACCCGTCGTCCGACCAAAGCGTCTCCACCTCAGGCCCGCCCGCCGCGCGAATCCGCGCGCTCACAGCCATCGCCCACGGAATATGGATGCGGCTCCCAAACGGCGTCAGCACGCACACGCGCCAGTCGCCCAACTCATCGCGGCACCGCTCAATCACCACTGTGCGATCGTCGGGCACCACGCCCGTCGCCTCTTCCTGATCTTCGAGAAAGCGCAGCAGGTTCTCCGCCGCACCTGGATCGAGATCGTGCTCGCTCACCAGCCGCGTCAGCGCTGCCGGCTTCGGCAACGCGCGCAGCTCGCGCACCAGCGCGCCAATCCGCCGCCCAAACTCCAGCGGCCTGCCCGGCCCGTCGCCCTTCCAGAACGGCATCTTGCCCGGCTCGCCTGGCGCAGGCGTTACCAGCACACGATCGTGCGTAATCTCATCGATCCGCCATGTTGACGCGCCAAGAATGAACGTCTCGCCCGGATGGCTCTCAAACACCATCTCCTCATCGAGCTCGCCAACCCGCACCGGCTTGCCTTCGCTGTGTGCCAGAAACACTCCATATAATCCGCGATCGGGAATCGTTCCCGCATTCAGAATCGCCAGCCGCGCCGCCCCGTCGCGCGCCGTCACAACATTGCGAATCCGATCCCAATTCAACCGCGGTCGCAGCTCCGCAAACTCATCCGACGGATAGCGCCCGCTCAACAAGTCCAGCACGCCCTCAAACGTCCCGCGCGTCAGCCCCGCAAACGGCGCAGCCCGCCGCACCAGCGCGTACAGCGCGTCCACGCTCACCTCCGGCTTGCTCGGATCCTCCGAGTGCCCCCCCCTTGATGTTGTCATCCTGAGCGAAGCGTTCTTCAGCGGAGCCGAAGGACCTGCTTCTTCACTTGTTTTCTCGTCTTCCCGTCTCCCGTCCCTCTCCGCGTCTTCGTTTGTGTCGTCAGGGTGGGTGTGCTCAAACCCCAGCTCCGCCCAATCCTTTTTCCGGGCGTGCAATATCTTGGAAGCTGCGCGGCTCCTGGTCCCTAGTCCCTTAGTCCCTGGTCCCTGCTTTCTGTTCCCTTTTCCCTTTTCCCTGCTCCCTGCTTCTCGTGGCGACGCCACAATCGCCACCAACTGCTGCGCAAGCACGTCCAACGGATTCCTCGGATACCGCGTCGACTCAATATGCCCCTCGTGCATCGCGCGCGTCACCGCCGCGCACGCCACCAGGTCCGCGCGATACTTCGGAAACAGTATCCCCTCGCTCACCGCGTCCACATGGTGCCCAGCCCGCCCAATCCGCTGCATCCCGCTCGCCACCGACGGCGGCGCTTCAATCTGGATCACCAGGTCCACCGCGCCCATATCGATTCCAAGTTCGAGCGTCGACGTGGCACACAATGCGCGAATCTGCCCCGCCTTCAACTGCTCTTCAATCACCAACCGCTGCGCCGCGGCCAGCGACCCGTGATGCGCCCGCGCAATCGGCTCGCCAGCCAACTCGTTCAGTGCGCCCGCCAGCCGTTCGGCCACCTGCCTGCTGTTCACAAACAAGATCGTCGAGGTTCGTTCGCGAATGATTTCCAGCAGCCGCGGATGAATCGCATTCCAGATCGAAACCCGCTTCGGTGCCTGCGATGCCGGCCCTGATGGAATCTCCACCTGTTCACCCAGCCGCGCCATATCCTCCACGGGCACTTCGATGCGCAGCTTGAGCTGCTTCCGCGCGCTCGCATTCACAATTGTCACCGGCCGATATCGAACCGCCGCAGAGTCAACTGCGCAGGCACTCCATTCATCCACTGCCAGCTCTTGCTCCGGTCGCTCACCGCTTGCATTGTCATCCTGAGCGAAGGTCGCCGTGGCGACCGCAGTCGAAGGACCTGCGGTTGTTTGTTCTTGCAAAACAGGCTCGGTCGCCGCTCCCCTCTTCCCTTGTCCCTCGCTCCCCGTTCCCTTTTCCCTTTTCCCTGTTCCCTGCTTCTCTGATCCCTTCTCCCTCCTCCCTTCTCCCTTCTCCCTGTCTTCTGTCCCGCCCAAAAAACGCGCCACTTCCTCCAGCGGCCTCTGCGTCGCCGAGAGACCAATCCTCTGCAGCCGCCGCCCCGTCAGCGCCTCCAGCCTTTCCAGCGTCAGCGCCATGTGCGCACCGCGCTTGGTCGGAACCAGCGCATGAATCTCATCGATGATCACTGTATCCACCGTGCGCAGCGCATCGGAAACCTGCGACGTCAGCATCAGGTACAGGCTCTCCGGCGTGGTGATCAAGATGTCCGCCGGATGGCGCGCAAATCGCGCCCGCTCCCGGTGCGGTGTGTCCCCCGTCCGCACGTGAATCGTCGCCTCGCGAAAACTCACACCCATGCGCCGCGCCATATTGGCCATCCCGGCCAGCGGCGACCTCAGATTGCGCTCCACGTCCACCGCCAGCGCTTTCAGCGGCGATACATACACCACCCTGCACGCTTCGTGCTTTTCCCTTTTCCCTTCTCCCTGTTCCCTAGTCCCTAGTCCCTTGGTCCCTAGTCCCTTCGTCCCTGAACCCTCGTGCAGCATCAGCCGATCCAGGCACCATAAAAACGCAGTCAGCGTCTTGCCCGTTCCTGTCGGAGCCAGGATCAGCGCACTCTCGCCCCGCGCAATCACCGGCCAGCCCATTCGCTGCGGCGCAGTCGGCGCATCGAACACCGCCCGAAACCACGCCGCCGTTACCGGATGAAAACACGCAAAGGGATCGGGCGCATCAGAAGCACCGCCGTCTGCATCCGGAATTTTCATTTCAGCGCACACAGTGCTTCGAGCATACCGCGTCCCGCAGCGAAGAAGAAGCGAAAATTTGATGTGGAAATCTTTTGGGCTACAAACCTCCGATGGCCGCGGGAGACCCTAAGCCAACGGCTCATATCGGGGATAATCTGCTCATGCCAGAATCCGCTCTCAGACCAAGATTGATTATCGTTTGTGGCCTGCCGGGTTCGGGTTAAGACTATGCTCGCGAAGTCGCTTGAAAGCAAGCTCGGTGCGATCCGCTTTTTCCCCGACGAATGGCTAGAAGCTCTTTCACAAAACCGCTACGATCCGGGTCCCAAATGACCCTTCAATCCTCCAGCATTCTCAGCACACCCCGCATCCTGTTGGCTTGCTCGGCCTTGACGCCATAAAAAGCCAAACTTCCAATCGCGCCGAGCTCTTCCTTGATGCCGCCAGCCTGTCTCACTTGCGAAACTGTCCCAATCTCGCATATGGCTCCATGCAACAGTGTTTTAATCAGAGACTACCGCCCGCGGTTTTGCATCTACTAACCTGAGCTAAGTTTTTTCCCCTCTGAGGTCTGCATGCGTGCCAACCTGGCAACCCTGATCGACGACTTCCGCCGCGCCGGCTCTGAAGTCGCCGTCGTCCGCTATCAGGGCAATCGGCGCCGCGTCACCACCTACGCACAGCTCGCCTCAATGTCGGCCCGTTTCGCCACTCTACTTGTCCAGCGCGGCATAGGTCCCGGCGACCGCGTCCTCATTTGGGGCGAAAGCAGCGCCGAGTGGATCGCTGCCTTTCATGGATGCATCCAGCGCGGTGTCCTGGCCGTCCCTCTCGACGCCGGCGGCTCCGCCGACTTCGCCGCTCGTGTGGCCGCCGATGTGCGTCCCAAGCTGGCTGTGGGCGGTCTCGTACTTCTGAATCAACTCCCCGCCGACTCCCTTCCCTCCGCCGAAGCGCGCCTCACGCTTGAAGACCTGCTCTCCGCTTTGCCCGCCGAAGAAACCGGCTCCGTTCCCGATCTCAAATCGGAAACGCCTCTTGAAATCCTCTTCACTTCCGGCACAACGGGCGACCCGAAGGGCATCGTGCTCACCCACGGCAACATCCTGGCAAGCATGGGCCCCATCGAAGAAGCATCGCTGCCCTACCTGCGCTACGAGCGGATTATCCATCCGATGCGCATCCTGCTCACGCTTCCTCTCAGCCATGTATTCGGCCAGATGCTGGGTCTCTGGGTACCCATCATCTACCGCGCCGAGCTCCATCTCGAAAGCCGTCCCGCCGCGCCGCGCCTTGTCGAAACCATTCGCCGCGAGCGCATCTCCGTCCTTGCCGCCGTCCCGCGCATCGTCGCCCTTCTCAAAACGCACATCGAAGCCAACATTCCCGGCATCGCCGAGCTCGCCACAGGCGCCAAGGGCACAGGCGCCAACACCTCACTGCTTCTCCGCTGGTGGCGCTTCCGCAAGGTACACCGCGCCTTCGGTCTTAAATTCTGGGCCATCGTATGCGGAGGAGGCGCGCTGCTTCCGGCTGTCGAAAAATTCTGGAACGGTGTCGGTCTCATTCTTGTCCAGGGCTATGGTATGACCGAATCCACAGCGATGATCACGCTGAACCACCCCTTCCACGTTGCGGAAGGCACCATTGGCAAGCCGGTCGCCGGCCGTGAAGTGAAGCTCGGTCCCGATGGCGAAGTTCTCGTCCGCGGGGCGGCAATCTCTTCCGCCACATGGTCCGGCGGTGAACTTCATGCGCGTCCAGACGAATGGCTCGCAACGGGCGATCTGGCCAAGCTCGACGCCGACGGCGACTTGCTCTTTCTTGGCCGCAAGAGCGAAGTCATCGTCACCGCCGCGGGGCTCAACATCCACCCCGAAGACCTTGAGGCAGCCATCGAACTTGAACCTGGCGTCAGTGCCTGCGCCGTCGTCCCCGTTCAGGCCGCGAATGGCACCGAACCCTGTGCCGTGCTCGCCATGCGTGGTTCCGGCGATCAGGCTGCCGCCGCCATCCAGCATGCCAACACCAAGCTCGCGGACTTTCAACATCTCAGCCGCTGGGTTCTCTGGCCCGAGCCGGATCTGCCTCGCACCTCATCCGGCAAAGTCCGGCGCAAAGCCGTGGCCGCCTGGCTCGACAAACTTCAGTCCGCAAGCAATGGAAATCACAGCGACGGCACAGCCGCGTTTGGCCCATCTTCTGACTGGCTCCTCACGCTCATTGCTCAAATCTCCGGCGAGACCCCTTCTAGCGTCGGAGACGACCTGAATCTCACGGACGATCTCCACCTCGACAGCCTTGGCCGTGTGCAGTTAGCCGCCGCTATCGAAGACCGCCTTGGCATCGCCACGCAGAACGGCCTTCTCGACCAGGTACAGACCCTCGGCGACCTCCGCCACCTGATCGCCGCAAGCGATGAAGCGCCGAGTGCGACGGGCGCCGCATCCGCAAAATCCGTCGCGATCACCCAGCCGGCACGCAAAATCACCCCCAACGGCAATGCCGGTTCTTCCACGGCGCATGTCGCCGAATCAGCCGCCGCACCTGGAGCCGAACCCGCCGCTGAGTCCACCGAAGATCCTGCTGCCTTTAAACCTCAAGTTGACTTCATCCCCGAGGCCGCGCCAACGCGGGGCACTTACATCTATCCTCACTGGCCTTGGTGGGCGCCTGTCCGGGCTTTTCGCTCCGCCTTCATAGAGGCTGTAATGATGCCCCTCGTGGATTTCCTCCTGAAGCCAAAAGTCCTTCTCGATTCCGAGTCCTCCATCAATCGGCGCGAACCCATGATTATCGTCTCCAACCACGTCACTGAGTGGGATGGCCCGCTTGCGGCCTATGGACTCCCCGGCCCCATTCGTCGCCGCCTCGCCTGCGCCATGGCCGGAGAAATGCTCGAGGACTTCCGCCACTTCCGCAACCCCAATATAGGCCCGCGCTACCACCACTTCGACATTCTCGGTCCATTCAATTACTTCTTCGCCACGCTGCTCTTCAACGTGTTCCCGCTCCCCCGTGTGCGCGATTTTCAGCGCAGCTTTCTCCACGCCGGCGACGCGCTCGACCACGGTTACAATGTCCTGATTTATCCCGAAGGCCAACTGTCCACCGAAGGAAAGCTCCAGCGCTTTCGCTCCGGCATCGGCCTCCTGGTTAAGGAATCGAACGCTCCCGTGCTGCCCATTGCATTGCGCGGCCTGGGCGAGATGAAGACCAAACAGATCGGCTGGTTCCGCTCCGGCAAGTTCTCCATCCGCGTCGGCGAGCCCATCCGATTTTCCCCGCTCGATAGTGAATCCACCATCACCGCCCGCCTCCAGGCGGAAGTCGAGACGCTGCTGGAACGGGAATAAGGGCTCAGGAAAACCGGCAAAACCCGAACAACTATGGATCTACGATGGGTTTTGGCATATACTTTTGTATATGCCACCGGCGCGGGAGGATTCATGCAGACCACAGCCAAGATTTTCATGAACAACAGGAGCCAGGCAGTTCGTCTCCCGAAGGAGTTTCAGTTCTCGACTTCTGAGGTCTTCATCCGCAAACAGGGCGATGAAGTGATTCTCTGCGCACGCCCCAAAGACTGGTCAGGCTACCTGACGTCGAACGACATAGCCTCGGAAGAGTTCATGGATGGGGTCGAAGATCTGCCTCTTGAGGAGCGATCCGTCTGATGCCTGCTTACATGCTCGACACGGACATCTCCTCCTACATCATGAAGCGTTCTCAGGTGACCGTGCTGCGCAGGCTGCAGTCGGTGGAAGTCGCCGATGTCTCCATCTCGGCGATTACCAAATGCGAACTTATGTTTGGGGTGCAGGTCTCCCCGCAGCGTCAGCGGGATGAGACGGCGCTTCGCGCGTTTCTGCGTCACGTTGAGGTATTGGATTTCCCCGACGGAGCAGCGCTTGACTACGCCAGGATACGTGCCGATCTCAAGCTGCACGGCGCATTGATCGGGGCCAACGATCTGCTCATCGCAGCCCATGCGCTGAGCCTCGGGCTGACATTGGTCACCAACAACACGAGAGAGTTCGGACGAGTCAAAGGCCTCAAAGTCGAAAACTGGACTCAGCCGATCGTTTGAGGCCGCCTCGAGGCCCGCGTCGACAAACTCCTCAACAGCTGATTTCGTTCTGTGCCTCGCGCCGCTGTGGGTGAGTCTCCAGCTAAAAGCTAGAAGCTAGCAGCTAATAGCTGTCTTTCAGTTCACCAGCCTCGGCTTAAAGTGGCACGTTCCGCCCGCCAGCACCGGCGTCCATATCGACCCGGCTCGCTTGAGCCCCGGAACAGCACCCCATCGGGCGTCAGCACCTTGTGCATTTCCGCCACCACCGTTGTCAGCACGTCGCCTCGATAGTGCACCATGCCTCCAATAAACCCCGGCGCCAGCGGCACCCGCTGTGGCTTCGCCTCGCCCACTATCTCCAAAATGTGTGTGATCGGGATTCCATACATTCCTTGCCCGACCCGGACGCTGCATATCTCCATTTGCTTCTCCGCTGTCTTCCTGCGGCGGGAGAGCTCACCTCCTGCAACACTCATCGTGCGACCCCCATTGTCTGGCCCCATTCACTCGTTACCTGCTCGTCCACCGGAAGCGGTGCAACGCTCCCGAGATCGACTACACCCGTCACGCTGTTTTCAACAGCGTTACCCCCGCTGCCTGCTTGTTTGTGCCCGCTTCGAACAGGTCGCCGCCCGCCGCAACGTCCAGCACGTGAGACACTGCGATGCCCACGTGACGATTCCCCTCGCGGCAGACATCCGCGTCGTCGCCTTCGTTGCCGTCATCCTCAATCGACTTCAGAATCGAGCGAAGCCCATACTGCAACTGCAGCAACCCCGTGATCACCTGCTCGTCCGCTGCCAGCTTGCCCTCGCGCAACAGCCCCAGCAGGTTCTCGCCCGAGTGCGCCAGCTTCTCCAGACGCTTGAACCCAAGAAACCCCACCGTCCCCTTGATCGTGTGCACCGTGCGGAAGATTTCCGCCAGTAGCCCCGTGTCCGACGGCTTCGACTCCAGCTCCGTCAAACACCGCTCCATCCGGTCCAGTCCTTCCTGGCTCTCGATCAGGAACTCCCTCGTCAAATCATCCATTCCGCACCCGCGTTTGCCCGAAGATTGTTCAAACCCCAGATCGACCAGACCAAGCGCCAAGGCAAAACTCAGCTTGGTTCGACACACTCGGGCCTTTAAGGCCCTTATCGGAGACTTCGGCCCCAACTTGAGCAGGCAACCGGATTAGCCTTCCCATTTCAACTGAGAAGCCACTCACCAACTGCGTGACCGGTATACACACCCCGCCGCCATGCTTTAGCCTCAGAATTCACTTAGTCGTCACACTGCTTTTCTTGCATTGGATGAAAACATGACCCCTGAAAACACGACCGATCCGGGCCAGAGCCCTCAGCCCGAATCTGGTCCAAACTCGCAGCCCAATCCCGATCTCGATCCCGCGCTCGCCGAGTTGCTCGCCCACGCCCAAAAGGCAGCCCTCCAGTCCTACTCCCCTTACTCAGGATTTCGCGTCGGCGCGGCCCTCCGTCTTTCCTCAGGCGAGATCGTCACCGGCACCGATGTCGAAAATGTCAGCTACGGCCTCACCATCTGCGCCGAACGAGCCGCCCTCGTCCGCGCCGTCTCCCAGTTCGGTCCGCGGATCCGCATCGCCGCCGTCGCCGTCGCCAATCTCAACCAGGCCGCCAGCCCGCCCTGCGGCGCATGTAGGCAAGTCCTCGCTGAATTCATCTCCCCCGACGCCCCCGTCCTCTTCCCCGCCGCCGACGGCCTGCGCTCCATGCCCTTTTCCGCTATCTTGCCGCTCGCCTTCGACATGAAACTGAAATAACCCGCAAAAAACGAACGCCCACGTCGTCACGTAGGCAATTCATCACTCTTGAAGTTTCGCCAAGCAGTCCTTTACCGTCGCTGCCCAAAGCCTCAAAACAGTTGCCAGGGTCGAATCAACTATGCAAGCTGAATCAGGACCCGCCGTCCGAGCACCGCAGCCGCGCGCTGCATCGTATCGAGTTGCACCTTGTCGTTTCGTGGGTCAAGTAACCGGTCAAGATGTGCCCGACTGGTACCCATGCGGCGTGCCATTTCAGCTTTGCTGAGGCCTTGCTCCTCCATCGCCTTTCCAACTTGCCAGGCCAGAATCTCCTTGACCGCATAAGTCGTGGCATCCTCGTACATTCCCTCCTCCTTCAGGAATTCATCGAGGGTCGATCCGATATGCTTATTGCTCTTCATCCTCGCTCAACCTCCTTCTTTCTCGCCTTTGCCAGATTCAATGCATCGTCCGGCGTCTTACGTGTCTTTTTCATGAAGCCGTGTAATAGAACCATGCTTCCTTCCGCGATGCAGAACAGCACCCTCGCAACGCGATTTCCACGGAGAGCGCAGCGGACCTCCCAGAGCCCATCGCCAAACGGGCGGCAAAGCGGCATACCCATCGGCCAACCCATCTCCACCAATCGCAGATCCTGCCCAATCCTCTGTCGGTCTTCGCGCGGCAGTTCCTGAAGCCACTGCTTTACTGGCTCTGAGCCGCTCTTCGATCGGAAGAACGCAACGGATAGGCTCTTCTCTTCTTGCACGCCACGATTGCCTCGCGAGATCATCGTACCTTAAAAGATACATATGCGCAATGCTGTGCTCACACTGCCCCGTTTAGTCCCAATGCGTTATCCTCATGTTTTCTGTGCTTGGTCACGGTCTGATATGCCAACTCCTACCCCCTCCCCCCTCCACATGATCGACCTCATCCGCAGGAAGCGCGATGGCCTCGCCCTCGACTCTCAAGAACTCGCCTTCATTGCAACCGGCGCAGCCTCCGGCTCCATCCCC
>Ga0182018_10004678_pt1 | contig 11377 bp, 6 predicted proteins | sample 812P2MmetaG_FD_120490 | JGI IMG/M metagenome (GOLD analysis project Ga0182018, IMG submission 120490) | Permafrost microbial communities from Stordalen Mire, Sweden - 812P2M metaG | ecosystem: Environmental > Terrestrial > Soil > Wetlands > Permafrost | place: Sweden: Stordalen | collected...
AATGCCAGAAGGTGACGAACTCGTCCGCGCCACTGTCCTGCCGCCTGCAGGCGGCAGGACAGTCCCATCTTCCCAAGCCGCTACTTCCAGACAAGGGTAGATGGAAATTCAGATACAAGAAGGCGACCACCAACATTTCAAATTAAGGCACTCCCGATTCCACAGCCCAAAAATATGACGTTTCAAAAGAGGCCATTACCGCTTTCAGAGAGAATTTGCTGACAGGACCGGTTTCTGGTATAATATGACAAAATGTTCGGGATTATGCACTTGACAAACAATTGGGTTTAGCATAGATTTAGGGCATGAAAACGAAAGAGTCCAAAGACTTGACGCTGATAAAAATAATTGACCAGTTTCCGACTGACGAAACCGCCCGCGAACATCTTGAAAGCATCCGCTGGAAAGTCGGCATTTTTTGCCCGCATTGCAAATGCTCCGACCAGTCCAAGTTTTCGGCAATAGCGGCCAACCCCGACTCGAAAGTCCGTGCCGGACTGCGCTGGTGTTCCAACTGCGAAAAGCAGTTCACCGTCACCATAGGCACAATTTTTGAGGCCAGCAAAATCCCGCTCCGCAAATGGCTCATTGCTTGGTATCTGATTTGCAGTTCTAAAAAAGGAATTAGCTCGCTCCAATTGCAGCGCAACTTGGAACTTGGCAGTTACCGCACGGCACTTTTTATGGCGCACCGAATCCGTTTTGCGCTTAAAGACCCGACGTTCAGCGACAAACTTTCCGGCACGGTTGAGTGCGATGAAACGTATGTCGGCGGCAAGACACGCGGACAAGGCCGTCACTTCATGGGCAACAAAGTTCCCGTCGTTTCTTTGGTTGAACGCGACGGGCGCGTCCGCTCGCAAGTGATGAAGCACGTCACCGGCAAAAATCTCAAGGAAGTCTTGAAAGCCAACGTCGAGCAATCGGCAACGATTATGACGGATGATTTTTACGCCTATCGCGGCGCGGCGAAAGATTTTGCATCGCATCAGGCCGTGAAACATTCGGCGCGTGAATACGTTCGCGGGTTGGCGCACACAAACGGAGTCGAGGGATTTTTCTCGCTCCTCAAACGCGGAGTCGTGGGGACATTCCATCATATCAGCGAACAACACTTGCCGTTGTATCTGGCAGAGTTTGACCACCGCCATAATTGCCGCGAAATGACAGACGGCGAACGCACGGTGAATGGACTTCAAAAAATTGAAGGCAAGCGCTTGACCTATCGGCAAGTCAGTTGAGGGAACAAACTTTACAGCCACGCTGATTGTCTGATAAAACCAAGACAGTTCCACAGGCGTGGGGAAGAAAACGGATTCGGAAAAATAATTCTCATATTTCTATTTCAAATGGGAAATAATGATAGTGCCAATTGCGCCAATCCAAATACCAACGATCACAAATAAAAGAACGTGCCAAAGAGAAAAAATAACGCGAAATGGATCACGCCTATAATCTTTAGCGCGATCATTGGCTTGTGTGTTTTTCTTTCTGGAGTGGCTGGTCATTGGAATGAATGGTGGGTTAAAGATGTTCTTATTCCCGCTGCATTGATTGCTTGTGCATTTGCAATATACGAATTTTTAATAATTCAAATAAAAAAGTGCCGGAAACTTTTGGCGATTTTGATAGCCGTTTTAGCATTTATTTTAATGGGTTTTGTTGTTGTTGTTATATACAAAGTCACCGGCGAAAATCCAACTGTAACAGTTGAAACAAAATCTATGGGCTGGCAACCGCCAGAATTGCCGCCGGGGTGCAGTAATGTAACTGTTTTCTTTGGAAAATTGAGAGTGGACGAGCCGCGCTGGATGGCTGAAATTGAACATGATGAATCTGAACCCAGTGATAATGAGACGAATACTTTTACAGAACATATTTCGTCCAATTTGACTCTTACAGTTTATGATTCCAAAGGCGACACCAACGAATCCGGCACGACTTTTCTGGTAAAAGATTTGCCATCTAGTTTTGGAGTTGATATGGAAAAAATGTCGGATTATTCCCCACGCAAAAGGCATATCACAATGAGGGTATTCAGTGGGAAAAATCTCAATAATCCAGTTTTGCCATTTGTGTCTAGCAACCGTCTTTTTGTTGATGTTCTGATTCCGTTCATAAACGAAAGATACCGAATTTTTATGGATACAAATCTGGATTTCGCACTTACCAATCTGCCCGACAAATGGGATATAAATTATAATTCCAACAGGTTTGAGATTGTGAATGAAGACACGAATCCTGTTTTGCAGGTCATTTATAAATCGCCTAGCGAAGTTCACGTGAATGGGATCTATATTGTTGATGGGTATTCCATTTTTGAAGCATTTGATACGCTCCCAAATACGATTTCTCCTCAAATGGTGTTCGGGAATCTTCAATCCACCCAACAATTCATCACACCGCTTGAAAATTTTGCAAAGATATTTAAGAATGTGACTATCACCATGAATACGAATTCGATATTTAGAACGAAATATCTCAACCAAAAAGCATTCTTCCAATATCCATCTTGGGAATATCTTGGTGAGCTGGCCAAGTGATTTCTGTTTTGAAAGTATAAACATTGTGCTAAAATAAAACCGCCATGAGCAAATCGAGGAACGAAACGCTCTTGCAATGTCCGCTGCCGCCGCGTGAAGCGTTGCGACGGGCGATGCTGATAGAGCCGCCGATGGAATGGAAAAAGCCCGCGAAAGTGTCCAAACCGTCGAAGAAGAAAGCCGCTCGTTAAGCCGTTTGAAAAACGGTTTTGAGCCAAAAACCAACCCTAAAGCTGATTGTTTGGTAAGTGCATAATCCCGAAAATGTTTATGAAAACCCCCTTTTAAGGGGCTGGACACGTTGCCCATGGCCGTGCTGGCTATTGGTGGCTTTGGCACTTCAATTGGCGGCGCGTGCCGACCAGATCATTTACGATGGCGCGCTGGAAAATGGCTGGCAGAATTGGAGTTGGGCGACGGTCAACCTCGCCAATCCTTCGCCCGTGTACAGCGGCACTGATTCCATCAGTGTCACCGCGACCAACTGGTCGGCGCTGTATCTGGACAATGACGCAATGGATTCGAGCCAATTCACCTATCTGACTTTTTGGATCAATGGCGGCGCCAACGGCGGGCAGCAAGTGCAGGTTCAAGGCATTTTGGACGGCAGCGCCCCGCAAGCACCGGTTCAAATCGGGCCGCTGCCCGCAAATTCATGGCAACAGATCACCTTGTCCATGTCCGCTCTCGGTGTGGCGAATCAGCCAAATTTTACCGGTTTTTGGATTCAAATTGAGACGCCTTCAGCCGTGCCGGTGTTTTACGTGGACGACATTTCGCTGATCGCCAATGCCGTCACGGCCGGCACCAACGCGCCGGTTTCCATCGCGGTTAATGCGCAGGCAAACCGCAACCCGATCAGCCCTTTGATTTACGGCGTGGCGTTTGCATCGTCGAATCAACTGGCGGATTTGAATTTTACGATGAACCGTTCGGGTGGAAACAACGAGACCCGATATAACTGGCAGCTCAATGCGCACAACCTCGACGCGGATTATTACTTTGAAAGTTATCCCGACGCCGGCGGCGCAACCCCGGGGGCCACGGCCGATGCCTTTGTTGCCAACAGCGAGCAGGGCGGGGCGCAGCCGATGATCACCATTCCCATGATTGGCTGGTCGCCCAGGCTGGGTCCTGCTCGCAGCATACTTTACAGTTATTCGGTCACCAACTATGGCCCGCAGACTTCGACCGATCCCTATCTGCCCGACGCCGGCAACGGCATCAGCGTCACCAATAATACCCCGATTACCTGGAACAATCCCGATGACGCCAATTTCTCCACCAATACCACGTTTCAGCAAGGCTACGTGCAACACCTCATCAACAACTGGGGTTCGTCCACCAACGGCGGCGTGCGCTATTACATCATGGATAATGAGCACAGCCTCTGGTTTTCGACGCATCAGGATGTTCATCCGATTGGACCAACGATGGCGGAGATCTGGTCCAAAATGCTTGTCTCCGCGGGCATGGTAAAATCCAATGATCCCAACGCGCTGGTTTGCGGGCCGGAGGAATGGGGCTGGAACGGATATTTTTACAGCGGCTACGACCAGCAATGGTCTGGTCAAAACGATGATTATGATCCGGCGGATTATCCTGACCGCGCTGCCAACGGCGGCTGGGATTATATCCCGTGGCTGCTGAATCAGTTCCATCAATACTCCATCACCAACCACCAGCGATTGCTGGATTACCTCACCGTCCATTGTTATCCGCAGGAAGGCAGCGTCAGCGGAGCTGCGGTTGACTCCGCGACCGAGTTGTTGCGGAACGAATCAACCCGCGTGTTCTGGGACACCAATTACGTGGACCCCAGTTGGATTAATAACATCATCATGCTCATTCCGCGGATGAAGAACTGGGTGGCGACCTATTATCCGGGCACCAAAATCGGTGTCACCGAATACAACTGGGGCGCGGAAACCAGCATCAATGGCGCCACCGCCCAGGCTGATATTCTTGGCATCTTTGGAAGTCAGGGTCTTGACCTGGCTACGCGCTGGACCACGCCTGATCCAGGCACTCCCACCTATCTGGCCATGAAGCTGTATCGCAATTATGATAGCAACAAATCCACCTTCGGTGACACGGGCATTCTGACGACCGTGCCCGACCCCGACGACCTGTCCGCGTTTGCCGCTGTGCGAACCAGCGACGGGGCGATGACGCTCATGGTCATCAACAAGGACCTCAACAATGCGACGCCCATCACGGCAAACATCACCAACTTCAATGCCATTGGGACCGTCCAACGCTGGCAGTTGACCTCCGCCGCCGTCATCAGCCAGCTTGCGAACATCACCCTTACGAATGGGGTTCTCAGCGACCTGGTTCCGGCTCAAAGCATCACGCTTTATGTTTTGCCGGCCGTGTACGCTTTCAGTTTGCAGGCCGGCACCAACAATTCAGCCGGTCAACTGGCGCTTTGGCTCGATGGACAAGCGGGGCTGACTTATGCTCTTCAATCCTCCACGGACCTCGTTCACTGGGGGACTGTCAGCACCAACACGCTTTCCAGCAATTCCTTTCCATATCTGGTGACCGTGACCAACTCGACAAAAATGTTTTACCGCGGCCTGTTCAACCCGCCGTGACGGATATCAAATCCGGTTGCCGGTAGGGATGCGTTCCACCGCGTCCCACTAGAGCATTGACAGAAATGATGTAGCGATGCGGAGCGAGGTGTTTTGGCTTTTGGCAAGGCTGAGGGAGGGAGCATGCCGCCGTTCCCTTCTCCGCGCTGGGGAGATGGCCGCAGGCTGGATGAGGTGAACCGCGAACCACCCGAAAACTTTTTGACACGAATTTCACGGATTGACGCGAATTCAAATACGCTGAAGGTGTAACGGAAATTAGCCCGGTGTTGGCCGATGCAATCGGCCTACGCCGGGAAAATATCCCACAAGATAATTCACCCTCTCCTTGCCGAACGAGGAGAGGGCTGGGGTGAGGAGTCGAAAAATGTCCTACAAAATAATTCCCCCTCTCCTTATCGCACGAGTAGCAGCGCGCCGCGATTGTAGCCCTTCACCCCGGAAAGTGCCGCATTTTTCAACGACCACTTACAACGGGTGAAGGCTTACGGAATCACGATCCGGTAAAACCTGCGGCTAAAATTCGTCGCTGGAGGATCGTTGAAATAAAACGGCGAATTGGTGCTGACAAAGTTTGTGATGGGCAGCCAGGCGAGCAGGTTCGTGGAAACTTGCAGCACATAATTGCTGCCGGCGGGGCCGGAAAGCAGGAATGAAAAACCGGCTTTTGTGTTTTGACGGTTGTACTCACGGCGAAGCCCAAACCGCTGCGGTCAATTTTAGTTGTATGTCCATTGGCCGAGGTGTAAAGCCAGAAGTCCCGTGCAGGCCGGCACAGGGAATAGATTTTTAATGTGAGTCTTCACAGTCATAGTATGTGTTGGTTTGACCTTCTGATGAATATTTTGGAGCCTATGGCCCGGTTAAAATGCGGTAAAAGCGCTGATTATTAGTGGCGTTCGGGTCAACCACGTTGAACGAACTGGTCGTCGGGTTGTTGGTAACGTAAAGCGAAATCCAGTTGGTGGAGCTCAAGTTGGTGGACATCTGCACCGTGTAATTCAGATTGGCCGTGGCGGTGATCAGCATCTGGAAACTGTTCGTGCGCCAAATGGCCAAGCCGAGAACGGGCTGGGGATTGATGGGTTGCACGGTAAAATCCTGCTCTACAAAATCATCCGAAACACCCACCGTTTGACCGCTGACACATTCGTAGCCAAGCGTGTTCAATCCGGTGCAGTCCACACTCACATTCCAATTCTCGTCACCGACGCTGAAGGCATAATAGCCGCTGCCATCTGTCGCATTGGTATAATTGTCCTCAACGCCATCATTCGCATAAACATTTACGCCAACGACCGGATTGCCGCTGGTATCCATGACGTAGCCGAAAATTTGTCCTGAACCTGAACCGCTGGACGGCAATATTATAAAATCCACCCCGGTCGCATTGTTGTTATTAATGGTGATGTTTTGGCTGTTGGGACACTGATAATTGCCGCTGCCGAGAATGTTGTTCAAACTGTCATTGCCGCCCTGACAACTCACATTGACGCTCCAAGTGCCATTGGCGACCGTGAGCGAGTAATTGCCATTGGCATCAGTGTCCACATTGTTGAGGTTGTAACTCACACCATTGATCGTCGCGTAGGCGCTCACGCCGACGCCGATGACATTTGTGCCATTGAATTTGACGTTGCCGGTGATGGTATTCGTCGCCGGAATAGCGGTGAAATTCGCCAGAACCACCTTTCCGGCATTGATGTTCGTGCCGCCATTTTGATCGAACACGGGTTGTGAAAAAACATAATTGATGAGTTGATTGTTGCCGTTGGCCTGCACCTGCCAGGAATCACTGCTGCCAAAGCCCACCACGCCCAGGACATAATTCCCGTTTGTTTCCGTATAGGCGTCCGTTTGATACAAGTTGTTGTTGTCGAAACTATTAACGTCCAGTGCCACCATTGGATTTCCCAAGATGTCTTTGACGCTGCCATAAACCAGCGCCGTGGCCTTGGGACAGGCGAAAGTCAACCCCGTCTTGCCGGCGGAGACATTGGTTCCGTTTTGCAGCCCCAAATACCCAAGAACGGTCACCGATTGATCGCTCAAATTAACATCCCAGGTGTCGGCAGTGACCGGCATGGTGAAATTGCCATTGATGTCGCTAAAAGCCAGCGCAAACAAGCCGTCGGCGGATTGCGCAAAAAAGTTCGCCCCGGGCAGGCCAAGGCTGGAATTGTTGGCGTCAACCACCTTCCCCGAAATGGTGCTTGTGGCCTTGGTGAGTGTCAGATTGGTGGTGAGGGTCTGGCCGGCAGCCAGCGTGAGCACCGGCGCACCGGTATATTCACTAACGTAATTACTTCGATACACCAGCAATGAATACGTTCCTGGCGGCATCGCAATGGTGTAGCTTCCCGCATTGTTCGCCACCACGCCGGCCAGCGGGCTGCCTTGATTTGTAACTGGAGGGAGCAGTATAACAATGGCGTTGGACACCGTGACGCTGGTGCTGTTGCTGACCACGTTGCCGGTGAACTTTTGCGCGAAGGGAAAATTGGTGACCGTGAAGGAATTTGTCAGCGGCGTGAAATGACCGGCCGGACTCGACAGCTTATACAAGTATTTTCCTATGATGTTCTGGGCAATATCACCGTTTTGAAAATTCAACGTCGCGGTGATGGCTCCCGTCGCGGCGTTCAAATCGCCCGGCACATTGAAATTCGTCACCCCGCCGATGACCATGCCCGCCTGCCCGTCCGTCAGACTAAACTGCTGCACGAGCAGATCTCCGCTGTCAATGATGCCGTTGGTGTTGAGATCGAGATATTTCTGGATGACCACCGTCTCGGTGTTGGTCAACCCGCCGATTTGCAGGGTAATGGTGCCGGTGTAGGTGTTGCTGACGGCCGCAGGCGTGTTCGTAAAGGTGACCGTCGCGCGCGCGGTTTGAATGTAGCTGGCGAGCAACGCCAGCACGATGAACAGAAAGTGGAGTTTGGTTTTCATGAATGATTATGGATTTACCCGCCTTGTATGAACTGCGATTATCGCTCCTGTTGCTATTTTACGCTTCTTTCAATCGAATTACAACTGAAAATGAATGGGATTGCCGAATTTCCTGTCAGAATGATCCGGGATTATGTCTTTGACAAACTTTCAAGAGAAACACCGACAACTCCCTCTCCCCGCCCAAGCGGGAGAGGGCCGGGGTGAGGTGCTCGCCGCCCTTTTTAATTGGGTGCAGCGTCACGCTGCTGGCCGTGACGCAGTCACCCTGCCGGGCCCGCAGGCGCACGCTACCGGATTAATGGAATTGCTCTAAATTTTACTGCAAGTGAACCCGATAAAACTGGCGGTTGTTCATCAATCGTTGCGCGTCACGCCGGCGATGGAAGCGGGAATTTCAGACCATGTTTGGAGCTTGGAAGAAATTGTCGGTTTGTTGCCTTGATTTGGGGGCGTGGCGGGTTCAGGTTTGTGAGGCGTTATGAAATCAGAGGAAAAATCGCAGCTTGATCACCTCAAGTCGGAGATTGAGGTGCTCGAAAAGCGGGTAAAAGACTTGGAAGTTTATTGCTCCAAATATCGTCTAAGTGAAATTGCTGCCGAGCAAATAAAATCACACTTGGAAGAATTGGATAAGCGATTTAGCGACATTCGGAATGAGTGGAAAGATATGCGCTAATCTTTTCTTTTGATTTCAAACTGAGCCACCACCAAAAGCCCGCTGGATTTGCCACGCTGCCATGACTGCCGCTGAATTCATAAAGAAATGGTCCCGCTATCAGGGCAAGGAAACGTCCGCCTATTATCTTCCGCCTCTGCGAGGCTGCCATTGCGTCTCAAAATAAAATGTGCTTATCCGGTTGGTTGACAAATTTAAGGTAGGGTCATCGCGCTGCGATGACTGGACGGCGCAGCGCGCCGTCCCTGCCCGCTGGTTGATAGGAGAATATTCGGGCGGTATGTGGTTACCCCAATACAAAACAATGAAAATTTCGGTTTTGTCAACCAACCGGATAAGCAGGAAATAAAATCACTTGGACAGTATTTGTCCAACCGGCTGGATTATTGTTTTGGAAAAAGTTATGGGACTGACCGTTCATTTCAAATTGGCTGCGCCCGCCGGCTTCACCGGGACGCAGGCGAAACGGCTTGTTGAATCCATGCGCCGCGTGGCGCTGCGTTTCCACGGCGAAGGCTTGGTGGATCGTGTGCAGCCAATCACGTCGGACGCGAAAACGCTGCGGCATTTTGGCAGCGACTGGCTGATTCTGCCGGTGCCGGGCAAGGAAAACACCACGATCGGCGTGGAGATATTTCCGTCCGGCGGTTTTCTTTTTCAGGTGGAGGCCGGTGAAGATTGCGAGCCGCTCCAACTGGGGTTGTGCCAATATCCGTTGAAGGTGTGGTTTCAAGGGAATGAACTGTGCACGAAAAAAGGCGCGGGCTGGCGGTTGTCAGGTTTCAGCAAAACGCAATATGCCAGTTTGCACGGCTGGGAACATTTTGAACGCTGCCATTGCGCGGTGGTGGAATTGCTGGCGAGTTTCCGGACTGCGGATTTGCGCATGAAGATTTCAGATGAGGGCGATTATTGGCCGCGACGTTCGCTGACCAGGCTGCGCGAAAATCTGGATCACATGAACGGTTTGGTGGCCGCAGCGGCAGGCGCCCTGAAAGATATTGATGAAGCGGCCGCAGGAGAAAGCCGCGTGCAATCGCCCATTTTCGCGCACAGAAATTTTGAGCGGTTGGAAGTGGCAGGCGCAATGCGCGTTGCCCCGATGTTGAAAAAGTTCCGTGCAGTAATGGGGAAATTGTAAACCATGGCAATCACTGCCAGCGGGTGCAAAACAATTTTGAATTTTCTGTCAATTTCCTGGGATTATGTAGTTGACGGAAGCAACTGGTAGGGACAGCGCGCTGCGCTGTCCGGGGCATCCGTAGCAGCCGACGTGAGTCGGCTCTAACTTTTGGAAAGGGAAGGATGAGCGGACTCACGTCCGCTGCCACAATGATCCTTGATCGCCGCAGCGCGGCGTCCCTACCACGGTAAGGACGAGTTCCACCTCGTCCCTACCATTGAAAATTTTCCTCAACGAGCCGCCATCGGTTGTGCTTTGATGGCACCACAGGAGCGGGCGACCACGCCGCTCCTTTTTTATTCCCACCGCCATTTCGGATGTGCCGCACACAATACAGATTTCCTGCATCTGTGTTTTAATACTCGCATGATTCGAGCGACATCCCGATCAATTCAAACTCTCCGCCGTTTGGAGCTTTCCTCCGACAAGTGGTCGCTCGCTTGTTCATCTGCTCCGGGCGGCGGTTCTTTCATCGCCAAATAACATGACATTGAATCTCGTCAATTCATCCGCCATCCGCGCCGTTGGCTATGACGGTCATACACTGACCGTCGAATTTCATTCCGGGCGAATTTACAATGTCCACGGCGATTTCCGTCGTTTGTCCGCGCTGGTTCACATCTCCCCCGATTCAAAATGTGACAGCCCCGGTAAGGATGCGTTCCACCGCGTCCCCATAACTGATTCGCCCTCGATTCAAAATGTGACCGTTCGCGCTTCACGTTTTTGTTTTCACCAAATTCGATGAAAGCGGAAATTGACGCCGCCAATTTTCCCGCGCAAACTTCCCGCACATGGGCACGCTTTTATGAATCACCAGAACGCATATAAAGATTTCACTGCTCGCTTCAAGCTGCTCATCAGCAAAAATCCGCATTTGATTACCACGACGTTGAGCAACATCTTCACGATGCGGCTGATTGGGAATAAAACGCATGGCGACCTAGCGGAGATTGCGATTGCGGAATTCATCAATCAATTCATGTATGATTTCAAATCAATCCACACGGGAAAAGACCTCTACCGTGCCAAACAACACGAGGAGGACATAAAAATCATCAATGAAATCACGAAAGAAGAATTTCCGGTGAGCCTGAAAGCTTACGGCGACGGCCCCTTGCAACTTTCCACCGACAAAAATTTCCTGATGTTTCCCAAACTCAAAGGAATGGGGATGCAGATTGATAAAAAGGAACACATCGCGAAATTATGGCTCGACCCCGTTTTTGCCGAGTTCAGCAATATCAATGTGCTGCCGCTCATCTATGACGAGAAAAAACAACGCTGCAATATTCTTGTTTTTAATTATGAGCTGGCCAAAAGTCGTATCGCGCGCATTGCTTTTGAAGAAGAAGGCAAAGGACGCAAGCACCCCGTTTTCCGTTTTTATGACGATGAAGACGATTATGTGTGCGAGGTG
>Ga0182018_10004679_pt1 | contig 11377 bp, 13 predicted proteins | sample 812P2MmetaG_FD_120490 | JGI IMG/M metagenome (GOLD analysis project Ga0182018, IMG submission 120490) | Permafrost microbial communities from Stordalen Mire, Sweden - 812P2M metaG | ecosystem: Environmental > Terrestrial > Soil > Wetlands > Permafrost | place: Sweden: Stordalen | collected...
ACCGCGTGCAGTGGATCGAGCGGAGCCTGCCCGACGACGGTGTCGAGGTCCGCCGGCACATCGTCGAGCGGGCCGTGCTCGACGCCGACAGCATCCCCCGCCGTTCGTATGCCGGCCTCGTCGACGGCGAGGTGGCCGCCGTGCACCGTCACGAGGTCATGCTGGTCGTGACGGTGCACGCCGGTCACGCGGCGCGGGCCATCCGTGCCGCCGGTGGCGGTCAGCGCGGTGCGTGCGCCGTGCTGTTGCGAGAAGCGGCGTCGTTGGTCCGGCGGCTGGGCGAAGCGGGTCTCGACGTCACCGGCGTGCTGGCCCCCGGTGCCCTGGCCGACGCCGTTCGCCGTGGCTTCGATGCCGACGTCCACCTTCGTGACGGGGCGCAGGGGCACACCGGCGCCGACCGGGTGGTGGCCGCGAGCGGGTCGGTCTGGCCCGGACCGATGGGACTGCTCTCCGAGTGGGGCCGCCTCCGGACCGACGCCACCTGGCACACGACCTACTGGATCGCCGAATGGCCGCGCACCGAGGTCGCCGCCGACTTCCTCGGCCCCCTCCTTTTAGTCTCCGACATCCGGCGGTCGGTCTCGGTCGTCATGGAGCCTGTGGCCCCCCTGCGCGCCGCCCGCCGGATCGAACAGGCGCGGACGGCCGACATCGCCGACGCCGAGCTCCGTCGGCGCGGTGGCTTCCTGGCCACGGCGCGCCGTCGGCGCGAAGAGGAGGTCCTCGTCCAACGGGAGGACGAGTTGGCCAACGGGCATGCGTCGTTCCGGTTCTCGGGCTACGTCACGGTGAGCGCGCCCGACACCGACGCGCTCGACGACGCCTGCGGGCGGGTGGAGCAGATGGCCGGCCAAGCCGGCCTCGAACTGCGTCGCTGCTACGGGGACCAGGCCGTCGCCTTCACGTGCACGCTGCCCTTCGGACGCGGGTTGTCGTGACCGGTGGCATCGTCGGGGAGCTCGAGCGCCCGAAGTGCGCACCGCCTGACCCACGTTCGGGGAGGACATCGTCAGGAAGCCGGCAAGGTGACCGGTTCATATTCCGCCCATGGGCGTTCCCGCGCACCAGGCCACTACCCGGCATCTCGGCGCCGCCTATCCGTTCGCGTCCGAAGCCGGGCTCGGTGGGCGTGGTGTCCTGATCGGACGCGACCTGCTCGGCGGAGCCTTCGTGTACGACCCCTTCGAGCTCTACAACGCCGGCGCGCTGACGAACCCGAACATGGTCGTGTTCGGCCAGATCGGACGAGGGAAGAGCGCGTTCGTGAAGACCTATCTCTGGCGCCAGGCGGTGTTCGGCCGTCGCGCCTGGGTGGTGGACCCGAAGGGCGAGTACGCACCGTTGGCCCGGGCGTGGGGGATCGAGCCGGTGGCGCTGCGCCCGGGATCACGAGTGCGTCTCAACCCTCTCGACGCGCCACCGGGCGGACCGGGGTCGTCGGCCGACGAGGTCACCCGACGGCGGGCGGAGCTGCTCTCCTCGCTGGCCGCCGCCAGTCTGGGCCGGTCGTTGACGGCCATCGAGCGGACGGCGATCGAGCTGGCCGTGGCCGACGTCTCCGGGGACGGGAGCCACCGGAACGGGGGCCGGGACGCCCCCACCCTGCCCGAGGTCGTCGACGCTTTGCTGGTGCCGAGCGACGAATCGGCGCGCGCCGTGCACACCACCTCCGATGCTCTGGCCGCCGACGGTCGTCCGGTGGCGCTCGAGTTACGGCGATTGGTGGCCGGCGACCTCAGAGGCATGTTCGACGGCGCCACGTCTCCCGGCATCAGCCTGAACGGTCCCCTCGTCGTTCTCGATCTGTCCGCCGTCTACCACTCGGCCGCGCTCGGCGTGCTCATGACCTGCGCCGCCGCCTGGTTCCAGGCGGCCGTGGCCGGGCTCGCCACACCTGACGACGACCGGTCGTCATCAGGCGTGGTGGTCGTCGTGGACGAGGCGTGGGCCATTCTGGCCAACCTGGGTGTCGCCCGCTGGCTCCAATCCAGTTGGAAGTTGTCGCGCGCCTGGGGTGTCTCGAACGTGGCTGTTCTCCACCGGCTGTCGGACCTCACCTCCGCCGGCGCGTCGGGATCCGAACAGGTGGGGCTGGCCCAAGGGTTGTTGGCCGACTCCGAGACCCGGGTGATCTACGCGCAGTCCCCCGGTGAGGTCGAGCGCGCCGGCGAGCTGCTCGGGCTGTCGTCGACCGAAACCGAGCTCGTCCCCCACCTGCGGCGTGGGGTGGCGTTGTGGAAGGTCGGCGGCCGCTCGTTCCTCGTCCAACACCGACTCTCGGCGCTCGAGGCGCCGATCGTCGACACCGACGCCCGGATGGCCGGAGCCGGTACGACCGGTCCCGGCTGAAGGCCCGCTCCCATGGGTGCCGTGGTCTTCATGTTCGCCGCCGCCATCCTGTTGACGGCGTGGTTGGCGGCGCGCCCGCCGGATGGACGGGGACCGCTCCATCCCGGGACGAAAGCGGCCGGGTGGCCCCGGTCCCGCTGGGTCCGGAGGCGAGCCTCGGGTTACGAGACGGCGCGTTGGGCCAGCCGCAGGGACCTCCGCCCGCTGATGATCCGGGCACCGGAGACGGGTCGCCTCATCCTCGGTGTTGCCCAAGGACGACTGGTGGCGGCCGAGGCCGGCCATTCGCTGCTGGTCGTGGGGCCCACCCAGAGCTTCAAGACCACCGGTCTGGCCGTTCCCGCTCTGCTCGAATGGCGCGGTCCGATCCTGGCCGCCTCGGTCAAAGGAGACCTGCACCGCGACACGGTGACGTGGCGGGGAGCGCAGGGACGCGTGTGGATCTACGACCCCACGGCTTCGACGGACGGCGAGACGGCACATTGGTCCCCGCTCACCGCCGCCGTGACGTGGCCGGCGGCGCGTCGCGTGGCCCACAGCCTGGTCGAGGCGGGCCGGACATCGTCCGGCGCTCTGACCGACGGCGATTTCTGGTACGCCACCGCGGCCAAGCTTCTGGCCCCGCTCCTGCTGGCGGCGGCGTGTTCGGGACGCACGATGGCCGACGTCGTGCGTTGGATTGACGAACAGGAGACAGATGAGGTGGCCGACGCTCTCGAGACGGCCGGCGAGTGGCAGGCCCTTCAGGCGTTGCGGGCCACGTTCGGTCGCGACGAACGCCAACGCAGCGCCGTCTACACCACAGCCGAGACGGTGGTCGAAGTCTTCGCCGACCCGGCGGTTGCGGCTTCGGCCAGGCCGGGAAGACACGACATCGATCCCGTCGGTCTCCTCGAGGGGAACAACACCGTGTACCTCTGCGCTCCCGCCCACGAGCAGCGTCGGCTACGACCCCTGTTCTCCGCGCTCGTGACCCAGATCGTCGAAGCCGCCTACGACCGCGCCGCCCGCCAGGGCGGCCCCCTCGACCCGCCCCTGCTCGTCGTCCTCGACGAAGCGGCCAACGTGGCCCCATTGACCGAACTCGATGTTCTGGCGTCGACGGCGGCGGGCCACGGGATCCAACTCGTGACCGTTTGGCAGGACCTGGCCCAGCTCACCGCCCGCTACGGCGCGCGGGCGGGGACGGTGGTGAACAACCACCGCGCCAAGCTCTTCCTCTCGGGGATCGCCGACCCTGCCACCCTCGACCACGCCAGCACCCTCATCGGTGAAGCCGAGCACCCGGTGGCGTCGACCACGGTCGACCGCAGCTCGGCCAGGTCGACCACCATGACGGCCACGTACCGCCGGCTAGCCCCGGCCGACTCACTGCGCCGGATGGTTCCCGGCACCGGCGTGCTGATATCGGGACACCTCCCACCGGCGCGGCTCACTCTGCGCCCCTGGTATGACGACGCCGAGCTCCGGCGCCGGGCGAAGGGAGGAGACTGAGACGATTCCCTAATGGTAACGAATATGTTACGGTAACAAGTGCGTTACCGAAGGGATGACTCATGAGCGTGACAGTGGTGCGGTACCGGACCAAGCCGGAGGCGGCCGAGGACAACCAGGGGCTGATCGAGAAGGTGTTCGGCGAGCTCGCCGCCCGTCGCCCGGCCGGGCTTCGGTATGCCAGCTTCAGGTTGGCCGACGGCGTGACCTTCGTCCATGTGGCGTCGGTCGAGACCGATGACGGGGCGAACCCGCTGACGGCCACGCCCGCCTTCTCGGAGTTCGTCCGGGAGATCGCCGACCGCGTGGACGAAGGGCCGTCGGCGTCGGACGCCGCCGTTGTCGGCTCCTACCGGTTCTGGTCCGGTGACACCGGGGATGCGTCATGACGGCAGGTAACGGGAGTCCCGGTCAGCCGTGGGCGCTCACCACGCCGAGCGGCGGCTCGGAGTTCACGGCCTACCGTGACGAGACGCTCGACCCACCCGCACTGGTCGTGCGGGTGGGGAAGACCGAGCTCCGCTACGACCTTCGCTGCATCGATGATCTGCACGCCATGCTGACCGAACGCGGCGACTGGGTGCCGTTGGGCAACGCCGACGAGCAGAAGCCCGTCGCCGACGGCACCGTGGAAGCCTGGGGTCGTGCCGAGGAGAATCCGGTGGGAGGTTGGTACGGGTTGAAGAAGGGTTTGCGAGGTCGCTTCGCCAATTACGTACCGCCTGTTCTCGAGGTGCTCGGTCTGGCCGAGGTCGAGCACAACGCCCGGAACAACCGGATGCGCGCTCTCGCGACGTGACGGCAAGCGAACCGGCCGGCGATCCGTTCGAAGCTCTGGGTGACCCCAACCGGCGGGCCATCGTCGAGTTGCTCGGCTCGGGAGGCCGATCGGTCGGTGAGCTGGCCGACGCCCTCCCGATCAGCCGACCGGCGGTCTCCCGCCATCTCCGTTTGTTGAAGGAGGCTGGTCTGGTGCTCGAGGAGGCCCGGGGGACGCGCCGTCTCTACAGCCTGCACAGCCAGGGCGTCGAAGCCGTGGAGGCCTATCTCACCCAGGTGTGGGGCGATGTGGCCACGAGATTCCGGCTCATGGCCGACAACACGCCACCGGGCACGCGACAGAGCGCGACACAGAGCGCGCCCCGGGGTAAGAAGAAGCGGCGCTCGTGATGGAGCCGCTGCGGCTCTGCTTCGAGATCCAGTGCCCGGCCGAGCACGCCTTCGAGATCTGGACGACGCGGCTGTCGTCCTGGTGGCCCAAAGGCCATTCGGCGTCGGGGAACCCCGACACCGTCGTCGTGTTCGAGCCGCGCCCGCAGGGTCGTATCTTCGAACGGACCCCGGACGGGACGGAGATCGACTGGGCGAGATCACGCTGTGGAGTCCGCCGCACCGCCTCTGCTATCTCTGGCACGTCACCCGTGACCGCTCCGATGCCACCGACGTCGAGTTGACGTTCGTCGATCAGGGCGACGGCACGACCCGCCTCGACATCGTGCACACCGGCTGGGAACGTCTGGGCGAGGTGGGAGCGACATGGCGGGAGGCCAACACGGCGGGGTGGGCCGCGCTCATCCCCAACTTCGTCGCCGCCGCCGAAGCGTGAGATGACCGGTATGTTGCTGAGGCCATGCGACGGGGAGAGCAGGGGACGGAGCCCCGGCACCGGCCGGCCGGTCGGTTCCTCGTCCTGACCGTCCTGACTGCGGTCACGGTGGCCGCCGGCGCGTGTACGGCAGGGCGGGTCACGGCGACGGCGAAGGCGGCGGCCGAGGTCGAGCAGTCGTCGGGCTGCGGCCGACCAGGACCCGTCGGCGCCGTCCCCCCGGGGGAGGAGCGGTCCCGGAGCCTCGATGCCGGCGCCGTCAGCGGGTCCTACGAGTTGTCGGTGCCACGGACGTACCGGTCCCGGCGGCCGACCCCGCTCATCCTCCTCTTCTACGGGTTCGACTCCGACCCGGCGCAGTTCTCGGCCCTGACGCACCTGCCGGCGCGGGGATCGGCGGACGGCTATCTGGTGGCCGTGCCCCACACCCAGAGCGGCGAGTCGGAGTGGCAGTTCAGCGGCCACGGGACCGACGCGTCCTTCGTCGACGCGCTCGTCGGTTCCCTCGAGCGCAGATACTGCGTCGATCGGAATGCGATCTTCGCCGCCGGCTTCTCGGCCGGCGCCGCCTTCACCATCGCCTACTCCTGTGCCCATCAGCACCAGATCGCCGCCATCGCCACCGTGGCCGTCGAGTTCCAACTCGGGTGCACCCGTCCGATGTCGATACTGGCCTTCCATGGGACCGACGACCCGCTCGTCCCCTACGACAACGGCGCCGTCGGGCTCTCCTTGCCGGGCGTGAAGGTGCGGGGGACGCTGCTCAACATGGGGGACTGGGCCCGCCTCGACCACTGCCGGACGTCGCTCCGCCGGGCCCAGGTCGGATCCCAGGTGATCCGCCGGCAGTGGGCGGGCTGTGCCGACGGCACGACGGTGGTGCTCTACACCATCCTCGGCGGCGGCCACTCCTGGCCCGGTGCCGATCCGGCCAAGGCCGTCGGACTCACCACCGAACAGGTGAGTGCCACGGCCCAGACGCTGTCGTTCTTCAGCCGCCGGCAGAACTGAAGGCGGCGCCACCGTCGGGTGGGACGAGGGTGATGGCGTCCTTCGGGCAGGCCACCACCCAGAGGCCGCAGGCCCGGCACGCTCCGGCATTCGGCGTGTAGGCCGTCAATCGGCGATGGGCGAGCACCTTCAGCTTGGTTCCGACTCCGAGGGCGGCGAAGTCGTCCGGTTCGATGCGCCGGACCTCGAAGACGTCGTTGGGGCAGACGTCGACGCAGTCACGCTCGGCCTCGCACCGCGTCCGGTCGACGGCGGGTGTCCACGATCCCGCCGCCGCGTGGCAGCGGTCACCGGGACGATCAGGGTCGGCCGCCGCCCGGCGCTTCTTCTGGAGGATCTTGTCCGCCGTGCGTGGCATCTGCGGGCGGACGTCAGCCGGTGGTGCGGCGCCGGTAGAGAGAGGCGGCCAGAGGCGCGCAGACGGCCAGGATGAGGACCGACCAACCGACGGCGGCCCAGACCGGGTGCTGCATCGGCCATGCGGCGATGCTCCCCGAAGGATTCGGGTTACCGAGGAGGTGGCGACAGGCGGATGTCACGGCGCTGACCGGGTTCCAGTCGGCGATCGTCTGCAACCACCGGGGCATCCCTTGGGTCGGCACCAGGGCGTTGGAGACGAAGGCCAGGGGGAAGAGGAAGATGAGCCCCATCGACTGGGCCGACTCGGGTCCCTTGCTGATCAGTCCCAAACAGGCGCAACCCCAGGAGACGGCATAGCTGAAGAGCAGAGCCACCGCGAATGCCCCGGCGATCGACGCCGCCGAGGCGTCGGGGCGCCAGCCGATGGCCAGACCGGTCAGGGCCACGATGGCGACGCAGAGGGCGGCGGCGAGAACGTCGGAGATCGAGCGGCCCACGAGCACGGCGGCGCGCCACATGGGCAGGGTGCGGAACCGGTCGATCACGCCGGTGCTCAGATCCGTACTCAGTCCCACGGCCGTGCCCAGGGCCGAGGTGGTCAGGTTCAGCAGCAGCAGACCGGCCAGGGCGTAGTCCTTGTAACTACCCCCGGCGATGGGGATACCGGAGCCGAAGATGTAGATGAAGAGCAGCGTGAAGAGGACGGGCTGGACGGTGACGTCGGAGAGCTGCATCGGTTCGCGACGGATGTGTACGAGGTTGCGGCGGGTGAGCACGACGACGTCGCGCCACGGTCCGCGCAACCGTTCGAACACGGTCTGTCCCTTCGGGGGCGCAACCAGGGCCGTGGTCGTGGTCATGCCGGGACTCCTTCGAGCTCGGGGCGCCTGTCGGCTTCGCTCGGATGACCGGTCAGGGCGAAGAACACGTCGTCGAGCGAGGGCTGCAACACTTCGACGTCGTCGACGCGGATGCCGGCGTTGTCGAGGGCCCGGACCACGCTGGTGGCCAGACCGGATCCGCTCCGCACGGCGGCGTGGATGTGGCGACCGTCGTCACTTACGTGCACCGGCCCGTCGACGAGGGGAGCCAGGGCGGCCACGGCACCGGGATGGGGCTCGGTGAGGGTCGCCTCGAGACGCGCCCCTCCGGTCGCCTCCTTCAGCTCGCGTGACGTTCCCTGGGCGATGACGCGCCCGTGATCGATGACCACGATCCGGTTGGCCAGGGTGTCGGCCTCGTCGAGGTACTGGGTGGTGAGGAGCAGAGTGACCCCGTCGGCCACCAGTTCCCGGATCACGTCCCACATGCGCAGCCGGCTGGTTGGGTCGAGGCCGGTCGTCGGCTCGTCGAGAAACAGCACGGGCGGTCGGGTCATCAGGCTGGCGGCCAGGTCGAGGCGACGGCGCATGCCCCCCGAGTAACCCTTCATGACGCGATCGGCGGCGTCGGACAGGTCGAAACGGTCGAGTAGCTCCACGGCGCGCGCTTTGGCGTCCGAGCGCCGTTGCCGGCTCAGCTCCCCGATCATGACCAGGTTCTGCCGCCCGGTGAGGGAGTCGTCCAGGGTGGCGTCCTGGGCGGCCACGCCGATACGCCGACGCACCTCAGCCGCGTCGGTGACGACGTCGTAGCCGGCCACCCGGGCCCGACCGCCGTCGGGGAGGGCCAGGGTGGTGAGGATGCGCACCGCCGTCGTCTTCCCGGCACCGTTCGGCCCGAGCACGCCGAGGATCTCCCCGGCCGGGACCTCGAGGTCGATGCCGGCCAGGGCCACGGTCTCCCCGTAGCGCTTGGCGAGTCCCTCGGCTTCGATCATGTGGTCGGACACGACGCACCCTTACGCTGGTCGACGGGGAACACTTACTGGCCGCATGGTAAGGGCCAACTTACCGGTCGTCAAGTAGTATGGCTCACGTGGCACGACCGTCACCACCACTGGAAGACGACAGGGCGACCGCCGACGCCGAGCCGGCTGCTGACGCCGAGCAGGCTGCCGACGACGGGGGTCAGCCCAAGAAGACGAGGGAGCGGATTCTCGATATCGCCCTCGATCTGTTCATCGACAAGGGCTTCGACAAGACCTCGCTGCGCGAGATCGCCGAGAAGTTGGGGTTCTCGAAGGCCGCCCTCTACTACCACTTCGCCAGCAAGAACGACATCCTGCTGGCCCTGCACTTCCGGCTCCACGAGCTCGGCCATGAGGCCCTCATCAGCCTGGGCGACGAGGAGACGAGCGTGCTGTCGTGGTCGAACCTCCTCGAGAGGGTCATCGACCAGATGATCGCCAACCGGAAGCTGTTCGTCCTGCACGAGCGCAACCGGGCGGCCTTCGAGCAGCTGCACATGGAGGGACACGATTCCGACCACGAGGATCTCGAGGGCCAGTTCCGGCGGGTGCTGCGCGATCCGGCCGTGCCCTTGAAGGACAGGGTCCGGATGGCGTGCTCTCTCGGGGCGGTGATGAGCGGTCTGCTCCTGGCCGGGGACATCTTCGCCGACGTGCCCTCCGCCACCCTGGCCGAGATGTTGCGCGACGCCGTGCGGGACCTGCTCGAACCGAGGGTGGCCGTCCCGTGACCGCCGCTGCGGCCGGCGCCGGCGGGGATGGTACGGAGACGGATCTCGCCACGCTGGTGGCCGAGCACAACGCCTCGGTGACCGAGGTGGCGCGCGCCGCGCGCGACCGGGCCGAAGCGTCGGGCACGTTGGTGTGGGATCCGTTCGATCCCGCCTGGGCCCGTGACCCGTACCCCGTCTACCGCGCTCTGCGGGAGAGCAACCCCGTTCATCGCAGCCCCTTCGGGTTCTGGGTCTTCACCCGCCACGCCGACTGTCTGGCCATGCTCCGCGACAAGCGGGCCAGCAGCGACGGCCGCAACATCGACGCCACCGACTTCCCGGCCATCCGTGACCGTTCGATCATCGATGGCACCGGCGCCGGCGAGGTCCTGGCCGAGATGGCGCCGTTCATCTTCCGCGACCCGCCCGACCACACCCGCCTGCGGGGTCTCGTCCAGAAGGCCTTCACTCCGAAGGTGGTCGAAGGGTTGCGTCCCCGGGCTGAGCAGATCTGCGGCGAGTTGCTCGACGCCGCCCTCGAGCGGGGGGAGTGTGATCTCGTCGCTGACTACGCCTACCCCCTGCCCGTGCAGATCATCGTCGAGATGCTCGGGGTGCCGGCCGAGGACCACGAACAGTTCCGGGTGTGGTCTGACGCCCTCGCCCGCGGGCTCGACCCCGATTTCCTGCTGCCCCCCGACGCCGTCCAACAGCGTCTGGCCGGGATCCTGTCCTTCGTCCAGTACTTCGCCGGTCTCATCGAAGAACGCCGCGCCCACCCCGGCGACGACCTGCTCAGCCGTCTGCTCGAAGCCGAGGAGCAGGGCGACGTGCTCACCCAGGGCGAGCTTCTCTCGACATGCATCCTGCTCCTGGTGGCCGGGCACGAGACGAGCGTCAACCTGATCGCCGGCGGTGCCCTGGCTCTCATGGACCACCCCGGAGAGTTGGCCCGTTTTCGCGACGACCCCGCCGTGGTGCGCAGCGGCATCGAGGAGATGCTGCGATACGTGGGGCCGGTTCAGCTCACGGGGCGCGTCGCCCTCGAGCCCATCGAGGTGGGTGGTGTCGTGGTCGCCCCCGGCGAATTCGCCATGCTCCTGATCGGATCGGCCAACCGGGACCCCGACGCCTTCGACGACCCCGACGTCTTTGACGTGGCCCGGGCCGACAACAACCACCTCGGCTTCGGCTTCGGCATCCACCATTGCCTGGGTGCGCCCCTGGCCCGCCTCGAGGCCCAGGTGGCGTTGACGGCGTTGACCCGACGGGCCCGGGTGCTCGACCGGACGGACGACGTCCTCACCTACAAGGAGAACATCGTCCTGCGCGGGCTCTCGGCCCTCCCCGTCCGGCTGTCGGCCTGACCCTGTTCGGCGGTCCGGCCGGGTACCGCCAGGGCGCAGTCCGTCAGTGTGGTGAGCCGGGTGCGACGAGGGGCCAGGGCCGTTCGCGTTCGGCCACCACGGCCAGGTCGAGCAGGAGCTGCTCCTCGTGGTGGCGTCCGATGATCTGCATGCCGACGGGAAGGCCGTCGACGGTGCCGACGGGGACGGAGACGGCGGGGTTGCCGGACAGGTTGGCCGGCATGGTGAGGGCACCGTTGTTGCCGAGTGCGCGTTCGAATCCGAATTCGGCGATCAGGTCACGCTCGCCCACCGTGGTGGCCATGGGTCCGGCGGCGTTGAAGGCGACATCGGGGTTGGTGGCGGAGAAGACGAAGTCCACCTGGGCGAAGGTGTCGGCCATGACCTCGTTGAGGGCGACGCGGAACATCTCGTTGGCACCCGCCACCTTCAGGTCGAAGCGGCTGAAGGCGACGTTCACGGCGAACTGGATCTCGGGGGTGAAGAGCTCCTCGCACGCCGGATAGCGGTCGCCGAGGTCTCCGATCAAGGTGACGAGATTGCCCATGGCCCATTCGAACCCGGCCTCGGGGAGCCGGACGGCCAGGTCCACCCGCTCGAGGTCCACGTCGGCCATGAGGGCGAG
>Ga0182018_10004682_pt1 | contig 11374 bp, 14 predicted proteins | sample 812P2MmetaG_FD_120490 | JGI IMG/M metagenome (GOLD analysis project Ga0182018, IMG submission 120490) | Permafrost microbial communities from Stordalen Mire, Sweden - 812P2M metaG | ecosystem: Environmental > Terrestrial > Soil > Wetlands > Permafrost | place: Sweden: Stordalen | collected...
GGATTACAACGAGGTTCGACCGCACTCCGCGCTCGGATACCAAACACCCAAGGAGTTCGCAGAGGCTTTCAAAATCAACCCAACCTCACAGTTATCAGCTGCCTGAAAGGCAACCTCAGGTCAGTTGCGCCCAAGCTCGACGCGTTTTCGCTCAAGGAGATCGCAGCTGCGACGGGCTTATCGCTCGCGGCCTGCTCGCGTATCCGGGCCGGAACGTATGTCCCGCATCCCAGGCATTGGCATGGCTTGAGTAGGCTCGCTGAGTCTGACCGCTGAGCCTTTTGGTTGCGACTACGCGAGACCGATCTGCTTCGCCACCAGATCCGAGGGCTCGTGCCTCATCGTGGTTTTATCGCCAGCGAATATACAGAGCTGTATTGTGGGGTTGTAATGCAGCGCAGGGGCGTCTTGGCGTGCGTCGCGTAGGCGCAGACGCTTCCGCCAAAGCCGGAAGAGACATCGCGGTGCGCGAGGGGCCCTCCACCATAATCGTCGTTACCGACGTAGAGGTTGCCGTCGCGGTCAACCGCTACCAATTGCGGGTCGTACATGCCCGATGTGATGCGGTAACTCGGACGGTGAGCGCCCTGCGGATAGACCGAGACCCAGCCAGCGCTCGGAAATGGCGTGTTTGCGACGTAGAGCGTCCCGGAGGAATCGACCGCTATCGCTTGCGGGCTCAACAGTCCTTTCGTGATCGTGCGCACGATTTTGTCGGAGTCGGCCTTATACTCGACCACGCTCGAGGACGAACCGTTTGGAGAGCGCATCACAAAAAGGTCGTTCGAGCTATCGAGCGCGATTGCAGTGGGATACGAATAGCCTTGCGAAAGCGTGCGCAGCGGTGTTCTCGATCCCGGCGCGTAGACAACGACGTTCGTTGTGTTCTGATCAAAGCTAACCGCGTATAAGTTCCCGCGTGTATCGAAGGCAAGCGAAGTTGGTTCTTCGATGCCCTTTGTGATCGACCGCAACAGCTTCGTGGTGCCGGCCTCATAGACTTTGATCGAGCCGTTACCGCGGGTGTAGGGATAGCACGTGGGACAGCTGGCAACGTACAAGTTATTCGATTCATCGGTTGCGGCGGCCCAAGCATATTGCAATTTGATGTGCCGCGACGGCCTCATGCTGCCGACATCGTATTCGGTGACGCCTCCGCCCGGACTGTCATCGAAGCTAACCATGTAGGTTCGGCCGGTCTCGTCGACCGTAATGAACCACGGGTTTGCAACACCCTTCTTTATCGTGCGAGCTACTCGGCTAAGCCCGGGATCGTACAGCGTGATGGTCCCCGCGCCGTTTGTAAACTCTTGCTCGCAGCACTCCGCCACATAAAGAAAGGGCGCGGTTAAGCGCGCGTCACCATTTACCGATTGTGGGACGTTGGGACCCATGCCAGGGATCTGCGTGGTGCATGCCGCGAGTACGGGGACAGCCGCCAACGCGAGATACCGACGGGTGATGGTATTCATAAGCACTACTCCGAACGTTACTGCGCACTGATAACCGTGAGGCCGTCACCGGACGCGTCGGCGCTTCGGACTAGACTACTTTGTCCAGTGCGCCCTAGCGACCTGCGTTCACAAGACTCGGGGTTTTCGACGGTTCGTGCGTTTTGCAAACGGCGCTGCAAAGTTTGCGCGCCCGCGAGACCGCATCGCGCTAGGCGCTTAGCGTAGCCTCGCAGCTGCGCAGAACGGCGCCGATTGCGTGGCGCATTGCCCGCTCGCAGCGGTGCTCGCAGTCTCGCGGCTTTGGAATGTAGCGCCGCGACCGAGGCAGTTTAGCCGGCGGAGGGCGGCGTTTTGCTCGGCCTAACTCATTGCCGCCTGATGTACAATCACAAACGGTCCGCGAAGGTGGGTCAGCTCCACTGCCTTAGCTGACCAATTCTGCATAGTAGCTGATCCAAACATGCGCATTGGCTTGCCCCGTGTAATGAACACGCACATTGCCTGGAGTTGCAATCAAGAAGTAATTGTTTCTTGGGGCTACATTTTCTATTGGCACGACCGCTTCAATTCCCGGCAGCGACGGCGTGGTTTTGCCTAGCAAGTACTCTAACCACAGAGTCCCTGCCGGCTGGCCAGGCTGCCGGTATTCCTCCCATGCGATGGTAATCGTTAGTCTAAATTCTTTTCCATTCGGGTTGTCGATATCGACCAGCCTTTCATCGTTCGCGCTTGTAAGGATAAAAGCATCGCTTCCTGTTTCTACATGAATATTTGTTGCAGCCATCGCATCGTCTCCCCATTAGTAGCCTTGTTGGTTACCAGCGGATATTTATCAGGTCGAGCGGACCACCTTGAAATCGATGAAGGATCGTTTCGTTGCCGGAAGTGCTAATCTCGAGAACAGTGCCACACCCGTTGAAACTCGGGGCAGAGATGGGTCAACTTTGAGCGCTCCCCGGGCAGGCATAGCGCGATGAGGGACCGGCGAAAGCCGGCTCAGCCTCGCTGCGCTTCACCGAAGCAGCGCGCAACGTAGCTTTTTAGCTGGAATTGAACTCGGCAGGTTCACCCATTGACAGGGGCCAGCAAGAAGGCGCATTGTGACCGCAAGGGAGATTGCGACCGTGCGCGGCGGCTTCGGCTGCCGGCAGCCGTGGGTTCTTGGAACACTAGCTTCCCGCGCGACCCCTGCGATCGCTGTTCAGGCGGCGATGACACTGCTTACTTCACGAAGTGCGTCGCAGTGCGCATGAAGATCATTCCGAAGGTGGGGCGTTTCGGGGAATCAAAGGTCGATCCCGATGCAAAATACAATTTCGGATCATGGCGCATTGAGCATATACCTCGCTATTGCTATGCTCGCCGGCTGCAACAGCGAGTTGCAGCCGGCGGCGGCCGGTTCCACAGGGTTCAATCCGGCGCAGACGGTGCCAACCGGTTCGGCAATCGAGCGCGAGACCGGTGGGGGCCAACTTCGGTACAACTCGCTTCGTCGCCCATCCGTAGCGGAAGGTCTGATCCATAGCTTTGGCGCCGCTGGAGACGGCTATGCCCCACAGGCACCACTGCTCGACGTAAAGGGCACGTTCTACGAAACCAGCGGCAGCATGACCGTCGCGTTGATATCGATAACGTGGCTTGTACTTTAGGCCGCCGCTCGGCGCTGTGGCCCCGGATCCGTGGGCCGAAAGGCGGCTTCCGAGATCGCGGCGCGGATGCTAAGATGGGCTGAGTGCGCGGGTCAGAGCATATCTGGCCCGCGATCCGTTCATGCTTAAGGGAGCAGAGTAGATGAGGATTTCAGGTTTTGGCTGCTACGCGCTTGGCTTTTGCGCCGCGTTCGCAATACTCGCTGGCTGCGGCAACGGAGCCCAGTCGCAACTAGCGCCGCCCGGAACGGTCCAGCAGAGTAGTGCGCAGTCGCGGCTCGGTGCACCGTTTGAAGGTCCGGTGAACACGAGCGACGCCGCGCAGACCGGCGTGGTGGCCCCGCACCCGGACCGGGGGCGCTCATGGATGAGTCCCGGCGCAACGTCGAAAGATCTGCTCTATATCTCCAACTATATTACCAGTGTTGTTGACGTTTTCTCGTATCCGCAGGATAAGTTAGTGGGAACGCTGACGGGCTTTGACCAGCCAGACGGCATCTGCACCGACAAGAAAGGCGATGTCTTTATCGTTAGCAACCAAAATGACACTATCGTTGAGTATAAGCACGGCGGCACGAGCCCAATCGCAACCCTGAGCGACCCAGCGGGCTACCCCGTTAACTGCTCCGTCGATCCGACGACCGGGAATCTCGCCGTAGCAACCATCCATACTTACAGTTCCGCATCGGGCAGCGTCGCCATCTTCGCGCATGCTAAGGGGACGCCGGCAATCATCTACGATCCGAAAATTACCCTCGTATATTTCGTGGGTTACGACAATAAGGGCAATCTATTCATGGATGGTTTGGAGCCGGGTATCGGATTCGCATTTGCCGAACTTCCGAAGGGAAAGAAAACGTTCTCGAACATCACGTTAAAAGGTGGGACGATTTACTTCCCCGGCAAGATTACCTGGGACGGCAAGTATGTGACGGTTGCGGATCAGCAGTATGGCGGTCCTTATTCAGGTCACACGGGCATTTACCAGACTACGGGTGCCGGCGGCAAAATTGTTGGCAGTATACCGCTCACGGGTTCAGGCGATATCGTGGATCTCTGGATTTACGACAACACCGTTATCGGACCAGTTTTCCAAGGGTCTTCCGAAAATGAAGTGCTTTTCTATAAATACCCCGCTGGCGGCAAGCCTACTAAGACACTCAAGGGCCATGGCCTCTACGAGCCAATCGGCGCGGCGGTCAGCGTAGCCCAATAGCATCGTCCCTCTGCCGCCTCGCGCACGGCGCCCACCCTTGATCGCAGCCCCGGGCGCCGCGGAGGGGCCTCGTTTTAAAAGGCTCTGTCTCTTTGTATGGTTTACCGCCATAGTTTCGACCTACAGCTCCAGGGTGCGAGTCTCGCCAACCTCGTAGATGCGTATGTTCGGCGGCGCCTGAAGCAGTTGCGTGAACTCCTTTATGAACTCCTGAAAATGCGGCGTTTTAAAATGAAAATCAAGAGCTGCCTGGTCCGTCCACTCCTCGAAGAACAAGTATTCATCCTCGCCGGACAGCCGTTGGTGAACGTCGTAAGAAATGCAGCCTGCCTCCGCTCTCGAAGGGGGGAGGATCGCCGCGGTAACACGCATAATGTCATTTCTGCGTTCGGGCTTTCCGATACACTTCGCCGCAAGAATCAGCATTAGTCACTCCTTATGGATGTTAGTAGAAGAGCATCCCGTGTGGGATTGGGCGCAGCCGCTTGCGATCGCCGGCACTAAGACGCATATGATTTGATTTGGAAGGCTCCTCCCCGCTCCCCGCGCCGGCGTAGCTCGCAGCCGCCTCGCAGTTCAGATCGCGGCGCTTAACGCGTTGCGGCTCGGACGTGGCGGCTTCGATCGAGCGTGCGGGCCTGGGCGCTGAGACACCCCAAGCCCGCGTCACTCGGGTGGTCAGCTACGGCGAAGCCGCTCCCAGCGTGTATTGGCCGGTACACATGAACGTGTTCGTTCCCGAGGTTGGGCCCGGGCCGAACGTACACGTGCCTTTCGCCGCAACGCCCTTCATCTTGCCCGTACCGCCGACCGCCATGAACGTTCCCGTACCAGACTGCACAGCGCCGTTCTTGGTTGAGACCGAAAGGGAGTAGCGATAGAACATCTTGTCGCCTGTGTTGTACGTGACGGTGAAGATGCCGGCACCGTTCGAACTGCTCGCAGTAACGTCGGAGTGTTCGGCGTATTGACCGCCCGTGGCGGTCGCGCCGGCCATCGATTCTTTATCGGTGCATTTTCCGGCTTGAATGACGAAGGCGTGGCCCGGCTGATCTCCGGCAGGGATGCTCTTCTGCATCGAGACCTTGCAGGTGCCGGAAAGCGTGTAACTCGTCTGTGCCGAGGCTCCGGCTACGCTAAAACCGAGGAACGCGCAGCTGCAGAGGATCGTGGTGATCATCAGTTTCATGAGTACTCCAATGCGGGCGTGAAATGCGCCAGCGTAGGTGCTACAACGCATCGCCCGTCAAAGGGTTCAGGCACAAGGCGGCGTCTCCTGGCGGGGATTCGAGCCTCCAGCTGCCGGATATCTGCCCCTGGCTACATTGCGGCGTTGCTCGCATTGCAGCTGCGCACGCCTCGCAGCGGCGCGGCTTAGCTCACAGCAGCCTCGCAGCTTAGTGCGCGGCGCTTAACGCGTTGCAGCGTACATCGTGGCGGCGTCGATCGCTGGGCCTACCACCTTAGCGGGGGAGGCCTCGTTTTGAAAGCCCCTTGGCTATCGCGATCGTATGCTAGCCACGCGCCCCTATTGTTTCAAATTTTGGATGATCGACGATCCAGCGTCTGAATCGCTTTTTTGAATGTTACTGAGAGCATTTAATAGGCTTGCGTAGGCGCTCGTGACCAGTTGAAGCATTGTCGCCGTTTCGCTCTCCGACACCTGGCCGCTTCCGACCGTCTGGATTGGCGTACTCATCCCGCCCGGTACGATGAGGATCGAACCTGGCATCGCCACAATGGGAATATTGCGTGTTGCGCCCGTAATCGTGCTTCCCAGCGCGGCCAGCGCACTGGTTAAGTTACCCGCTGCCGCGTTGAAGTCGTCAAGGGCTGTCATGTGATCTACCCCTTCGTTTAAGGAGATCGCCTAACCGGCGATCGAATTGCGCAAGATTGCAGCGGCGAGCGATTCTTCCTAGATCGTCCATGCGAAGTGGCCAGGGAGGGGCCTCATTTCGCCGACCGGCCGTCGATCTGACCCGGCGCCCGGCGCCGGGGGGCCTCGTTTTGAAAGGCTCTGATCACGTTGCGCGACGGGCTTCGATCGTCCCCCTCCCCCGGCGCCTGGCAGTGCCGCTTGGCGCAGCGCGGCTGCGATCGAAGCTCAGGGCTAAGGCGCGATGCCAATGCGATCGAGAGCTTTCCAAAACGAGGCCCCCTCCCCGGCCGAGCCGCGGAGCGATCGAGGCGCTAGGCTCTCAGTTGCGATGCTAAATCGGACGCCCTTCAAAGTGAGGCCCCCCTCCCCGGCCCAGCAATCGATGCCAGCAAACCCTTGACAACAAATGGGCTGTGCTGACGGTTGCTTCAGCGCTGAGCTTGCGCGATCGCCTCATCTTCCGTCATCGTAGCGCCGGCGGCCATCAGTTGCGTGAGCTCGTCCATACCGATCTTTTCGCGAAGCACGGCGAGGGCACGATCGTGCTGGTTTGGCATACAGTACGCTTTCGGGACTTCCAGCATTATGAGGCGCGTGTTGACAAAGCCGAAGAGGCAAGCCGCAACCCGCGTCTTCCGCGGGGGGGCCGTTTTCCGCATGGCCCGCGCTTAGGTCCTATTACCTAAGGAAACATTGAAGGCAGCCCTAGGTTTGTCGGGTGCGGCAGCTGCTGGATACACGAGATATTAGAGTTCCCCGAGCGTGGTGTTGTCGTGTGCAATGTAATCGAAATACACTGCTCAGCGAAGTTGGCGACGGCCGAGCTAATGGGCTGGGCTGATAGCTGCGCCCTCTGGCGAAGACGAAGTCCCTACCTTGAGCACCTTAAACGCCTTACCTCCAGCCGGGTATTTGTAAAATCCTGCTTCTTGCATCGTGGCATCCGCTCCGATGACGGTCTTTCCGTTAATCCAGAACTCAACCACATCCCCCGAACCGGTAAGCACCGTGCTGTGGACGATCTTTCCGCCTGCGCCCGTCGTTTGGTAAATAGCAGATGTATCCGGATATCCGCCTCCATAAGTCTGATCGCCCACCGCTACATAACGACCATCCCAAAAGACATCGCCGGGAAAATAGATTGTACCGCCTTTGAGCGTGATGTTCGTAAATGTCTTCTTGCCTTTTGGAAGTTCGGCGAATGCGAATCCGACTGAAGAGGGGGCTCCATCGACGAAAAGATTGCCCTTAGGGTCGTAGCCGCAGAAATATACTTCAAACATTTTTGGATCGTAATACAACTGCGGCGTTCCCTTCGCATGCGCGAAGATCGCAATACTGCCCTGACCGTAGCCGTAGGCGAATTTATTTGTGACGGCGAGGTTCCCTGTCGTTGGATCGACGGAGCACATATTGGAGTATCCACCCGGATCGAACAGAGTTGCAATTGGCTTTGTTCCGCCGTGCTTAAACTCGTAGATTGTTGCATTATAGTGGCTCACAATCCACACGTCGCCCTTCTTGTCGGGGCAAATGCCATCCGGCTCCGTAATGCCCGTCAGCGTGCCAACCAACTTACCTTGTGGATATGAGTAGACGAGGACATCCTCGCCGTAGAGATCGGATACATAGAGCAGGTCCGCCGCTTTCGCGTTGGTAGCCATCCACGATCGCCCGTGATTGGGGTGACGGACCGCGATGCCGGTTTGCGCGGCGACGCTCGTATTCATACCCATCGCGCCGTCCTGCTGAAGCGAGTTTGAGGGCGCTAGCCGAGGCGGCGACCCGTCGCTGCATGCGGCGAGGCTTCCGACAGCTATTATCGCGCACAATACAAAGAGAACGGGCGCTGAAACTCTCACTTCTAATTGCTCCTTCGCTTTTGAACCCCGATAGGTCAGCCTTTTAGTTCCGTTTGGCGAGCTTCCCTTTCCGCGGCGCAGTTGAGATCGATATCGAGCGTACCAGTCGGTTTGCGACGGCCTCAGCGGTTTTGAAAACCGTGCGAACCACCAGACCCCGTACTCTTCCACGGGTCTTGAAGCCATATGAGGCAGCGAAGAGGCTTTCCTTGTGCCGTGCTATCATTTTGAGTAAGATGCTCGTTGCTTGCGGCCGTCCTTGCGATGGCGACAGCCCATGCCACATAAGGTCGCTATCGAACCTTGCGCGGCTTCATCGGCCTACATTCTCTATCAGCAGATTAAGGGTGGCAAAGAGTTGCGCTTCGAGTTCGGAGACTATGGCTCAATTCGGATCGGTGACGGTCTCGGAACAATCGAGGATAATGCGTCAGTTCTACGCAGACATGGAGGTGGCAGCAGTTCAGCGGCCGGATAAGAGGATATCATGAGCATCGGCGTCCCGCATGTTGGCCACACGGCCGCATGGGAATATATCGAGAAAGATTCCATCCTTCGCATCAAGCAGTTCCGTCAAACCGACGACGGAATCGTCGCAAACTTCTTGCATCTGCAAGTGAGCGGCCCCGAAGAAGCAGCGATTATAGCCGCGCCTATCGTCCAAATTCTTAACGATCGGACGAAAATCAGTGGGATGGCGCAATCGATGGATGGCGGCGTGATGTACGTTTTTCGTCCATAGCCATTTAGTGACTAGCTCCGCAGACCGGGGAATATTCGAACGAACATTTCGCGGATCGTAGCAACAGCCAACGTGCGCTCGAACTCCACGTGGATCGTGTCCCCACAGAAATTCACAATGTCATCGATGTCAAGGGCGACCCTCGGGTATTTACGAGATCACGGGTGCAGGCGGAAAGATCGTAGGCACTACGCCGCTTACGGGTTCTGGCGATGTCGTTGGGTTTTGGATCGAAGGCAATACCGTCATCGGACCGGATATAGGCCTTTTAGACGTTAGATTCTACAAATATCCAGCGGGTGGTAAGCATACAAACGTGCTTCCGCATTGCGAGGGCTCGCCAAATTGTGTTCCATACGGCGCGGCCATCAGCCTCGCTAAGTAGCCTCGCGCGTCTGCCCCTCTACACTGCTTCGCGAATGCGAGGCCGTTGCTTTGCGGGCTCTGCGCATTGCGGATGTACAGCGATGATTACCGGCATCGCGTTATGTTGCATTGTCGCTCAGCTAAGGCCTTATGCTAAGAGGCTTTGAAGCCTAGCACCAAAGCTGCATTGCCCCCGCGGCGGGGGCTTGAACTCTACTGTAAGAACCCGCCAGCGCGTTGGGAAAAGGAAGACAGTGCTTGTCTGCGAAGGGTGCTCATTTCTTAAGGAGGCTTTCCAGTTATGAAACCACTTCGTCGTTTCTTTGGTGCCTTGGCTGCCCTGTTAATGGCAACCGGCGTCACTGCTTTCGCTGCCGGCACGGCGGTTGAAGGAACGCCGGTTCCCACGCCCCCAAAACCTGATTTTTCCTCGATGAAGTTCCTGATCGGCACGTGGACGTGCTCGGACCTGAGTTCACGGCGCCCTGGCCCCTTCACCGTCACCCAGGTCTACTCGATGGATCCCAGCGGGTATTGGATTGTCCGCGACGACACGACACACCAAGCATCGTGGATTCCCCGCGAGTTTCATAGTCAAACGAAATACACGTACGACGCACCTGCAAAACGCTGGATTCGGATAACTATCGGCGAGGAAGGCAATTACGCGGTATGGACGGCTCCGATGCCCGTCGGTAAGAAGAAGACATATACGTATGTGATCCAAACAAAGGCGCGGGACATCGCTTCGTACGCACCTGAAGTGTACGTGATAGAGAGCGACACGAAAAAGACGATGACGACGTCATTCACTGAAACCAACGGCCGCATCGTCACCGTTAAGGAAACGTGTACGAAATCGTAAGCTGCGCGGCTTAGCTGCAGATAGTCAACCGTCGCCGCGACTATCTCTGTCGGCGGCGCATTCGTCGTGACCGCCAGCAAACGTAAGGTGAAAGGTTAAGACTTAGTGCCCCACCCACGGCTTCGCGATCGCGAGGCGCCGTGTTGCTTAGCGGGCTCTGCGCATTGCAACTGCGCCAGCTACGCGGCATAGCGCCGCGGATTGCGTTCTGCATTTGCGCTGCGCGGCTCTGCTTTGAAGCGTTGTGCCTTGCACCAAGCGTCGCTGCCGGCTGGGGGGGGGCCTTGTTTTAAAAGCCTCTGTCTCCTCGTCATGATCACCGCCTCGAGCGGATCGCGCATCACTTCGCCTATCGAGGCTGAACTGAAGCTCGGGGCCTCGCATTTTTGCGACGGTCTCATGGATCACTTGGGCGTCGGTAGTCTTTGGGTGGCGAGAATGATGATTATCGATAGCTATACGCGGACCCTTCGGCTTAGAACTGCTCCAACGATCCGTAAGCATCCTCATAATACGTATCGCGGAGATTGCCGAGCTGCATGTCCCGCGTGATCGCTTCGCTGCCTCCACGGTAGATCGTTACGCCCTTTACACCCGGCCGATACGCTTCGAGATGTGCATTCTTCCAGTCGGAGACTTTCCAACGCTGCGGCGCCATGACGAGTGCCGCCTGAGTAATGCCGGCACATCGCGCGCGCCGCCTGCAGCTGGCTGATCTTCAAAGGGATTCTCGTTTTTTGTGGATGGTCGTCAAGAGGCGCTAGCGGTCATCTGTCCGACTTCGATAAGATAGCCGTCGGGGTCGCGGATGTAACAGCGCGTTTCACCCGCGTGCACTTTAGGTTCGGTAAGAAATTCGGCGCCTCTCGAACGCCAGAGGTCGTAACAAGCGTGCACGTCGGCAACGCGCAAGTTTAATGCTATCGTCAAAGTGTCGCTCGATTTCGGGGGGGCCGCGGTTACGGCCGGCTTGTCGTCTGTCGGGCCACCTCCCCTATTGATGATGAGCCAGCTATTGGCGATGCGGAGCATAGCAGGCTCGCCTTCGCGCACTGTAACGGCGCCGAAAACTCGTTCGTAGAACGCGCGGGATCGCGCGACGTCGCTAACGATGAGCAACGTCGTGACGACGAAGCCTTCCGTCGGTGCCGGAAAATCCGGTTTAAGGAGTGGTGGATTTGCGGAGTTTGGCATGTTACTACTGTACCCGGTCGCTACGCAGACGTTACATTGAAGTTTAATCGGATTTCAGCCAGCGGGCTGCTGCTTCAGCCGTGTCTTCGGGCTTGGTGTTAAAGGCGATGGCGGAGCCCGGGGCGGCCTTGTGGATCGCGTTCA
>Ga0182018_10004683_pt1 | contig 11374 bp, 18 predicted proteins | sample 812P2MmetaG_FD_120490 | JGI IMG/M metagenome (GOLD analysis project Ga0182018, IMG submission 120490) | Permafrost microbial communities from Stordalen Mire, Sweden - 812P2M metaG | ecosystem: Environmental > Terrestrial > Soil > Wetlands > Permafrost | place: Sweden: Stordalen | collected...
GAGTTGAGGGACCTCGTTGCTATCGCGGGCGCCGGATCGAACCGTACTCGGCCAAACAACCGTCTGAATCACGTTGATTCCATCATCATTGCTCTCCTTGCCTCCGACCTTGACCGGGCACCGCTGCGCTTGACGGCGTAATCGCCTGGCCGCGCCCTGCGTTCGTCTCCGTTCTGCTTTGCCGGTTCCCCCACCCGTATTCCGCCCTGCGGGTTCGTTCGCGCCGCTCACCGGAATCCGTCCGGTCTCCCCCAACAAAGCACTGCGACTCACCGCTTCGCTCTTGGGAGCTGCCCCGCTTGCTCTTGGGTGCCCCAGTCAAGAGACGGGGCAAAAGGAGACAACGAAATGTTCAACAACGTGACTTTAATCGGCTATCTCGGCTCGGATGCCGAATCCCGCCCCACCCGCAACAACTCGACCCTGACGGTCCTCTCACTCGCGACCAAGCGTACCTGGAAAAACCGCCAGACCGGCGAACTTGAATCGCGGACCACCTGGCACAAATGCGTCGCTTTCGGCCGTACAGCCGAATACGCTGCTGGTCTGACCAAGGGCGCCCACCTTCAAATCGTCGGTGAGATCCAGACGCGCGAGTACATTTCCAAGGACGGCACAAACAAGTCCGTGACCGAGATCCGCGTGCACCGCGTCGTCCGGCTCGACCGCGCGTCGAAGGTGGAATCCACCGAGGGGGCGGCCGCGTAAGCGGCCTCCTTCCTGGCCAAGAGGACCTCGCCATGATGACACCATCCCTTCGCGAAGAGTTGATTCTTTCGCATATGCCCCAAGTAAAGCTTCTTGCGCAACGCTTACATCGGCGGTGCCCGCAAGTTGAACTCGAAGACCTGATCTCCGCCGGCACCATCGGCCTCATCCAAGCGGTTGACCGTTTCGACCCGGCGCGTAATCTAAAGCTCAAGACCTTGGCCGAGCACCGCATCTCGGGCGCATTGCTGGACTACTTGCGTCACATCGATCCCCTACCAAAAGACGTTCGACGCTTCCAGAAACAGCGCGATGCCATAATCGAGCAGATGTCAGCTGGTGGTGAGGCCCCCTGCCACGCGCGCGTCGCGCAGATGCTCGGTGTTTCATCGAAGAGGTACGTCACACTGTCGCGTATGATCGCGGCAGCCGAGCCCGTCTCGGCTCATGAGTTCACAATCGCTTGGAGGTTGGCCGGCTGACGCCGGTCTACTTCGCCCAAAGTTACCTCCAGGCCGCACATCCGCAGGAGGAAACTCTCGCGGTGTAACTTGGCGCGCGCCTGTCACACGAGTTGGCGAGAACCAATCAGTGTTCGTCAAGAGTCTCGACAGAATCCATTCACTGGCCGTTCGAAAATGGACGCCACATGTTCCTCTTCGGTCAACGAAACGCATTTACATCTTCGACAAGTCTCTGGCCAACGACAGCCACCTCCGCTCCCACAAAATCGACTCCCATTCAACTCCCATTACCCGTTTCCGAGGGTTACTTCAGGCTCTTTTGAATTGCCACTCGTGCCGTGTTATTAACTACATAGCCAAAGACAGGTACGCTCCGATCACAACGAGTAGCAACGCCGCGCTGGATGCCCTAATAGCAGTGTTAACCGGAGGCTTGTAGCTAGATCGAGCGCGGCATCGCGAGGCGAACGGACATAGCAAGTTCAAGACAGGCAGGCATGCTCTCGGGTTATCCTTGGGCGATCGTTTTGACTGGGACGCCTTGCAGATATTCGTTGATACTCTGTTCCATTTCAGCTGGAAACTGGGGCGCCGGCCCTACTAGTTTTTCGGTATAAACCCCGAGCGCGATTTTCTTTGAATACGGGAAGGGCAACCCTGCCGCCAGTTTCTCCCGCTCCGAGAGAACGATTGTCGTCAAAGCCGATGCGCACAGCGATCGTGATTCCTGCCGGGCCGTAACTGGAGCCCACAAAGAGCGCATCCCGGAATTCATTTGTCGTTCCCGTCTTGCCCATCACCGCTATCGGGAAACCGCTGGAGTACCGCAGCTGGTTGCTATTCTCTCGAGCCGTCACGGATTGAAGAAAATAACCTCGCACGAGCTGTTGAGTGATGGTGGATCCGCCTTGCGGGAAAATCGGAGAACTATTTACGGCGTCACGCCGTCCCAGCTTAGTGAGGCGTCCCAGAAGGCTTTTGAACCTCAGCTTGCCTAACACGCGAGGAATGTTCGAATAATCGACACCATTATGCGAGAAGAAGTTCTTGTCCTCAGCGGCGAGAATGGCACCACAAACCACAGGCGGGATGTCCTCGTACCTGCTGATCCACCGGTATTCGGTGGCCATCTCCATGAGCGGCAGGTTACCAGCCTAAGGCTTCTCAGAGCGAAGTGCACGCCGTTTGGGCGTTTGGCTGTTCTCTCAAGCCCCCTTCCAGGATCGGCTCCGCAACTGCTCGATTTCGAGACCGCGCAGCAACAAACTGTCCACTATCCAAAGGAAGTCTCCTGCTCGACCTGGAAGAGGAGGCGGCGGTGGCCGCGCAGGCCCGCGGTCGGCAAGAAGCGCGACGTACTCGGGAGACGACGGCGGAACTAGGGAAGGACTGCTTGGCGGCCATCTCAGAATGTCACTCAAGCATGGCCGCAGTCGATCCTTTTCGGCCAGGCAGGAATCATCATACTTCAGCCCGTGCAAGCCTCTCGCGGTAGTTCCACGGCATCCACTCGATGGGATTGGCGGCGAGTTGCCGGGCGTGGCGCTGCAGCTGGATCAGGTAGCCCGTCAATGACCGAATCTGCGAGGACTTCGTCGTCCTGAATCGCTGGTCGGGGTGGTATTTGTTGGACGGGCTTCGGGTCGGACAATACAGCTGCCCTTTCCGTACACCTGTTCAAAGCTGATTTTTAACACCCGAAGAAACCGAATATCATTTGCATTCGAAGTCGGCTTTGCGGTCAAGAATTCTGAGCAAGCAACACACGTCGGAAAGCCGTTGTGGTATAGGTCGGTTTGGGCGCCGCACCGGAAGCAGGTTTTCATTCTAACCCTCTTAAGCTTAAGCGCACGCTGCTACGGCGCGGTCCTGCATTCGGACTGGCTCGTGGATTAATCCGCACCGGGCCGTTAGGTCAACCTCAAAGACGTTGTAAATCTGGTTCTCGAACATGACCTCGAATCCTTCAGGCAAACAGGAAGACGGTCCGATAACCCGAAGCATCGCTCCGAAGGGCAGGAAAACAATCCGGCCCTTTCCGGCCTGGTCGAAGTGAACGGCTACGAAGGACGTTTTTGTCCGATACGCTCGCGTGGCTGCAGCGGCGCTCTCATCGCAAGTCGCGCAAGAAAACATTGATGTCGCAGAAACCACCGGTGTTGTCATCGCTGGCCTCCATTTCAAAAGATGTAACCCAATTTACGCATTTTGCCTTCGTTCTGTCTGTTCAAAAGTGCTCACGGGTCTCATCTTTCCATAAGACCGAGCACGTGTGTGAGGTGGGATATGAAACAGTTCGGTGCCAGGCTAGGTCCAGCAGTTTCGCAGCGACGCTCGCTTACCAGCCGTGCTTTAAGCCGCGATACGGCGATGCGTGTTCTGCATATCGTGGGACCGGATTAATGGCCCGTTGCCAGATGCTCCTGGACGGTCTGCAAGAGCTTATCTTCATCAACGGGCTTGCTCAGGTAGCCACTGCATCCGCTGGCCAGGCATTTGTCGCGGTCTTCCGCCATGGCGTGCGCCGTGAGCGCAACGATCGGTGTCGCCAGTCCCTTGCGGCGCAGCTCGATCGTGGCGGCATAGCCGTCTAGGATGGGCATCTGCATATCCATAAGGATCAGATCGAATGTCTGCGTCGTCGCAAGATCGACGGCGATCTGCCCGTTCAGGGCGCTCGTCACCGAGGCACCGGCGTCCTCCAGCTGCATGCGCAGGAGCCGCTGATTGTCGGCTCCGTCCTCCACAAGAAGAACGCGGCCGCGAAGATGAATATCGGTATGCACCTTCTGATCCACCTTTGCGGGCAACGTCCCTTCGGTCAAATCCTGCAGTAGTTCCGCGTCGCCAGAGGGGCCACCATCGATTTTCAGCGTGAAGGTGCTTCCGATCCCCACCTGGGATGTGACCCTGACGTCGCCGCTCATGAGCTTGGCCAACTCGCGGCTGATGGCCAGGCCCAATCCCGTGCCCCCGAACTTGCGGGTAGTAGACGTATCGCCCTGGGTGAATGGCTTGAAGATTCGCCCGACTTGTTCAGGCGTCATTCCGATCCCGGTGTCGATCACGTCAACACGCAGAACGATGCTCGGGCCGCCGACGCCCTCGTCCGTAATCCGCATGTCGATCTTTCCAGCTTCGGTAAACTTCACGGCATTGGCGAGCAAATTGACGAGGATCTGTCTCAGTCGTAATGGGTCGCTCTGGATCAGGTGAGGAATCGGGCCCTGGAATGTGACTTCGAATCCGAGCCCCTTCTCAGCCGCTCTCGGACGCATGAGTGAGATGATCCCCGACAGCAATTCCGGCAGATCGCAGGAGACGCGCTCCACCTTCATTTGGCCGGCCTCGACCTTGGAGAGGTCCAGGACATCATTGATGAGTTCCAGCAGGTGCAATGAGTTCCGCTGGATGATCTGGACGCAGCCGATTTGCGCACATTCCTCCGGACTCTTGAGCAGCAGCATCTCAGCGAATCCGACGATAGCGGCCATCGGCGTGCGGATCTCGTGACTCATGTTCGCTAGGAACTCGCTCTTGGACCGGTTGGCGGCATCAGCGTCTCGCGTAGCCTTCGTCAGGTTTTGGGTGAGGCGCTTGCGCTCCGTGATGTCGCGAATGTTGCACTGAATGACATTCTGTCTGCCCTCCCGATAGACGTTGCTGACGAACTCGACGGGGATATGGCGTCCGTCTTTGTGTTGCAGCGGAAGATCCTCATAGCGAATTCGGCCGAGCCTCTGCAGCGTCGCCATCGCCCTTTTGGACATTTCGGCATCCTTGAAAACACCGATTTCCCACAGCTCCTTTCCTAAGAAGTGCTCCCTGGGATAGCCCAGCAGATCGCTCATGAAGGGATTGACGTCCAGCACCTTGGTGGTCACCGCATCAAGGATCAGGATGCCATCGTGCGCCGATTCAAAGAGGCGCCTGTAGCGGACTTCTGAAATCTCCTTTTCCTTTTCCGCCTTCCGTCGATTGCTGATGTCATGGAAAACCAGCACCACGCCGGCGGCCCGCCCTGCGGCGTCCAAGATAGGAGCGGCGTTGCCATCGATCGGCCACTCCCCGCCATCCCGAGCGATGAGAACCGTCGATTCCGGCAGATCGACTACCGCGCTCTCGCGAATTACTTTTTCGCCGGGATTCTCGACCATCTGGGAGGTTTTGTCGTTCACGATATGGAAGATGTCCATCAAAGGCTTCTGCAAGGCATCGTTCTGGCCCCATCTCGTTAGCTTCTCGGCGGCAAGATTCATGAACGTGATGCGACTTTTCGAGTCGGTAATGATGACGGCTTTTCCGATGCTCGTCAGGGCACGATACCGGGTGAGCAACACGTGGATTTTCTCTTCGGCACCCTTCTGTCCCGTGATATCGCGGATGGAGAGTAGGATCGTTCCACTTTGAGCGTCGTCACCCGATAACCGTCGAGCGCCGATGAGCATCGTCCTGCGCCCCAGCGCCGGAAAATCATGTTCTATCTTGAAATCATCAAACTCGCCGTCCACCTTCGATAGTTCATTCAACCGCGTCAGGAGGGCCGGGATATTCCACTGGCCGTTGCCGAGATCGGCGAGTTGTTTCCCGATCGTCTGGTCAGTTGGGACCTGGAATGCATCGTAGAACGACTTGCTTGCCGACTTGACGCGGAGGTGCGTGTCGAGAACGAGTATCTGCTCTCGCACGGGATGAATGATGCTTTCCTGGAGAGTCAGGAAATCTTCATTAGTCGATGGGCGCGAAGTGTCCATTCGTTCACCTTTTTCGAGGAGGAGCAGGACAACGAATAGATGGCTCCATGACTTACTAGTGCGAACTCTGCTGTGGATTCTCAGCAAGAAGGAGGTTTGGATCGGTACTCCTGTGTGGCCGCTCTAAGATGTTATGCCAAGTCGATGAGGAGTTGGACAGCGCACCATTCCGACGCCTCCAAACCGGAGCTGGTTGCCACCCATCCCCCCTTTTATCAGGGAGACAGGTACGGCCTGGCGCAGCCGGATTGAACCTACCGAGCAACGAGCGGTACACGAAGCCAGGCGTTTCGGTTGAAGCGGAGCTTACGCGGTTTATTGTGGGAAGGCGATGAGGCATGAGGCCAAGAATACCCCGCATGCGATATAGTGATGGTCGCGAGTGTAGGAGAATCCGCGTATGAACCTCATCCTGATTATTTTGATTCTGCTGCTCCTTTTCGGAGGCGGTGGTGGGTACTATTATGGGGGTCCTATGGTGGGAAGTGGCATTGGCGGCGTGCTGCTGATCGTTCTCGTTGTCTACCTCCTCGTGGGACGGCGAGCTTAAGTCGGGTTCAATAGGTTCTGAAACGCGCGGTCTGCCTTTTGCCAGCTTCAGCGAGGGGGTATGCCAGCTTGCGAACCACCGCCCAGTCAATCCTGGCGGCATCGATGGCAGATAATAGCTTTTGCGGTCCGGGCAGCTCCAGGCCGGCTCCGCTGTAGCCTTCGTCATCGTGGGGATCACGAAAAGCCAGCCACGCCGAGAACTGCTGACTGCGAATACAGCCTTCGACATTAGTCCATTAGTTCCAAGATGCGGTCTGCAAAATGTTCCAACTCGTTGTCGCAATCTATGGCTATATTATGGCCACCGGAATCGACTGGTTTATCCTTGTCTTTGTCGTGCTCTTTAAGAGCTTGGTGAACAGCGAGAACAAATCTCTGACGGTCAAATAACATGGTGTCTCCTCTTCCTTCTTCTTCCTTATTCGATGCCGAGCAGGACTAAGGGAAAGTTCTTCGGGCATCGGCGAGGGAGAAGACTGTGACGACGGTCTGCCGGAGTTAGCCGTTGTCGATCGATGAGCCTACGCCCGACGACAATGATGACGAGCTCGGAAGGCACTCCCTCACTGCCAACGGGAGCAGCCAGCGGTGTCATTTTTCGATGCCGTTGTCCTCCTGGCGAGTTTTCCTTTGGACTCTGCCAACTTTATTTTCATCTTTGCCTTCCAAGGTGGGATCATCCATCAGTTTTCCCACCTCTTTCTTAGTCTTGACCTTCACTGCGTGACACTTGTACTTGACCGCAACTTGGGCGCCTGACTTCATGCTCTTCTTCTCCGTGAAAATGGCTCTGAAACCAACGTATCAGGTCAGCTCGACGCTGTCTGTTCAAGACCGCTCATCGGAAACAGACTGTCCGCATTCGATTCGAAACGTGCTGGAATTTGAAATATGCTTGCGATGGCGGCGGTTAGGTGTATACTCGGGGCATCCAGAAGACAGAATGGGAATCTCGACTAGGTCCGGCTAGGCTCCTATGAAAACGAAAATACAACCGCCTTTCGATCCAAAGGTGTTTCTGGCGAAGATCGGCGCGGGACGGTCGCTTGCCGACTACGAGAAAAACCAGAAGGTTTTTTCGCAGGGCGACAGCGCCGATGCCGTTTTCTATATCCAGAGGGGCCAAGTCAAGCTCACCGTTGTCTCTCGCCAAGGCAAAGAAGCGGTAATTGCCATCCTGGGAGGCGACAACCCTTTTTTTGGCGAAGGATGCCTCGCGGGCCAGTTAGTACGCCTGGCAACCGCCAGCGCAATGTCCGAGTGCACGATCATGCGGATAAAGAAAGCGGCAATGGTCCGGGTGCTCCACGATGAGCCGACCTTCTCCGAGTTGTTTCTGCACCATGTGCTCTTCCGAAACATTCGCATTGAAGAAGATTTGGTGGACCAGCTCTTCAACTCCAGCGAGAAGCGATTGGCGCGGGTGCTGCTCCTGCTGGCCAACTTTGGCAAGGAAGGTACAACCGAGTTGGTGATTCCGCAGATGAGCCAGGAGACGCTCGCTGAGATCATAGGTACCACGCGCTCGCGGGTCAGCTTTTTCATGAACAGGTTCCGTAAACTGGGTTTCATTCACTACAATGGTGGGCTTCAGGTTCATCGCTCGCTGCTGAACGTTGTGCTGCACGATTAAACATGAATATCACGTTGGACATCGCTGTCGAGAGACTCAGCAGCCGTGTTCTTACCTGTGCTGGTCAAGCGCCAGGCGCGCCTTTTTTGAAACTGTTCTAGTTCTTTCCATGGCGGCCAAGAGACGCCCATACTCCTCTACAGAGATCTTTCCGCGCGTGAGGGTCAAGTCATCAACGGTCGCGGAGTAGGCTGACACCTTGGCCTTGTAAAGATTGAGCAACCGGTTTTGTTCCTCGCAGCGCACGGCTAGTAGCCGGCAAACTCTTCCGCGCGAATGTCATCATCGTCGACTCCCGCCCCACTGATCATCGTCTTGAGGCCCTTCACCATCTCCGGTGGCCCAGCCACATAATAGACCGAGGAGGCGGCGTCCTTCAGATGCCTCGCGAGCATTTCCTTATCAATCAGTCCAGCCTCGCCTTGCCAGGGCCGCTGCGATTTCGACATGTCAGTCATGCTGGCAATCAGCTTGTAGTTCGGATTCTCGCGTTCCAGAGCCTGGAGCTCATCCAGAAACGGAGCGTCCTCTGGACGGCGGTTCGAGTAGAAAGGGAAGATTCGGTGAGGCAGCTTCTCTTTCGCTGCACGGAACACAATGCTTCGGAAAGGCGTGATTCCGATACCGCCCGCTAGAAACACCGCCGTTCGCTTCACATTGTTTATGGAGAGTCAGGCTGCCGGACGGTCCTTCGATCTTAACTGCGGAGCTTAGCGGCATGGTATTTAACGCTCGCTTGAATGCCGTATCGCGCATGCGGGTAGCCACCATCAGTGTGTCTTCGTGAGGAGCGCTCGCGATGGAAAACGATCGCATGTTTCCTTCAGCATCCGTCTCGGAAGGATCAAGCAGAGTCATGTCTAGATACTGGCCCGATTTGAATGTCCAGTTCGATGGCTTTTCAAAGCGGAATGCGGTCGTGCCTTCCGCGACTTCATGCCTGCTCAAGAGTTTGGCCATAGTGACTGGCGAAACTGCGGTAGTCGACATAAGTTCTCCTTCTCGCGTATATCTTCCGGAGTCGGCGTTCTAACAGGTGGGAGGAGAGTGATTTTGTTTCGGCTCTCTCCTTCGGTGGTTTCACCCAGATTTAGCCTGCGTGACGAGCCGACTTGCACCCTCTGGATCCGGATGTGATCCAGCTACAAGCTTTCGGGTTCGGGAAGCTGCCTTAACGGGTGCCCCGGCTTGGCCCGCTTTTTGCCGTGCACTCTCAGCCCGCGCCGCGGATTTGTCCTTTAGCTCATTCAGATCTTCTTCGCTCAACTCTTCGAGATTTATGAATGTGTTTTGGGCGCCTCGAACAGCCCGAAGCAATTCATCGACCTTAAGCTGGAGGGCGCAACTCTCCCGGTTTTGAGTGTTCTGAATGACGAAGACCATCAGCATGCTAACGATATTGGTGACCGTATTGATCACCAACTGCCAAGTGTCGCTCCAATGAAAAATCGGTCCGGTCACGAGCCAAACAAAAGTTATCAAGCAGATGGCGACAAATGCGGAACTTGAGCCGGCCAGCCTCGCAGTATTCTGCGCCATGCTGGCAAACCCGTGCTTTTTGGTCACAGTCACTCACCGAATGGAAGCCGATTCTCACGACGTTGTATCGTTTCCTCACACACAAGGAAAACGTGCAGCGCCCGTAAAGCCGGCTCGCTTACTTCTCTAACACCTTTTCGATCTGGCCGACTTTCTTTTGGACCTTGCCCGCCAGCTTTTCATTCTGACCTTTTGTCTCCATGTCTGGATTGTTGATTACCTGGCCGACCTTCTCTTTTACTTTTCCTTTTGTCTCGTGAAGCTTACCTTCCAACTCGTCCTTCGTACTCGGTTTCATTGTGCTCTCCTTTTAGAATTAGCTATTGATGGCCTGCCGGACTGACCTGCTCTCGATTTTTTAAACCAGTCTTAACTGAGGATTTGAAGAGTCGCCGCGAACTCACCTCGACATCGAGCGGCTGCTCGAATCCTATCCCGCTCTCAGAGCCCGCGTTCCCGAAGGCATCCTCCGCCAGCTAGCCTAGCTCCGTCTTCTCCGCCAATTGCTGCAGCTCCCAAATGTCCCGCCGGCTTTGCCCCAGCAGCGGGCCCAGCGCCATCTTCCCGGCGCGGCCGATCTGCGACTCCAAAAACTTCAGCTCCTTCAATTGCCCCGGCAGCTCCGGATCGCGCGTCACCGGAAAGCCCATCTCGCGGCGCAGCAAATCGCCCTTGGCGCGCGCGCTCAGCTCCAGCGACAGATGTATGTACGACAGCATGTCACCCAAAATCTCGGGCGTGAATGTGTTGTCGAGCGACCGCATATAGGAACCGACGTGCGACTCGCCGAACTTTCCCGTCGCGATCATCTGCAGCAGATCGATGTCCTTATCGAGTTTCATTCCCAGCCATTTTTCGAGCACTTTTTCGCTGCGCCAAAAGATGAACGCGATCACCACCGGCAAAGTCACCAGTATGACCACCGCCGCCATCACGGGCCGCCACCAGGGCTGATTGTACAATTCGTGAATGACGATGGCCATCGCCAGTCCGGGAAGAAAGGTAACCGTCGATCGAGATCCGCGCAGCTCGCTCACGTTGGCCGATACAGTTCCAAAGATGGCCGTCGCGCCGCCATGCATCATGGCCGTGCCCATGCCGCGGATCGCGCTCGCGATGAGACCACTTGCTGAAAGATCGGGAATATACGTCAAATTTTCGAGGACCGCGAAGCCCGCGCCCACGGCGAACCCGGAGACCGCCGTGTCCACCATGAAGCCCACGCGACTGGATCGCAATAGCCAGGCGACATACAGCGCTTTGGCGATTTCTTCAATCACCGGCGCTCCCGATCGCGCCCACACGCCCGGCGACGCGATTCCCGACGCGTAGACCGCGGTGTTGATACCGTAGCAAACCACTGCTACTCCGCAACCCACGCCTACCGACCGCAGCACGCGGCCGAGCGTAAGCAGCTTGTAGGTGTCGATCAACTCCAGCGCGGACAAAAACAGTAGCACCGGAAGAACGCTTACGCTGCCCTGCGCGAGCACCAGCCTGAGGGCATGCGGAAACATCAGAGGATCTTCAGCGAAAACATGTATTCGGTCGTGATATGGCCGTCATGATCGGCCGCGGCGTAGCCGCTGGAAAATGTCGAGCTCAAAAATGTGAACAACACTAGCCGCACATCCAGCTGGGTTCCGAGATTGACATAGTTCGCGCGGCTCGGAATGCTGGTGAAGTTCGTCAGCAGGTCCGAGGAAAATAACGTGAACCGCGCC
>Ga0182018_10004684_pt1 | contig 11373 bp, 13 predicted proteins | sample 812P2MmetaG_FD_120490 | JGI IMG/M metagenome (GOLD analysis project Ga0182018, IMG submission 120490) | Permafrost microbial communities from Stordalen Mire, Sweden - 812P2M metaG | ecosystem: Environmental > Terrestrial > Soil > Wetlands > Permafrost | place: Sweden: Stordalen | collected...
CGCTCCGGTCACGAGAGAGAACTGCTCGAAGAAGTTGCCCCAGCTATTGTAGATCTGCGGTGCAGCGACGATTTGTGGCACGCACAGTAAGGCGAAGACAAGATAAGCCGCACCAAGGACGGAGGCGCCCGTTTTCGCGATTCGACGGACCTGAATCACAGCGCCGCCGAAGATCTGGGCAGCGGCGGCGGCGTAGACGATGTAACGCAGTTGATGCCAGTCGTTGTAGTCGTGCCAGGCCAGCGTGATGAGGCCAAAGGCCAAAGCCGCCACTCCAAACACATGACGGCCGAGGTTCGAACTAGGCGTTGATACGGTCATTTGTTTTCACGCGTTGTGCCACTATACCCTTTGATCCATCCCGCTGTATGTGCTCGCGGCCTGTAGCCCATACGGGGGTCGCCCCAAGTCCTGATAAGCGCGCATCGCGATCGCGGATGTCCTTTGCCTGTATATACCTTGACGCGTATATGCTCTGTAGAGTATATCAAGGGAATGGAATCTGTGTTCGAAATCATTGCAGAGCCGAACCGCCGCGCGATATTGAGCCTCCTGGTCTTGTCACAACAGTCGGTGGGAGAGATCGAGCGTCAGCTTCGTTTGCCGCAGCCGACCGTGTCAAAGCACCTGCGAGTGCTGCGCGAGGCCGGTTTCGTGGAATCCACGGTGGATGCACAGCGCCGTCTCTACCGACTGAAACCTGAACCACTTCGGGAGGTCGCTGCTTGGCTGGCTCCGTTCCGCCGGTTCTGGTCCGCTCACGTGGATGCCCTCGAACGCCACCTCGACCGCATGGATCAATCAACACCGACGAAAAAGAAGACAAGGAGAAGATAGATGACCGATCGCGAGCAGTACACACCTGGTCCGGCCGGCGGGGCGCAGGTACGAAAGGACCGGGGACAAAACGGTGAAGACAAGTGGACGCTCATTCTCGTCCGCGAGCTGCGCCACTCGCCGGAAAAAGTCTGGCAGGCGCTTACCGATCCAGCGCATCTGCGCGAGTGGGCTCCCTTTGACGCCGATGGGAGCCTGGGTACGGTTGGAACCACGGTGAAGCTCACCACAGTGGGAGCGCCCACGCCGCACGTTTCCGAAACAAGAGTGACGCGAGCCGACGCTCCCAAGATTCTTGAGTACAAATGGGGTGACTTCGATATGCGGTGGGAACTCGAAGCCTTTGGTGGCGGCACGCGCCTGACGCTGTGGACCAACATCAGTCACCGCTTCATCTCAATGGGTGCAGCCGGGTGGCACATTTGTTTCGATGTTCTGGATCACCTTCTCAGCGGAACTCCCATCGGACGCATGGTTGGCCCCGAGGCGATGAAGTTTGGCGGCTGGCAGCGGCTGAACGCCGAGTACGCCAAGCAGTTCGGCGTCGAGACGCCCAACTGGCCGCCTCAGGCGGCTGAAAAGTCGTGAATCGAGGTGAGTGAAGCGCGCATGGGGATCTCTCCGGCAAATGGAGGACAAATTTAATCATGAAAGATGCCACCAAACGTTCGATTTTTCGTTGGATTCACATCGTCTTTAGCATTCCGATACTCGGTTATATCTATAGTCCGTTTGAAGAAATTCCAAAGTACGCCTCCCGTGTTCGGTTTGTCGTCGTTCCTGTAATGCTCGTTTCGGGATTGTGGATGTGGAAAGGCCATGTGCTTCGACGACTTATTTCGAGGAGATCGGCCTAACAAGACGCTGTAGATAATTCCTAGCCGCCGCGCCGGCGAATGCCTGGGCGTCTCGTTTTGGGCTGCAAGTTTATCTTTTAGTTACCCTACCCCCCTCCCCCCTCGACTTATCAAAATATCTAGAATCAGCAACTTACCGACTACGATCGGCGGAATTCCTCGCAAAATCTTAATAACAAAGATCTTATGAGTCAGAATCTTGAAAGCATGGGAGTTACGGGCCGATTCTTGACCGCGAGCTTCTTGGCCGATATTGCTGCGTCTACTTCCTCTGCCGGGACAATGATGGAACGAATCGGGGGCTGTACGCAAGGTCAGACGTCACGAGGGGGCTGAGGATTTCTTTGAGGTTGCTGTCGCGTCGGAAAGATTGGGGAACGTCCCGTCTGTCCCCGGTTTTCCCCCGCCTACTTCCGGGTGGAACACTCTCTAGCTACTTGCAATCGACCTTGTTGTCCTGCGCGGCAGCGATCTGCCACTTACCGTCGCGCTTCAACCAGGTGTCGGTCCAGACCTGGCACTGCTTCGCGTCTGGATGCGTCTTGTCTTTGCCGATGGCATGCTCGCTGCCGTAAATGATTGCCACGTCTTCGCCGAAGAAGCGCACCTTGGCATCGTCGAGTGTGCAGCCGTGCGCCGAGTGTGGACCGTTTTCATCGCGTAGCTCATCCGCCTTGCTGTAGCGCTCGCCGCGAGTGCTGGTGCCCTGGAAATCGCCGGCCAACAACTCAGAGATAACTCCATTATTCGTGCAAACGCCTTCGGCCCACTTGCGCTCCATGTCAATCATGAACTTCGCGTTTTTGTCGTCGGGGGTGGCCCAATGGCTTTGCTGCGCATAGGCGGCGGTCATAAGGACTACGACGCACGCTGCGAGGCACATCGGGTGCAGAATTCGGTGACGCATCGTCCCTCCAGTAGTTGAGTCACTATACAGGCCGGGCTAGCTCGGCAGATTACACGTGGAAATCAAGTCGCCGGGCGATAATGTCAGACAACTTCTCTCGGTACTCATCTAATTGCCCACCGTAGAACCGGTGCCAGTAGAGTGCTTGATTGGGACTAGGGGGCCATCGTTTGCGTTTTTTCAAACGCTAGCCACCCGTCCATCTTTCCGAACTGCTATCGAACCAGGAGGGGCTTCCACTTGTGCAGGTTGCAGGTTAGGCTGAGCGCAGCTAAAGTAGGTGCGAGAATTGGAGCTGTATATGAAAAGGACCGTCCCGGTGGAATCTGCCTCTGCATTCATCGACCAGAAGATCAAGGAACTTGGGGACTGGCGCGGGAAGACGCTCGCGAAAGTGCGCGAAATCGTACACGAGGCAGACCCTAAGATCGTCGAAGAACGGAAGTGGGTGAGGTCGACATCGCCGGGGACTCCAGTCTTTTCCCACGGCGGCATCGTCTGCACGGGAGAGACGTACAAGAACGTCGTCAAGATGACCTTTGCCAAGGGAGCTGCGTTGAAGGACCCTTCCGGACTATTCAACTCCAGCCTCGACGGGAATGTAAGGCGCGCCATCGACATCCACGAAGGCGACAAGGTCGATGAGGCGGCCTTGAAGGATCTGATCCGCGCTGCAGTGGCGCTCAATCTCAAGGGCAAGAGCAAGCCGAAGCCCAAGCCGAAGCTCCGGCGAGCGGGCGGCAAGCGGGCCGACTAGCTTCGTCGCAGGTCCCGGCCATATCTCCTCCCATAGGGCCCATAGAAGGAGAAGACGTTCGGCACCTGCTCATACGCAGAGCAGTTCGGGATTGAAACGCCCAACTGGCCGCCTCAGGCGGCTCAAAGGTCGTGACTCGAGGGGATCGCAAAACAATGCACCAACCCCGCTCGCGGACGACCAAAATTCAATTCAGTTGAGGAATATTTAGCCTCACTGGACCCTACAAAAGAAAGTACCCTCGGGACTGCAATTGATTCGATTCTTATCCAATTTCCGGAACTAGAGTCCAAAATTTCCTGGAACGTAGGGTGGGAGAGAGCCATGCCATCGGCACACATGCCATTTTGTAGCCAATCCACTCTTGCGGGCTGGAGCCTCAACCCGACCAACCAACGGGTACCGGTCAAGATACTGCTCCCGTTGCTCCCCCGGATGCGGTAAGGAAATATGCCAAAACCATCCGAATGGCAGGTTGGTGAATCTAATGCACCATGCGGGTACAAAAGCGTCTAATCCGTTTCATTGTGATTATTCAATCCGTTCTTTTCCTGACCCACTTTCTTCTTTATAAGACGTGGGCATTTTCTCCCACGGGAGGCGATACGCCCGGGGCGCTGTGGATCAAGCTGAGTCTCGGCTTATTGTCGGTGAGCTTTGTTGCCGCTTCGCTCCTCGCCTTTCGCTATACAAACCCTGTGCTGCGGGCGTTTTACAGGGCCGCTGCGATTTGGTTGGGTCTGCTGTCTTTCCTCTTCGTCGCGGCGGTTTGCTCTTGGGTGATCGTTGGAGTTGCGCGGCTGGCTGGTGTGCACATGAACGGCTTGGATGTGAACTTCCATCGGATCGTGGAATTGCTGTTTGGTGCTGCAGTGGTGGCCGGGTTCTACGGGGTTTTCAACGCGAACTGGACGCGAATCACGCGAACCACGGTGCGGCTTGCCAATCTGCCGGAGGCGTGGCGGGGGCGAACTGCGGCGCTGATCAGCGATGTGCACCTGGGACACGTGCGGAACGGCGGTTTTCTGCGACGCATGGTCGCGAAGATTTTGCGGGAAGAGCCGGACGCGATTTTTATTGCCGGTGATTTGTATGATGGCACGGCCATCGATGCGGGGCGCGCGGCGGAGCCGTTGAATAAGCTGACGGCGCCGCACGGCGTGTATTTTGTCGCGGGAAATCACGAGCAGTTTGGGGATGACAGCAAATATCTGCGTGCCATTGCGGCGGCCGGGGTGCGCGTGCTCAGCAATGAGAAGGTGGAAGTGGACGGTTTGCAGATCATTGGTGTGCCGTACCGGAATGCGGCGCAGGAGGGGCACTTTGCCTCGGTGCTGCACGGCATCCGCGTGGATCGCGACCGCGCGAGCATTCTCTTGACACATGCGCCTGACCATCCTGAAATCGCGGAGGCGGCGGGCGTTTCTCTGCAGCTCTCCGGGCATACGCACCTTGGACAGTTCATCCCTTGGAGCTGGATGGCGCGGCGAATCTACCGCCAGTTTGTGTATGGCTTAAGCCGGATCGGGAAGATGCAGGTTTTCACTTCGAGCGGAGCGGGAACGTGGGGACCGCCGTTGCGGCTGGGATCGAATCCCGAGATCGTACTTCTCCAATTCGAGTAGAGCATCGGTCAGCAGAAGAGCAGGGAAGCTATTCGTGACTTTGGTAACCGGCACAATGTTACCCGGAGTTATTGTCGCCTCCAGTTGGCGCGCCTTCCGTAAATTAATGACAGGCAGCGGTCCACAACTAAACTTCGATGCGGGGGTTTAATTGAAACATGATCAACAAAATCACGAAGTCGCTCCTAGTCCTGGCAGTGGGTGGTCTGATGTTCGCCGGTGCTGCTTCTGCTCAAACCCAAGACAGCAACACATCCGGCGCGGGACCGGGGCAGGTCGATCCTGGACATCCTCGCGTGAATGAAGTCAATGGTCGCGAGACGAACCAGCAAGACCGCATCGCGAACGGCGAAAAAAACGGCACCATGACGCCGGGACAGGCAGCGCGCGTGGAAAACCGCGAACAGCATATCGAGAACCAGCAAAAGGCCGATATGGCTGCTAACAATGGTCACCTGACCAAGGGCGAACAGAAGCAGCTCAATCGGGAGCAGAACCGTACGAGCAAGCAAATCTATAAAGACAAGCATGATGGAAAGTAGGTCGAGCATCGTAGTTCCCAAGTTCAGGACTAAGCCGCAACTCCTTGCGGTTTTTTTGTTTTCCGGAATCCGGCTTAGACTTTGCGTCTTTGCCCCGACTCTTGTCTATAATGGCCGGGGCAGAGCGCGGCTTTGGTCCGTTCTGATAGGAATTAGGCCTCGTGCTTTCGCATATTGCCTTGGAACTGCCCGGTTGAGTTAGTAAAGATAATGTCTGTTGACTGTACGAACGTGAAACCCGGAGTGGAAGTGGCGGGCCTGACCGACGTGGGCTGCCAACGCGACAATAACGAGGACTCCTTCCTCTATTGGGAGCCAGCCGGCGACGAAGAATTTCAGCGCAAGGGACGTTTGGCGGTGATTGCCGACGGTATGGGCGGACACGAGGGTGGGCTGGAAGCCAGCCGCCTGGCGGTTGAGACGGTCCGCGAAGTCTATGATCAGGCCTTCCGCGACGACCCACAAGCGGCTCTGGTGGAGTCGTTTGCCGCCGCCCATTCAAGGATTCAAGCCTATGCCGAGCAGCATCCCGCATTCCATGGCATGGGGACCACCTGCACCGCTATGGTTCTCCGCAGACGGCAGCTCTACTTTGCGCACGTCGGAGACAGCCGCCTTTACCTGGTGCGCGATGCCCGCATCCTGCGTCTGACTCGCGATCACTCCTACGTCGGCCGGCTGGTGGAAAGCGGCATCGTCCGCGCCGAGGATGCCGAGAAGCACCCCCAGCGCCATATCCTGACCGCTGCTTTAGGAGCAGGAAGGGACGTGGCCGTGGACGGCGCCGACCAGGGATTCGCATTGCAAGACGGGGACGACTTCTTGCTTTGCACCGACGGCCTGTGGAGCGTTGTAAGCGATCAAGAGCTTGAGACCGCGGTGAACGGCAATGCCCCAGCGGAATGCTGTGCCGCCCTGGTGAAGTTGGCCCGCCAACGGGGCGGCCCCGACAATATCACCCTGCAAGTGCTGCGCGTTGGGCCTGAGGTGTAATCCTCGTCTCAACCCAAGCGTTCCTTTAGCGAAGCCTTCCTTTATTTGAAAACTCACGAACGCTTAGTGCAACGAAGTGCACACTGCCTTCTCACGACCGTGCGGGCATTATCGTAAGCTATTGAAACGAAAGTGTTCATCGTTTACTTCCATCATGAAGAATGGAGCGGCGATTGCAATGTCGGGAACGTCAATAAAGTCTATTAGCACCATGGGCTTTATGGCATGATGGTCACTATGAAAATCTCTCAAAAGGGACTCTACGCTCTGCAGGCGATGATGATGCTCGCCCGCCATCACCACCAGGGCGCCATAAAAATCCGCGAAGTCGCCTATGAGGAGAATCTTCCAGAAAAATTTCTGGAGCTGATCCTTCTCGAACTGAAGAACGCGCGCATGGTCGAAAGCGTGCGCGGAGCCAAAGGCGGCTATCAGTTGCGCCGCGATCCTGCCGACATTCGGTTGAGCGAGATCATGCGTTTGATCGATGGTCCACTGGCTCCCTTTGGCGACGCCGAGCAGTTGCGCATCTTGATTGACCGCGATCTGCCGCACCGTGCCCTTTACCAGTTATTTCTCGACGTGCGCGACGCGGCCGCCAACATTCTGGAAAACACGACCCTGGCGGACCTGATCGCCGAACCAGGTCCGCGCGCCAGCAAGGGCAAGCGGGTGGCTAAGAAGAAGGAAAAGGCCGCCGTAGTGCCGATGCTGGTGGCCGGGGGACAGAAGTGAACAGACGTTTCATAATTCTGATCATCGCTATCGGATAGTTGTGGATGGCGTGGTAGTTTGCCGGGCCAGGGTGGTGTTAACTTAACCAAGGCCGAGATTGTGAGACTGGTTTCGATGCCGGCCGTTCGCGTGTGGGCAAGACTATGTTTGCAATGCTATGAACTCCAGACGTGATTTCCTTAAACACATTTCAGGGGCGGCGCTCGTGGCGAGTGCGGCGCCATCCATATTGACCTGGGCTTTGCCGCAGGGGCAATCCGTGCCTGTGCCCGGCGAGGACGGGATGATTCTTCGTTCCTTCCGCTTTGTCGACCTCGAGGCCCCGGTCGAGTATTTCAATACCTGGCTCACGCCGGTCCCCCACTTCTTCGTGCGCAATCACATGCACGAACCGAGCGAACTCGGAGCGGGCGACTGGAGAGTCACCGTTGGCGGAGAAGTGGAGAAGCCGCTCACCCTCAGCCTGGCCGAGCTTTCCAAAATCGAGAGCCATTCGGTCGTGAACACGCTCGAGTGCGCCGGCAACGGCCGCAGTTTGCATCGGCCCCAGGTTCCCGGTATTCAGTGGGGCAAGGGCGCGGTGGGCACTGCGCGGTTCTCCGGTCCACGCTTGCGTGATGTTCTGCAGCGCGCCGGAGTGAAATCCACGGGCAATCACGTCATGTTCCGCGGGCTCGACGAAGTCCCCGGCAAGGTTCCTCCTTTTATTCGCAGCATCCCGATGGAGAAGGCTCTCGACGCCGATACGCTCCTCGCCACGCACATGAATGGATTTCCGCTCACCAAACATCACGGCTTTCCGGCGCGCGCCCTCGTCCCGGGCTGGATTGGCGCGGCGTCCTGTAAGTGGCTCACGGAAATCAAAGTACTCGATGCGGAATTCGTCGGCAATTTCATGAGCACCGGTTACCGCCTGCCCAACCAGCCGGTGAAACCGGGCGATGCGGTGAAACCCGAAGATACGCATCCGGTAACAGCACTGAACGTGAAGTCGGTGATCGCAGGCCCGAGTGATGGTGCCAGTCTAAAGACAGGCAAAGTCGCAGTACACGGCGCAGCCTGGGCGGGGGAAGCCGATATCGCGAAGGTGGAGGTCTCCACTGACGGCGGCGCTACCTGGAGTCCTGCCAAGCTGGGCCACGATCAAGCTCAGTACGCTTGGCGATTGTGGAGCTATGAATGGAAGCCGGCAAAGGTTGGCGACTACACCCTCCTGTCGCGTGCCACGGACAGTCTGGGACGCACCCAGCCGGCGACCGCAGTGTGGAACCCCAGCGGCTATCTCTACAACGCCGTCGATCAGGTGAAGATCCATGTCTCCTAACGTGCAGAAATCGGCTGCAAGAACATTGCCAGCGGCCGGCATCTTAGCGCTGGCGGCCGCTCTGCCCTTCATGGCGATGGCTCAGAAACCCGTTCCTGCAAACCTGACCGCGGATCTCCCCGCTGGTCCACTGCAGGCCAAGGCCACCACGGCGTGTCTGGAATGCCATGAGGCGCGCATTATCCTCCAGCAGCGTCTCAGCAAGACGGCGTGGACCAAAGAGGTAGACAAGATGACGAAGTGGGGCGCGGTGGTCGATCCCGCCGACCGCGATGCCATCATCGATTACCTGAGCTCCAACTTCAGCCCCGACAAGCCCGCCTACGATGCGCAACGCACTTCGCCGGACAAGAGCGGCTCCGGAAAGTCGAAGTAGCGGTTCTTAGCAGCCGTGGTACAACTACGATTTGTATCAAGGTATGCGTTCAAGCGGAGCAAGCGCCGAGCCACGAGTATGCCTTTGGGCGCTGGCTTTGGCCGCTGGAATTTTACCAGGAGTTCTACGAGGAAAAGCAAAGCGCTGCCGACCCAATGTCCAAAGCCTTGACGGACATTACGGCAACGCTGCTACTACTGAGCCAAACTTACTGAGAAAAGTATAGAAATATCGCTGCACTACTTCTAGTGCATTGTAGGGTACTGGGAAGTCTAGTAGAGAAAGGCAAGCCCCTGTCCTGCTGCTAGGCGTTGTAGTGCGCAACAACCCGTGCTACTTTTCCAATCGCCGACAGTTCCATGAACTCCGCCGTGTGTGTCCCCTTTTGATTTGTGTAGTAGAGCACCACGCCGTCTACGCCCCAGAGCACGTCCTCAAGGCGAAAGTGGAGTTCCGGGTAGGCTTCCAGCCCCCGCTGAAAGTAAGCTCTCACGTTTGTTTTTCCGACTACCTTGCCATCAGACGTCCCCAACAGGTGAGCGGCAACCGGCGATGTCAACTCGACTGCGTCCTCATAGTGCGTCATGATCAGGTCAAGATCATGAGCGTTCCAAGCCGCAACCCAATGGTTGGCCAGATTCCAAGCCTCTTCCTTTGTCACCGCCGTTTCTCCGGTCGAAAGTTCATCAAGTCGGCCCAACCTCAGGAAGCTCTATCGCTCTTCCTCTGTGTTTCCTGAGCCCTCTGTGTTTAGGCTCTTCTCCGGACGCAAAAGTGGAAACAGAATCACGTCGCGGATGGTGTGCGAATCGGTCAGCAGCATGCACAACCGGTCAACGCCCACGCCCACACCTCCGGCTGGCGGCATCCCATACGACAGCGCGCGAATGTAATCTTCATCCATCTGGTGCGCCTCGTCGTCGCCGCGCTCACGTTCTTTCAACTGCGCCTCAAAGCGCCGCCGCTGATCTTCTGGATCGTTCAGCTCGCTGAACCCATTGGCGATCTCCATCTGCCCGGCATAAATCTCGAACCGCTCCGTCCAGTCCGGCTCGTCCGGCTTTTGCTTCGACAGCGGGGACACCGCGGTAGGGAACTCATAGATGATCGTCGGCTGCGTCAGGTGTTCTTCAGCGACAGCCTCAAAAATCGCCGCAATCGTCGCACCCACCGGCTTGGCTGAGTCATAGGCAAGTTTGACGCCTGAATTACGGAGATCCCCGACCATAGAGCTAACAATGACGCGCGATCCGAACTCATTGAGCTGTGGTTTGCCCTTGGCTCTTTCAGGCCAGAACTTGATAATCGCCTCGCGCATCGTGAGGCGCTGCCAGTTCTCCCAGTCAATCTCCTGATCGCCCCACTTCGCTTTCGTTCCACCGGTTACATCCTTCGCGGCCTGCGTGATCAACTCCTGCGTGAGATCCATGACTCCCTGGTAGTTTGTATAAGCCTGATAGAACTCCAGCATGGTGAACTCAGGATTCCATCGCCAGCCCAAGCCCTCGTTACGAAAGTTGCGGTTGATTTCATACACGCGATCGAAGCCGCCCACCACCAGACGCTTCAGATAAAGTTCCGGTGCGATGCGCAGATATAAATCCATGTCGAGCGTATTGTGATGAGTCACAAACGGCCGCGCCACGGCTCCGCCTGCAATCGGCTGCATCATCGGGGTTTCGACCTCGACAAATCCATGCGCTTCCATCGTCCGCCGCATCGACTGGATCAGCTTGCTGCGCTTCAGAAAAACTTCCCGCACTTCGGGATTCACCACCAAATCGACATAGCGCTGCCGGTAGCGCAACTCCACGTCGGTGAGCCCGTGGAATTTTTCGGGCAAGGGAAGAAGATCCTTGCTGAGGAAGGTGATCTCTTCGACATGGATCGTCAGCTCGCCCGTGCGCGTGCGAAACAAGTAGCCGCTGACGCCGATGTGGTCGCCGAGGTCGAGTAGTTTGTACAATTCAAACCCCTTGTCGCCGACAGCGTCTTTCTTTACGTAAATCTGCAGCCGCTTTCCATCTTGTTGCAGATGGCAGAATCCGGCCTTGCCCATAAGACGAATTGCCATGACGCGTCCAGCCACGCGGACGTTGATCCGCGGACTCTCCAGTTGCTCCGCAGTCTTGTCGGAGTCGTCCGCCAGAATCTGCGGAATTGTGTGGGTGAATTCGTACCTGCTGCGGTATGCGGTTTGCCCGAGCGCCTCGATCTGTTTCAGCTTCTGGCGTCGAAGTTCGTAGATGGTCTCGTCGAATGCCAAGAGAGTCCTTTAACAGGGAATTGCGCCTTACCGGCGCGGAAAGACGGATGAAACGTTGAAACGCGATTATAAACAACCCACGCCCAGAGGTGCGCCCTCGCAGCTGGACCAAAATCAGTTGTCACGTACCCATACATCATGGTACATTGGTACA
>Ga0182018_10004685_pt1 | contig 11367 bp, 7 predicted proteins | sample 812P2MmetaG_FD_120490 | JGI IMG/M metagenome (GOLD analysis project Ga0182018, IMG submission 120490) | Permafrost microbial communities from Stordalen Mire, Sweden - 812P2M metaG | ecosystem: Environmental > Terrestrial > Soil > Wetlands > Permafrost | place: Sweden: Stordalen | collected...
ACGTGTTATTTATTTTGTTGGTACACTAGCGGAACCTGCGAATCAACAAGGTGTGGCGACCAGCGCGGTATAGACCCAAAACGTAAATTATCGCTTTGCCTTTCGTAGTGTAGATCAGCTGGCGAATGCGAAGAAGCGGTGATCCTCGCGGGACTGCGAGAAGCTCCGTCGTTTTCAGGTCTGCTGCCGTCACGTCAATCTCTTCATCCGCATAAGCGAGTTCGATTCCGTACTGGTGTTCGAGTGTGCTGAACAGCGAGCCGCGTTCCAACGATGCAGCAACTAAACCGGGAAATTCTTGCGCGGAAAGGTAGCAAGTTTCCAGTGCGAACGGCTCATCTCCGGCTTTTCGCACGCGTTCAATCATGATCAAGTGGCTCGCGGCGGAAAGTGATAGGCGCGCCGCAATGTCCGGTTCATCATCGAGCACGCCGGAGGACACAATCCGGGAGCACGCCTGCAAGCCGCGGCTGGACATTTGCTCGGTATAACTCATCAGCTTATTGAAGTGAATTTTTGGCGGGGCAACAAACGTTCCCGCGCCACGCCTGCGCTCAACCATTCCTTCCCGGGCAAGATCTGCAAGAGCATGGCGAGCGGTCATCAGGCTAACCCGGTGCAGCTTCGCGAGCTCCCGCTCGGAATTGACAACGTCTCCAGGCTTTAACTGACCGCCCTCAATGCGCCTGCGAATGGCATTCTGTATTCTCTTGTAAGTTGGTTCGCCGTTTCGGCTGATGGGTGTCATGAAGGCTCCGCAAAGTGCCTGCGAGTCTGTCGATTTGAGATTTCTGCCTGATTAAATTCGTCGCAATTGCCGCGCAATATACAAACAGTCCGTTCGAGAAGCAAACAGGCCGCTATAGAGCTTCCATATCCGCTATCGAGCGGTTTTTCTATTTTCGTGAAATACTTATACATTAGCTTTTTTTTCTTGACAATAGATAATTTGCGCTATATAGCTCTTCTGCATGCACGGGGTGAACGCAGGGCGGGGGAATAAGTCTGGCCTCTCCTTACGAATTCGATCAGGAGGCTTCCATGAAGCTGAATCTTGGGTCTATTTCAATTAGGTATCTGCTCTCAGTGTGTTTGATTGCTCTACTGCTGGCGGTGGGGTCGCCTGCCTGGAGCCAGGAGACGACGGCGGCCATCAACGGAACGATCACCGACCCGAGCGGCGCGCCCATTGCGGGCGCGACGGTGACGGCCACGGATGTCGCGCGCGGTACGGCGTATCCGACGCAGACTAACACCGACGGTGCGTACTACCTCTCTCACATCCCGATTGGGACTTATCGGGTGAAGGTGGAAGCGAAGGGCTTTCAGACCGCGCTCCGCCCGTCTTTTGAACTTGTCTTGGATCAAGTGGCGCGCGTTGACGTGCAGATGACCGTGGGCCCGATGTCGCAGACGGTCGAGGTTAGTGGTGCGGCTCCTCTGCTGCAAACGGACACGACCGACATCAGCACTCACATCGACCACGTGGTAACGGAAAACATTCCGTTGATCACCGGAAACTATGGACAACTCACTCTGCTCACGCCGGGGGCGGTAAGCACTAATCCCGGGGCCTTTACTTCAGGTCAAAACACTTTTCAGGTGGGCCGCCCGTATATCAACGGTAATCGCGAACAGACAGACAATTACATCCTCGACGGGATAGACAACAATCAGAGCGACAACAACGAGGTGGCTTATTCGCCGAGCCTCGATGCTATCCAGGAGTTCAATTTAATCACCCAGAATCCTTCCGCGGAGTTTGGAAACTTTCTCGGCGGCATAGTGAATACGACCATCAAGTCCGGCACGAACTCGTACCATGGCGATGTCTTTGAATTCTTCCGAAACGATGCGTTGGATGCCAATCAGTGGAGCGCTGGTTTGACCCCTATTCCGACTCCAAAGCCAGCTCTTCGGTACAACCGATTCGGAGGCACATTTGGGGGACCGATAATCAAGCAGCGGCTGTTCTTCTTCGCGGATTACCAGGGGCAGCGCATGGACAGCCCCTCAACGCAGTCTGTGCAGGTGATGAGTGCGGCGGAACGCGCAGGAAATTTCGGCGAGTTGTGCCCGGCGGGATTTAGCGTCGGTGGCATTTGCACGAGTACGGCCACCGGAAACACTCAGTTGTTTATGCCTCAAGCCGGTGTGAACCCCGCGAGTCGAACTCCTATTCCCTTTAACAATCTAACTGCCGCGGGACTCACTTTGAGCCCGGCCGCGATTAACATCGTTAGTTCTCCGCTGTACCCATTGGCCACGTCCGGCAATACCTTGTTTTATACCCAACGCATTCTCAACAATGCCGACCAAGGTGATATTAAGATCGACTGGACGCCATCGGAAAGGGACCGCGTCTCGGGACGTTATTCTCAACAGTCGGTTCGCAATCCGACTACGGCAAGCTTCGTGCTGGCCCCCAGCGGCATTACTGACTTTGAGTATCCCTTGAAAAACGGGGTTGTCAGTTGGACGCGGACACTCAACGCGACCACAATGAACGATTTCCGAGTCGGCTTCAGCTATTTTCCCGTTAGTCAGGGATTTACCAATCCGACGGGACAAAATCTGCCAGCTACTTTTGGCATTCCGGGTTCGCCGAGTACATTCCTTCCGTCTATTCAGGGCCTGTTCGGTGGAATCACCAACCTGGGTAATCCGCTTTCGGCGTTCAACACATTCGCCGACACCGTGATCCAGGTCGGAGATTCGGTCGTAAAGACGCACGGGAATCATGAATTTCACGTGGGCTTCCAGTTTAACCGTTTTCGGGACAATTTCCTTTATCCAGGCAACGAGGGATTGGCAGGCTTTTTCAACTTCAACGGTCAGTACACCGGCAACGGAGGTACGTCCCTTGGCTCGGGACTTGCAGATTTTATGCTTGGCCTTCCTAACAACCTGGGCATCGGTGAGGGAGTCGGCAATCGGCACGTGAACAACAGTTTATTTGCGATTTACGGCCAGGATAACTGGCGGCTTCGACACAATCTCACGCTAAACCTTGGTCTACGCTGGGAACTCAACACACCCCGTTCTGACCAAGATGGGGAAGCCGTAAATTACGAGCTATTTGGCGGAGCTCTCATTCTCCCTAAGCAAAATAATCATGGCTTAGGCGATGCTCTTTACAAACAATACAACGGAATTACAAACCTCCAGCCGCGGATAGGAGTCGCCTGGCAGCCTCAATGGGAGTGGGCAAAAAACACTGTGGTTCGTGCCGCTTATGGGGTCTCGAGCTTCATGGAGAGCAATGGAGTGAACAATTTGCTCACCGCAAACCCGCCGTTTGAGACCGCCCACAACGTCACCTTTGCCCCTACCACAGCCCTGCCCCCCAGCACTCTGGACCAGGGCTTTGTCGGCTTTCCTACCGGATGTACTCTTGCCCTGGCAGTAGTGTTTGATCCTAGCTGCTTTCAGGGTGTGAACATTCATGCCTTTAACGTAAACATCCGGCCGGCGGTTCAACAGGAATGGAACTTGAACATCCAGCGGCAGTTTGGAAACTCCACAACATTTCAAATCGGCTACGTTGGTGAGAACGATCAGCACTTGAGCAACATCATCATGCTGCAACAGAAACAATTGAACCCTGACGGTTCGATTTCTCCCAGTCCGTTCCTTAATCCGACTTTGCTCAGCGAAGTTGGTCAGGCAAGATACTCGACGTCAAACGGCATTAGCAACTACAACGCGTTGCAATTGGTCCTGCAAGAGCGTCTCTCGCACGGCTTGCAAGCACAATTGAACTACACATGGTCTAAGTGCTTGAGTGACACGCCTGGCTTCTTCGGCCAGTTCGGAGACAACGTCGCCACTGAGGCGCAGACCATTTCAGGCTGGGCCTTTCCGCAGAACCCTTACGACCAACTAGGTGACTATGGACGGTGCCCGCAAAACATTGCCTCTCTCTTCAACGGATACGTGGTCTACGAACTTCCTTTCGGACATGGCCGACAGTTTGGCAATGATGTCAACGGTTTCGTAAACGCCGTGGCTGGAGGGTGGCGCGTCAGTTCGAGCTTCGTCTTCCATACCGGCTTTGCCCAAACTATCTTCGCAAGCAGCGATACGTCGGGTACTGGGGGATTCTCCACTCGGGCGGACTGCGTTCCCGGAGTTCCTGAACGAGTCCCGATGGTCTTCAATCCCGCAAACAATGGCGTTAGCTTCCTGAATCCCGCCGCTGTGACAACGCCGGCGGCCGGTACGTTCGGAAATTGTCCCGTAGGAGCTTTCGATGGCCCGGGGTACAAGTCTGCTGACCTCAGCTTGGCCAAGGACTTCTCGATCACTGAAAGGCAGGCACTTGAGTTCAGAGTTGATATGACGAATTTTACAAACACTCCAATCTTCAACTTTGGACAAGAGTTTAGCGGCCAACACACAGCAGGTGCATCAAACTATGGCGAGATCTTCACGTCCCAAGGAGCGCGCAATATACAGTTCGCATTGAAATATCGCTTCTGAGCGGGATGCGAGCCGGGCGGAGCCGCTGCGTTACGGAGTGGCTCCGTGTTTCCTCGCAGCAGGCTGTAACTCGTAGACGCGACTTCGAAGACGTTAACTTTCCGTGATTGTCGCTGGGGCAGTTTCCGGTGCGCCTTGGCCGTGAGTTAGCTCTCTAGTCATCCGCCAAGCGCATACCGACGCAACCAGGACCAGGAATATCCCGAGCGGCCAATGGCGCAGCAGCAATTTGCCAACGCCAAACAGAGCGCTGTAAACCATCACACAGCCTAGAACCCAGCACCAAAGGTTCCGGCCGACGTCGTGCGATCTCGGTGTTTCGGGAGCCAGCGCAGCAATGGCCTTCCAACCAGTCACATCCGGCCGCACTTTTCTGTAGAAAGACAGCAAAATGCTGTCGGGTTCTTTTTTTGTCAAAAAGGTGACAACTACCCACACAATCGTAGTAACTAGCGTCGTGGTCAGAACATTTTTCGCGAACAGAACAGTATCGGAGCCGGTGAAGATTGTCGGACGCCCAACCAGCGCGTTGGCTAATGCTTCCCAGTGCAAGGCAAGCGTCAACACGAGTGCCGTAATCATCGCAGAGATCTCGCTCCAAGCGTTGATACGCCACCAATACCAGCGCAGCATATATACGCTGCCGGTGCCCGCGCCCACTTGCAGCACTACCTGCCATCCTGAACGGATCGAGGCTAACTGAGCCGAAACGTATCCGGTCAAAATTACCAAGAGCACGGTCACAAGCTGCGAAATATGAACGTAATGGCGCTCGGAAGCGTGCCGCACCAGAAAGCGCCGGTAAAAATCCTCGACGATATAGGAGGTCCCCCAGTTCAGCTGCGTCGCGATTGTGGACATGAACGCGGCCAGAAAGCCCGCCACGATGATGCCTCGCAGCGCATGCGGCACGTGGTCGTTCACGATCATCATGTAGCTGGTCTCAGGATGTTGAAGGCCGGGGTAGAGAACAATGGCCGCAAGAGCCGTCAGGATCCACGGCCACGGGCGCAGCGCATAGTGCGCGATATTAAACCACAGGACTGAAAACAGACCCTGGCGTTCGTCACGCGCGCTGAAAATGCGCTGTGCGATATATCCACCGCCGCCTGGCTCGGCACCGGGATACCAGAAAGCCCACCACTGAACTCCTAGATACACAGCGAAGGTGATGACGGGCAGCGTCCATAAAGTGTCGCTCGCAAAACCCTTGGAAAAGTCCGGCAGAAACGCCAGCGGGTCGGATGCTCCGTTCGCCGCACGCAGTGCGCCAATTTGATCGATCATCGATTGCATGCCGCCTACCGCTCGGACGGCGTAATATGCAATCGCAATCACGATCCCCATTTTGAGGGCAAATTGAAACATGTCGGTCCATAACACACCGGAAAGGCCGCCCAGAGAAACGTAAAGGCCAGTAAACGGGATCAGAAAGAAAATGCAGATAATCAGCGCCTGGCCGTCGGTCCCGGAGAATGCTGACCCGAAAACCCGACTGAGGGCGTCGGAAAAAACACCGAGCAGACGCCAGCCTTGCATCGTCGGACCCAGAGTGGTTCCAACGATGTTGATCATGGCTTTGGTGACCCACCCAAGAATAAGGCAGTTCATCAACAGCCCAAGATAAATGGCGCGGAATCCGCGAAGGAACGCGGCCGGCTTGCCGGAATATCGCATCTCGGCGAACTGAACATCCGTCATCAATCCCGAGCGGCGCCACAACCGGGCGAACAGAAACACGGTCATCATTCCGGAGGGTAAAAACGCCCACCAGATCCAGTTTCCCGCAACTCCCTGCGTATAAACGAGGCCGGCAACAAGAAGTGGCGTATCGGCAGCGAACGTCGTGGCCACCATGGAAGTGCCAGCCAGCCACCACGACGCTTTCCGTCCTGACACGAAGTAATCTTCTGAACTTTTTGTGGAACTTCGGCGAAAATAGAGTCCCAGGACAAGAGTTATTGCGAGATAAGCGATAATCGCAGACCAATCGAGCAGCGTAAATGCCATTGGCCCAACTTTATTGCACATCTCCTCGGCAGGAAGCAATATGAAATAGAAGAGATTTGAAACGCTGATTGTAGGCGCCTGCGGCGAGCGCCAAAAAGTTGCCCCAGTTTTACAAATCTGTATTATTCTTCGCGCGCGATTCGGATAATTTGCTCCGCAGCCGAATTAGAAAAGGGAAAATGCGAAGTTTCTGGTTTGTTCTAATTCTTTGTTTCTCCACCTATCCCGCTTCGGCCCAGTCAGGGCCGCAATTCAAGCTGATGCCCATGCCATCGAGTGTGCAGCCGGGAACGGGTGCACTCCCGATCGCCGGGTCGTTTTCCGTAGACATTGAAGGATACAGGGAACCGCGCATCGATCGCGCCGTCCAAAGATTCGTCCGCGATCTTTCTCAGGAAACCGGCATACCCATTCGAAATGACATCACGAATCCTGCGAATGCGATGCTTGTGGTCCGCGCCGATCGCGCGAGCAAGCCTATTCAAGACGTGAGCGAAGACGAAAGTTATGTTCTCGATGTGAGCGCTTCCGGCGCGAAACTCACAGCGCCGAATCCGCTCGGCATCCTGCACGGGTTACAGACATTTCTTCAACTTGTTGAAATTACCCCGACTGGATTTGTTGCTCCGGCCGTGCATATTGAGGACTCGCCTCGGTTCCCGTGGAGAGGGATGACAGTGGACGTCAGCCGTCACTTCATCTCTCTGGACGTGCTGAAACGCAACATCGACGGGATGGCCGCCGCCAAAATGAACGTGCTGCATTTGCACCTTTCCGACGATCAGGGCTTCCGTGTCGAAAGCAAGGAATTCCCAAAACTTCAGCAGATGGGCTCCGACGGGCATTATTACACGCAGGTTGAAATTCGAGATCTGATCGGCTACGCGAGCGATCGCGGCATTCGCGTGGTTCCGGAATTTGATATGCCCGGGCACAGCACCTCCTGGTTCGTAGGATATCCCGAACTTGCCAGCGGGCCCGGTCCATACCAGATCGAGCGGAGATGGGGCATTTTCGATCCGGCCATGGACCCCTCGCGCGAAACGACTTACAAGTTTCTGGACAAGTTCATCGGCGAGATGGCCGAACTCTTCCCGGATTCTTACTTCCACATTGGTGGAGATGAAGTGAACGGCAAGCAGTGGGAGGCGAACAAGAAGATCCAGGACTTCATGCGGGCCAACAAGCTTAAAACCGATCAAGACTTGCAGCAATATTTCACTCTGCGCGTGGAGAAGATCGTCGGCAAACACCACAAACTTATGGCGGGATGGGACGAGATCTTGGCCCCGAACATGCCGAAAACCATCGTCATTCAATCGTGGCGCGGCCAGGAATCCCTCGCAGCGGCTGCAAAACAGGGATACAGTGGAATTCTTTCCAGTGATTACTATCTCGATGCCATGGCGCCCGCGCAACAGTATTATTCGGTTGATCCGATGGCGAACGCGGACGCCACACTTACTCCCGACGAACAAAAACACATCCTCGGAGGCGAGGCTTGCATGTGGTCTGAGTTCATCACTGACGAAAATATTGATTCGCGAATTTGGCCTCGTGCCGCGGCAGTCGCGGAACGATTGTGGTCGGCGCGACAGTTACAGGATGTCAGTTCGATGTACCTCAGATTGAGCGCGATGAGCCGGCACCTGGAACTGCTCGGGCTTAGGCACCGGTCGAACGCGGAAGTGATGCTCGCACGCATGGCTGGGACCGACAATATCATCGCACTTCGGACGCTGGCGGATGTGGCAGAACCCGTTAGTCTTCAAATTCGCGAGGAAGAAGCGGAGAAAGCGGGGAGTATTCAAACAAATGACACCCCGTTGAATCGCATGGTTGATGCAATCGCACCCGAGAGCGAAGTCGCACGACGATTTTCTCAAATGGTGAATCAATTCGTCGCGAGTAACTTTCAGGATGACCAAGCGAAATCCGAGATTCGCGCCCTTCTCGTCGCATGGCGCGATAACGACGGCCAATTGCAGCCTCTGATTCAGAACTCATACTTACTGAAGGAACTTTCGCCGGTTTCGCAGAATCTTACTTTGCTCGGCGGGGCAGGACTGCAAGCGCTCGACTATATTGACAAAGGTGAACGAGCGCCTGACTCATGGCGTAACGAACAAATTGCAATTTTTCAACAAGCACAGAAACCGGCTGCCGATCTGATTCTTGCAGTTGCGCCGGCAGTGCAAAAACTGGTCGAAGCCAGCGCGAGCACGAGCGCGAAGAAATAGCCTAGGCATTTCAAAAAATATGCGACTTACCGTATCATCGCAGGACACAGAATTCGGGCCGCCCATGATGAAAACTCAAACGTCAACAAGATGACTTCAAAAGAGAAAGTCTATCCCACTATAGATGCTGCGGTGGCGGACATACCTGATGGCGCGACGATTATGTTCGGTGGTTTCGGCGGCGCGGGCTTTCCCAACAATCTGATCCAGGGCCTCGCCCGGCAGGGTGCGCGAAATCTAGGAGTCATCAGCAATAATTGCGGCACGGGAGAAGGGGAACTTGGGCTTCTGTTCAAGAATCGGCAGATTAGCAGAGTCATCGCAGCGTTTCCCGGGCCTGGCGCGAAATATTTTCAAGAACAATTCGACGCGGGAGAAATCGAGCTTGAACTTGTGCCGCAAGGAATCTTGTGCGAACGCATGCGCGCGTTCGGCGCGGGAATCCCCGCGTTTTTCTCGCCGGTTGGCGTGGGAACCGAGATCGGGCGCGGCAAAGAGGAACGGATGATTCGAGGCAAGCGCTACATCCTCGAGCAGGCGCTCGGCGCTGATTATGCGTTCATTCGCGCGTACCGCGCGGACCGCATGGGAAACCTGGTTTATCGCAAGGCGGCGCGGAATTTCAATCCTATTATGGCCACCGCGGCGAAATCTACGATAGTCGAAGTGGAAGAGGTGGTTGCTACGGGAAAGCTCGATCCTGAAACCATCGTTACGCCTTCCATATTCGTTGACCGCATCGTTCAGGCCGAAGGGAAGCGATATGCTTAAAGCACGGCTCACGCGAGAGCAGATTGCCGAACGGGCTGCCTTGGAATTGCCCGACGGCGCGTACGTGAATTTGGGCTGGGGCATTCCGAATTTGATCGCGGCTTACGTTCCGTCGCAAGTGACTGTCTATTTCCACAGCGAAAATGGAATCCTCGGGATGGGCCCGCGCGCGAAGCCCGGCGAAGAAGACTTCGATCTAGTCGATGCGATGAAAGTTCCCGTTACACTACTTCCGGGCGGTTCCTATTTTTCACAGGACGATGCCCACGTGATGACTCGCGGAGGCCATCTCGATATCTGCATTCTCGGTGGGCTTCAAGTGTCGGAACATGGAGATCTTGCGAATTGGCGAGTTCCCGGCGCGAAAGGCGCCGGCGGAATCGGCGGCGCGATGGACATTTCAGTCGGCGCTCAAAAGCTCCTCGTTACGATGGAACACACCGCAAAAGACGGCTCGCCTAAAATTGTGAAGACGTGCAGCTATCCGCTCACCGCCATTGATTGCGTGGATACGATTATCACCGACCTCGCGGTAATTGACGTGACGCCGGAAGGCCTGGTGCTCCGTGAAGTTGCTCCCGGATTCACTCCGGAAGAAGTACAAACGTTCACGGAACCGAAACTGCGCTATTCCACGAAGGTTCCGGAAATGCGCTTGCAGCAGCGCTGAGTCTCGCTCGCCGTCAATTTCACACTAACCGTCAGTCAGCGCGGCGGTATCCGTATGCGCCTTTCCAGTGTATTATTTTCAATCGATGGCAACGGAGCAGCCAGGGCGGAAACGCCCAATCACATATTGGATCGGCGAAGGTGGCGGATGGCTATTACGCCACGTTGTCAGCGGACTGGCCGCAACCGGCATCACTCCCAATATGTTCACTTTTTTGGGGCTGGCCGTGAATTCGTGGGCGGCGGTTCTCTTCGCCCTGGGTCGATTCCGCCAAGCTGCAGCCGTACTTTTTCTCGCCGGCTTCCTCGACATGGCCGATGGACAAGTGGCGCGCCGCGTGGGCCGCGTTACGGCGTTTGGCGCCTTCCTGGATTCCACGCTCGACCGCTATTCGGACCTGGCTCTCTACCTAGGACTGGTCGTTTACTACACGCTGATTGGCCGGTCTTTTTACATGGCGCTCGCGGCTGTGGCGATGGCCAGCTCGTTTATGGTGAGTTATTCAAGAGCGCGCGCGGAGTCGATCATCCCGTTATGTAAAGTGGGCTTTATGGAACGGCCGGAGCGGCTCGTCCTGTTAATCATAGGAGGCGCATTCAATCGCATGGCTCAAGTGCTGTGGGTCATCGCAACAATCTCGACAATAACCGTGATTCACCGCGTGGTTTATACTTGGCAAGAATTGCGCGCCGGACGCGCGCTTCCCGACATCAACGCCACTTAAGCCTCAGGCGGATTGTCTTGTAATGATTTCTCTACCGGGGTCGAAACAATCTCTTGCACTCGCTGCCGCAAGGCATCCACTTCACCTCGCTCGACGCTCGCTGTTTCAATCGTGTCGTGCACGTACACAGTGATCTTCCCCGGATACAGCATCCAATTTCCAGTTTGAAAACATTGGTACGCGCCGGCGATGCTCACCGGAACAATGGGAATTCCGAATTTGTGCGCTAGATTGAAAATCCCCTTTTTGAAATTATGGACGTGGCCATCGCGCGTCCGCGCCCCCTCGGGGAAAACGATCAAGCTGATCCCCGAATCCAGCGCGGCTTTAGCGCGTTTCGTCATGACTTCCAGGCTTTCGCGGCTGGGCGCGTCCGGGACGGGAATATTTCCGAACCTGCCCATCAGCGAGCCATATATTGGAACCTTAAAATGCGATTCAAGTTCGAAGCCGCGGAAAAATTGCGGAAT
>Ga0182018_10004686_pt1 | contig 11367 bp, 6 predicted proteins | sample 812P2MmetaG_FD_120490 | JGI IMG/M metagenome (GOLD analysis project Ga0182018, IMG submission 120490) | Permafrost microbial communities from Stordalen Mire, Sweden - 812P2M metaG | ecosystem: Environmental > Terrestrial > Soil > Wetlands > Permafrost | place: Sweden: Stordalen | collected...
GCTCAGGCCGAAGCGTTCGGCATATTGTTCGGGGGTGAGCCACTGGTGGTACAGAGGTGAGTGCCGATCCTGCTGCTCGGCCAGAAGTACCTTCAGTGCCTTCTTCTGGCTCGCCGACGGCACGGTCAGCAGCGTCATGTAACTGAGTGGCAGCGACGAATCGACTCCGCCCTGATCGTATTGCGGCTTCGCCTTCAGAGGAACGCCCCCATGGAGTTGGACCATTTTGCCGGTATCGATCGGACTCGTAATGCGGTCCGGCGTCGCGCCGAAAGCGAGACTGGACGAGATCAGGAGGCAAGAAATAATCGCCGAAACACCGATCGCCGAAACACCGATCGGCGAAACGAAAGACGAAACTTGCAAGGCCGGTCGCGGACTTCGCATGGTGACTCCGTGGTGCAGCAGATTGATTGCGGGGCTTGAAGCATTATCTATGCTTCTCCTTGTCTGAGCAAGTAATTCCGCGCCGGGTTGTATCACCGGGGAATTAGTTTGCTCCTAAGACGGGAATTTGACACTGAATCGCAGACATTCGATCGCCGACATTGGATCGGCGTCTATCAAAGCAGGTTGCCCATCCAGGGCTGGGTTAAACCTCGGCCAGTTCTTCTTCCAGAAGCTGCTTGTTATAGAGATCGGTGTAATAACCGCTCCGCGCAATGAGTTCATCGTGGGTGCCCAGTTCGACGATGCGTCCCTGGTGCAGAACCGCAATGCGGTCGGCATTGCGGACGGTCGAAACGCGATGGGAAATGAAGATGGTCGTGCGTCCGCGCATGATCTCGCGAAGGTGATTGAGGATTTTATCCTCGGTGTGCGTGTCGACGCTCGACAGGGCATCGTCGAGGATGAGAATACGCGGGCTGCGCAGCAAGGCACGAGCGATCGCGGTGCGCTGCTTCTGCCCTCCGGAAAGCGTGATGCCGCGCTCGCCAACCATCGTGTTATAGCCGTCAGGAAAGCCCTCGATGTCGTTCGCAATGTTGGCGGCTTCGGCCGCGGCTTTGATCTCGTCGAGCGATGCTGTGCTGTCTTCCTGCGAGAGTCCGTAGGCGATATTTTCGCGGATGGTGTCACTGAACAGAAATGTCTCCTGCGGAACAAAGCCAATCTGGCGGCGCAAAGAGTCGAGCGCGTACTCGCGAATGGGACGCCCTTCGATCAGAACCGATCCTGCCGCGGCATCGTAGATCCGCGGAATCAGGCTGACCAGCGTCGTCTTGCCCGATCCAGTTGGCCCGACGATGGCCAGACTCGAGCCAGCAGGAATTCGCAAGTTAATGTCCTTGAGGACCGGCACTCCGTCATACCCAAAGTTGAGATTGCGGAACTCGATTTCGCCCTCGATTTCGCGAATAACATCGGGTAACCGGGTTTCGATCTGTGGGTCATCCGCAATCTCAGGCTTCTGGGAAAATATCTCCTCGATTCGCGTCATCGATGCCGTGCCCCGCTGAAACAGGTTGATCACCCATCCCAGCGCAATGACCGGCCACATCAGTTGCGCCATATACGTGTTGAAGGCCACAAAATCGCCCACATTCATCTTCCCAGCCAGCACCTGCCGCCCGCCCAGCCACAGAACGATGACCACTGCGATGCCGAGCATCAGCTCCAGCGTCGGCCACAACATTCCCATCAAACGCACCAGGCCCAGGCTACGGCGGATGTACTCCTGGTTAGCCCCTTCGAACGCGGCGATCTCAGCCTGCTCCTGAACATAGGCGCGAATCACGCGCGCGCCCGAGAAATTTTCCTGTGCGCGGGCCGAGATGTCGGAGAACATGGCCTGAATTCGCTCGAAGCGCTCGTGAATGCGGCGGCCAAAATACTGGATCACAATGCTGGCAACCGGTAGCGGCAGGAAAGCGAAAATGGTCAGCTTGGGGCTGATCCTGAGCATGTAGCCGACCGCCAGTGCGGTAAAAACGATGGTGTTTGCCGAATACATGATCGCCGGCCCGAGCAGGTTGCGCACCGCATTCAGGTCGTTCGTGGCGCGGGCCATGATGTCGCCGGTCCGGTTGCGCTGGTAATAGGAATGAGAAAGGCGTTCAAGATGCGCAAACAGATCATTGCGCAGGTCGAACTCAATGTCGCGGGAAATGCCGATGACGATCCACCGCGTCAGGAACTGGAAGATGCCCTTGGCGACAAAGACGGCGATGATCGCCAGGGCGAACTTGAGCAGTTTTTGGCTGGTCACGCCGGAATGAAGATCGTTGATAGCGTGCCGCAAAACCTGCGGAAACTGGACTGCAATTGCATTGGTCAGCAGGACGCACAGTGCTCCCCAAATGAGGCCGCCCCGATATCGCTTGAGATAGGGAACGAGCGGGCGTAGCTTCTTCGGCACCATGCTGTTCGAAATGATGATTCGCGAAACGCTCCGCGAGACCTCTTGTAGATGAGATTGTAGCAGCGCCGGTTGCGGATTTTCGCAGCCGCGGCGCCAGGACCACAATGGCTGCGGTGAGCAGCAAAACCGTCCACAGCGATAACATGCCGGCAGCGAACATCAATCCCGAGTACAGCAGGTCGGCGTGTTCCATCCGGTTTCTCCGTTCGGCTTCTCTATATGTGCTTCTCTAAATCTGAAGACCGGGTAAAAAGCCGGGTGAGGGACGGAGATTGCAGGTTCCGTTCCTCACCCGGGTTGGAGAGAGACCCCAAGGCAAAGCTATTCGTCGTCAGTGCTGTCAATCCTGGTCAGGCGGAGCTGGAGCACGCTGGCTCATGCGCGCTTGATGATCGGCCTGGATCTGCGCGAGTTTGGCCTTCTGATCGCCAGTAAGAACCTGCATGATTTCAGACTTAATGCGAGCGTGCTCGACCTGCAGTTCGACCATGGTCTGCGAATTCTGCGTAGCCAGGGCGCGCGTCTTGGCCTCGTCGAAGGTGCCGCTAGCCTCAAGAGTGCTCATTGCGGTGTGGTTTGCGCGCATTGCCTGCATCAGCGGCTGCAAGGTGGGCTTTTCTTTTTCAAAGATCGCCTTGACCTGGCTTTGCTGGTCGCTGGTTAGATCCAGTTGTTGGAGCATGTGATGGAAGTCACCATCCGGGCCGCCAAAACCGCGCGGGCCTTGCGCCATCGCGGCTACCGTCAACAAAACGGCGGCCACGGCGACAAATATACGAATTGATTTCATGACGTTTCTCCTGTTCAAGACTGTTTTCGATCTCAACTGGTTCGGGCGCCCGAACATTTACCAAGAACATTTACTGAAGATAAGAACACCATCCACGAAAATATGCGGTAAAGAGTCGGTCAATCGCGGTAAAGTTTTGTAAAGAGCGTTTTTGCGAAGAGAAGCGTTTTGCAAAGAGAGAAAGAGAAATGAGGGCTCTGGCTCCCTGCTTCTGTCCAAATCGCGCTTGCTTGAAGCCAGCAGCGAGGGGCCAGGAGCTAGGATCGGTAATCACAAATCTTTACCGCGTGGCGCCAACTGAAGGTGTTAGATGGTTAAGAGAATGGATCACGTACTGGTCATAGACGACGATGTCGAATTGTGCTCTTTGGTGCAGGAGTACCTGACGGCCGAAGGCTTCAGCCTCAAGGCCGTCCATGACGGCGAGCAGGGGCTGCAACAGGCGTTGACCAATAACTATGCTCTCGTCGTGCTCGACGTTATGCTGCCGGGCATCAACGGCTTCGAGGTGCTGCGGCGAATTCGCAGCGTCTCGAAGATTCCGGTGCTCTTGTTGACCGCGCGCGGCGAAGATGTGGATCGCATCGTGGGACTCGAAATTGGAGCGGACGATTACCTCCCAAAGCCATTTAATCCGCGCGAACTGGTGGCGCGGATCCGCGCCGTCTTGCGCCGGGCCAAACCAACGCGCGCCGCGGACGAAGTGCCCGAAGTGCTGAGCGTGGGCGACGTCGACCTCGATCCGGCGACACGAAGTGTGCAGCGGGCCGGGCAGCCGGTCGACTTGACTTCGGTCGAATTTAATCTGCTGGAGGTTCTGTTGCGCGAGGCGGGACGAGTGGTGACGCGGGAAAGATTGGTGAACGCCGTACTCAGCCGGAAATTCATGCCCTTCGATCGCAGCATCGATATGCATGTCAGCAAGGTGCGCCGCAAGCTGGGCGACTCCGAAGAGGACGGGGACCACATCAAGACGATTCGCGGCGTGGGCTACATGTTCGCCCGCCCGGCGGCCAAGCCCAAAAAGTAGCGCGGCGAAGCCGAAGAAATAGCGATGCAATGAAAAGTCTTTTTCTCAAAATATTTCTGTCGTTCTGGGCCGCCTTGGCGCTGTCGCTGGTGCTCGCGATTTTAGTGACGATCGCCCTGCAGCCGCCGCGCCGCGGCATTGCAAGTCAGGGTCTGCAAACCTTGGCTGAAACTGTGAATGCATATCAGAGCGGCGGTGAGCATGCCGCTCACGACTATCTGGAAGCGCTTGGGCACACTCAGCATGTGCGCGCGTTCGTCTTCGATCCCTCCGGCCACGAACTCGGAGGTCGCATGGTTCCACCCTGGATCGAAGATGTCCGACGGGGTGTTCCACCGCGCGATACCTCTCTCCACCATCGAACCTGGATGGATAGTCTTCTGCCCGACCGCATTATGCGGGAAGCGCTGACACTGGATGGAAAACGCTATACCCTGATTTTGGAGTTGCCGCCGGGACCGGGAGTCTTCTTCGGACGCCATGACCTCCCGCTGCTCGGAATCTCGATTGCAATTATTTCGTCCGGATTGATCTGCTACCTGCTGGCCTGGTCCATGGCGAGTCCGGTAACACGTCTGCGAAGGGCTGCTCAGAGCCTGGCAGCAGGAGACTTGAGCGCGCGCGCAGGCGCGCCCGCCAGCGGCCGGCACGACGAACTGACCGAGTTGATGCGCGATTTCGACCGTATGGCGGACCGGATCGAACGGCTGGTGGAGTCGCAATCACGGCTGCTGAAAGATGTTTCCCACGAGCTCCGTTCTCCCCTGGCCAGGCTCAGCGTGGCGCTTGGGCTGGCGCGCCAGCGGGCGACGCCTGAAATTGAAAGTTCACTCAATCGAATCGAACTGGAGGCCGACCGGTTGAATCAGCTGATCCAGCGGCTGCTGACCATTTCGCGGCTGGAGTCGGGGACTGACGGCTTGCACAAAAGTCAGATTTCGCTCCGCGAACTGGTGGAAGAAGTGGCACGCGATGCCGAGTATGAAAATCCAGGCCGTCGCTGCCGTGTCACAGCCTCGTCCGATCCCGCGTCGTCCGATCCCGAAGATGAATTCCTGGTCGAAGCCGACCCCGAGTTGCTTCGCAGCGCCGTCGAGAACGTCATAAGGAACGCCACGCGCTATACTTCAGAAGGAACGACGGTGGAGGTTCGGTTGGAACGGAATTTGGAATCGCATTCGAAACAGGAGCCGATCGGCAGCTCCGGCGACGCCAGCCAGGACGGGGAAATTATCATCCGCGTACTCGATTGCGGCCCGGGTGTTCCCGATGAGGCGCTACCGAAGATCTTCGAACCCTTTTATCGTCTTGACGATGCCCGCAACCGCCTGACCGGTGGAGCGGGACTGGGCTTATCGATCGCGGACCGTGCCATCAGGCTGCATAACGGGCAACTCCGCGCATCCAACCGCAAGGAGGGTGGGTTGCAGGTGGAAATCCGTATTCCGGAGGGTCGTCCTCCGGTTCAGGGGTTTGCTCTTCCCGCTCATTCCTGATAAACCAATATATTTCAGCCATAAGCTTTGGGTGTGATGACACGCGCGGGGCATCGCCCGCGCAACTCGAAACCGAAGCGGCTGACCACCCGAATCGGCGCAGAAGGCGCCGATCAGGAATCCCGCAGGAGAATAGATGTCGAAGAAAATCTGTGGAGTCGCGGCACTCATGGGCCTGTGCGCCCTGAGTTTGGCTTTGCTCAATTGCGGCAGTTCATCGTCCCGTCCATCAGGACTCTTATATGTACTGACCCAGGGCCTCAACAGTAATGGTCTAGGAAACAATGTAAGTTCCTTTTCCATCAATCTGAATAGCGGCGCTTTGTCCTTGATCAACTCCAATGCGTCCACTTGCCCCACGGCGGCGACCGAGCAAAACCCCTTACCCTGTGGAGCCCCGCTGCAGATTGTGCTCAATCCGACCGATTCAGCCGCGTTTGTTCTGAACCAGGGTGTGCCGTGTCTGGTACAGGGTACTCAATGCGTGCCTGATTCCTCGACCCCGATAGCGCCGTCGATCTACCCCTATACCGTAAACTCGGATGGAAGCTTCTCCTCGCCTGGAACCGGGGTCAATTGGGCCTGCATCTCGCCCAATGGGACTGCCTGCAGCGCGTACGCTCCCCCGTGCTCAGTTGGGTGTTACTACCCCGACACCGCTACCGCCATGACCCTGGACTCCACCGGACAATTCTTGTTCGTGATTGACGAGGGCCAATATCCCTTCCCGTCCTCCTGCCCCCTGCCGGCGGCCGCTGCTCAAACCGCTACCGATGCGACGAACTTTATCGGCTGTCCCTCGATTTCCGTATTTTCCGTAAGCTCAACGACCTTAACGTTCGTCAGCCAGAGTACCACCTATCAAAGTCCGCTCTTCCTCAGCAAGACTCCAAGTGCGCTTTCGGCCATCACCTTCACGCCTCCCGGTTCTTCGAACGCCGAGGAACTTCTCTTCGTGACCGACAATTACGACCTTTGTACGATCTCCTGCGCTGTCCCCTCCAAACCCGTTGACAATGCGCTAAGCATCTATGCAGTCAGTTCGACGGGCACGCTCAGCGAGCAGCCGAATTCGCCCTATGCCATCGCCGCGCCCGACCCCATCTCGGTGATCGCTGTCAACACAAACCAGGTTGGGGAAAATTCCGGCGGCGTGTTTGCTTTTGTAGGCAATCAGGCAGCCTCGGCCGGATCCTTGAATCCTTTCCAGTTGTGCACCGTGCAGAACTCGAATTGCTCGCAGCAGGATGTTACTGAAAACCTCCTGGTTCCTGTTACCTGCGCTCCGCAAACCTCTTGCAGCGTTTCAGCCGGAAGCAACCCGATCGAAATGGTGGTTGACCCGACCAACAGTTTCCTCTATTCGATCGCCGAACTATCGAACCAGATTTTTGCCTTCCGCATCAATACCACCACCGGCACGCTGGCTGCGCTTTCCCCGAATCCGAACTTGCCGACTGGAAGCGAACCGGTTTCTCTGGCGATGCACCCGACCGTGAATGACACGGGCCAGTTTCTTTTCGTGTCGAACAGCGACTCCGACAACCTGTCAGTCTTTTCTGTCAGCACCATCACCGGGGCCATGAGCAGTCCGCTCACCGTCATCGCGCCGGCAACGCCCAGTGGGTTGGCCGTGCACTAGATAAAGTGCACCGGGAAAGTGCATTAGAAAATCAATCGGGTCATTAGCTTGTCAATGAACGGATGGTCTCATTCCATTTCTTCAGGTTGGCATCCGGAGAATGAGGTAGCCTCCAATAAACCCGAACACCAGGTCGGGAGACCAGGCTGCGACCGACGGCGGAAGCTGACTCAGATTGCCCATCGCCTCGAACAAAGCATTGATCGTCCAATAGACAACGCCAATCCCTATGGCCGTCGCGACTCCCGTCAGCGCCGAGCGTTTGCCCGCCGAAAGCGCGAACGGAACGGCCAGCACCGCCATCACCAGCGTGATTAACGGGTAGGCAATCTTCTTCTGCAACTGAACCCGCAGCCGCACCACGTCAAAGCCGCTCTCCTCCAGATCGTGAATGTAGCGGCGCAGTTCGTCGTAGCTCATCTCCGACGATTGCTTGATCTCTTTCTTGAAATAAGACGGCGGTTCTGAGAGTTCGGAGTACGTGGCTACATCGAACTTCCGATCGCTCACATGCGCCGACCCGTTCAGGCTGCGCTCCCACCCCTTCTCGTAGACCCATCGCTTCGTCAGGTCCGACCAGTACGCGCGGTCAGCATCGATGCGATGCGTCATCTGGAACGTATGCGGGTCGAACTGAAATACCGATACTCCGCCAAAAACGTTGCGGTCGGGATCGAAAAATTGATAGTAGTAAATGTCCGAGTGCTGGCCAAAAATCCACTTGCGGTCGGGACGCAGATAGGTCTGTGCCGGCTTGCCCTTGATTTCGTTGCGCAACGCGTCCTGCCGCTTGTTGGTGTAGGGAAGATAAAGCTGGTCAGATAAAAAGAGCACACCCGCGACCAGAATGGAAGCCATCAGCACTGGAATCACGACGCGGTAAAGACTGATGCCGGTCGCCTTAATGGCTGTGATCTCGTTCGTCCGCTGCAGCAGGCCGAAGGTGACCAGCACCGCCAAGAGCATGCTAAGAGGAGTGGTCGTATAAAGAAAATACGGCGCCACATTGAGCAGATATTCGCCCACCGTAAGCGGCGAAACCTGATTGCGCAAGATATCGCCCAATAACTCGAACAACGTGAACACCAGCAGTAGCAGCAGAAATGCAGCCACAATCATGGCCAGATAGAACACAAATCCGCGCAGCACGTAATCGTCGAGGATGGTCGGGAACTGAAGATTGAACAATCGCCGCCGCGGCCCCCGAGAACTGCGCCGTTCTCGACCCAGCGGACGAACCGATTCACCATTCTGCGACAGCCCGGGCGTGTCCGAACTCTTGAACCACGGGCCTTTAATCCCTGGAACTCGAAACCACGAAGTCCCGAACCATGACCTCAGCGCCGTCAATTCAATCGGCCGGCGCTCCGACTGCCACAGCAGAAAAATTCCTCCCAGCAAAAACACGAAATCCGCCAGCCAGACTCCAGCCGCCGGCGAGAGCCGTCCCTGCCGCGCGAAAGACACTCCGACCAAAGAAAGCGAGTAGTAAACAAAAACCAGCAGAATCGTCAGAACAAACCCGCTGGACTTTCCGCCCTTTTTCGACGACAGCCCAAGCGGAATGCCGACCAGCGCCAGCACGATGCAGGCCGTCGGCAGTGAGAGCCGCCGATGATATTCGATCAGGTTCCACCGGCGCGTATTGGGATCGCCAGTTTGCCCCGCACGAAGAAGCTCAGAAAACTTGACCTCGCCGAGCGACGTCGGCTCATGCTCCTGACTGCCTTGCGTCGTCGGAACTTGCAACGGAATGTCGGTCGTCTTAAAAGTCGAAATCTGATACTGCTCGGGGTTTTTGGGATCGGTCTCGTGAGTCGATCCATTGATGAGATGCAAATCCAGAGTATCCGTTCCCTGGCTGACCAGCTGGCCATCGCGTGCCAGGCTGATGCGCGGCGCCGATGGGTCCGTCAGATCGGCAAGAAAAACGCCCTTCCACAAAGCTCCGCCAGAGATGGCCTTGACGTCCTGCACATAAAGAATGATCTTCGGGAATCCTTCATAGAACACGCGCGGCTGCACCTCGAACGACGCCTGCGAGCCTTTGAGGTCGTCCTGCAGTTGTCCCAGAGCCGCTAGCGAGCGCGGTGCAAGATAGACGCTGTTTCCAAGCGCCAGCAGCCATGCCACCACCACGAAAATCGAAATCACGCGCAGAAAAGTCCACACGCCCAGCCCGCTGGCGCGCATCGCTGTGATTTCGCTGTCCGCCGAAAGACGGCTCAGGCCGATGAGAATGCCCACCAGCACGCCCATCGGGATCGTGTAAGTGAGCGCGACCGGAACGGTAAAGAAAAAAATCTCGGCGACGCTGGGCAGCGGCGCGCTGTTGCGGACAACCAGTTCGAGAATGCGTCCCAGGTCGCGGGTGAAAAGGACAAAAGTAAAAACGCCCGCGCCGATCAGGGCATGGGAGACGACTTCTCCCAAAATGTAGCGGGTGAGGATGCGCATCCGCAAAGGTAGTGACTCATTGCGAGTCTAGCATGAGTCTGAAGTGCGGCGTGATCCCGCAAAAAATGTGTGGCGCAGGTGCATCGCCCGCAAAACTGACTAACACAATCGAGGTTGGGATCCGCAGCAGCTATGCCTTCCTCAAAAACACCGCTCCCAGCGGCGGCAGCGTAAGTCTCAACGAATACGGACGGCCATGCGTGCTGACTGAAAGCGCCTCCGCGCCTCCCATATTCCCCATCCCGCTGCCCCCGTATTCGCTCGCATCGCTATTCAGAAGTTCCTTCCAGTATCCATCCGTTGGAACCCCAACCATGTATCCCACGCGCGGCACCGGCGTGAAATTACACGCGATGAGAACAGGGTTCTCGCCGCCCTTGCCCTTGCGCAGCAGCGACACCACGCTCATCGGCGCGTCATTGCAGTCCACCCACTCAAATCCCTGCGGATCGTTGTCGAACCAGTGCAGCGCAGCCTCGCTGCGATAAACGCGATTCAGTTGCTCGACCCAGCTCATCAGTCCGCGATGCAGCGGAAATTCCAACAGGTTCCAGTCCAGCCCGCGATCATGCGACCACTCGCGATACTGGCCGAACTCGCAGCCCATGAACAGAAGTTTTTTCCCCGGCTGGGCAAACATGTAGGCAAACAGCAGGCGCAGATTAGCAAACCTCTGCCACTCGTCTCCCGGCATTTTGCCGATCAGCGATCCCTTACCGTGGACGACCTCATCATGGCTGAGCGGCAATACGAAATTTTCGTGGAACGAATACAACATTCGAAAGGTCAGCTTGTTGTGGTGATACTGGCGATGAATCGGATCCTGACTGAAGTATTGAAGCGTGTCGTGCATCCATCCCATGTCCCACTTCAACCCGAAGCCAAGTCCGCCCAGATGCGTAGGCCGCGAAACCATGGGATAAGAAGTCGACTCTTCCGCGTATGTCTGAATATCCGGATGCTCTTTGTACGCTTCGAGATTAAAGCGCCGCAGAAAGTCGATCGCTTCAAGGTTCTCGCGTCCACCGAACTGGTTTGGAATCCACTCGCCTTCCTTGCGCGAGTAATCCAGATAAAGCATGGAAGCCACAGCATCCACCCGCAGCCCGTCGGCGTGATACTTATCCAGCCAGAACATGGCGCTCGACAGCAAAAAGCTGCGCACTTCGCTGCGTCCGTAATTAAAAATAAAAGTCTTCCAGTCAGGATGAAATCCCTGCCGTGCATCCGAATGCTCAAACAAATGCGTGCCGTCGAAAAAAGCCAGCCCGTGCCCATCGGAAGGGAAGTGCGACGGAACCCAATCCAGAATCACCGCAATGTTCTGCTGATGCAGATAATCCATGAAATACATGAAGTCCTGCGGCGTTCCGTAACGCGACGTAGGTGAAAAATATCCCGTCGTCTGATATCCCCACGAACCATAGAACGGATGCTCCATGATCGGGAGGAGTTCGACGTGGGTGAACCCCATCTTGTTCACATAGTCTGCCAGCCGCGGTGCAATCTCGCGATAACTGAGCGAACGGTTGTTTTCGTCGCGCATCCACGAGCCGAGGTGCATTTCATAAATCGACATCGGAGCGTGCA
>Ga0182018_10004687_pt1 | contig 11364 bp, 9 predicted proteins | sample 812P2MmetaG_FD_120490 | JGI IMG/M metagenome (GOLD analysis project Ga0182018, IMG submission 120490) | Permafrost microbial communities from Stordalen Mire, Sweden - 812P2M metaG | ecosystem: Environmental > Terrestrial > Soil > Wetlands > Permafrost | place: Sweden: Stordalen | collected...
ATAATGGCTTACTTGTCTTCGATTCCGGTTGTACCGAGTGAAATTATTTCCTGTGTGTCGACGTCGCCGTAAGGCTCGCGAAGGCGAGAGCGCAGAGTGGAAAGGTATGCTCTCATGAGGTTCTTCAGGCTCGTCTGTACCGGTGCGGTATCGGTATATCTTTGCGCTTCTTGCCTCCCGCGGTTGCGGGCGCAGACGCCCGCTCAGCAGCAAACGCCGCCGCCGGTTCCTCCGGCGCAGCCGCCCACCACTCCGCCCAAGCCTCCCGTTTCGCAAGGCGGATTTGAAAGCGTGCCGTCGCAGCCCAGCCCAGCCCAGCAATTGGAAGCGCCGAAGGCGGCCGTTAATCCGCAAGCTCTGAACGGCCAAGTGGTCGCCGGGGTCGAATTCCGCGGCGCCCGTCGCGTTCCCCAGGACACTCTCAAGGCTCAGGTCTATACCAAAGCCGGCGACATCTACAACGAAGAGACGTTGCGCCGCGATTTCATGTTGCTGTGGAATACCGGACGCTTCGACGACATCAAGCTGGAAACCGAGGAGACCCCGGAAGGTTTGCTGGTGCGCTTCGTGTTGACCGAACGGCGGGTGATCCGCTCCATCCATTACCAGGGTATTCACTCGGTCAGCGAATCCGAAATTCTGGATCGTTTCAAGGAACGCAAAGTGGGGCTGACGGTGGAACAACAGTACGACCCCGGACGCGTGCAGCACGCCGCCACCGTTTTGAAAGAGTATCTGGCCGAGCGCGGACGCCAGTATGCCACGGTGGATCCGCAAATCGAGCAGATGCCACCCACCTCGCTGGCCTTGACGTTTGTGGTGAACGAAGGCCCCAAGGTCAAGGTCGGGGACTTCAACATTACCGGCAACAACTCCTTCACCAAGGGTTGGGTCACCTGGCAGATGAAGGAGTTGCACCCTTATGGCGTCCCGCACTCCATCATCTTAGAGAACGTATTCGCCAAGACTTTCGATACCGACAAGCTGGAATACGATATCGAGAAACTGCGCGAGTCGTACCAGGACAAGGGCTACTACCAGGTCAAGGTGCTCGACCCCGAAGTCAAAATCGTGCAGCGCGGCGGCAGCGGGTGGCGGCTTCCGCTGATTAAGCCCAACAATCTCGGCATCTTCGCCGACATCCACGTGCCCATCGAAGAAGGCCGGCTGTACCATCTGCACGCCGCCAATTTCGTGGGCGTCAAGCTGTTCCGCGATCCGTCGGCGCTCATCCAGTTATTCGGCATGCGCGTGGGCGACAACTTCTCCACCGATAAGCTGCGCAAGGGCCTGGAGAACCTGCGCAAATACTACGGCATTCTGGGCTACTGGGATTTCGTGCCGGAACCGGATGTCAATGTCATCCCGGATACCGACCAGATCGATCTCACCATCACCGCCGACGAAGGCCGGCAGTTCTTCGTCCGCCGCATCGACTTCGCCGGCAACACCACTACCCGCGACAAGGTGATTCGCCGCGAATTCTATCTCGACGAAGGCGATATCTTCAATTCGAATCTTCTCGATCTCTCGATCATGCGCCTGAACCAGCTCGGATACTTCGAGATGCTCAAGAAGGAAGATGCCGTCGATGTCAAGCGCAATCCGCAGTCCGACACCGTGGACATCACTCTGAAGGTGAAAGAGCGCGGCAAGAATTCCATCGGCCTGAACGGCGGCGTGTCGGGGATCTCGGGCAGCTTCGTGGGGTTCAATTACGCCACCAATAACTTTCTCGGATTGGGCGAAACCCTCTCGCTGTCAGCCTCGGTCGGCACAATCCAGGACAACGTCAGCATCGGCTTCACGGAGCCGTTTTTTCTGGATCGCCCGATTCAAGCGGGCTTCCTGGTTTATTACCGCCGTTTCGATTTCAATCAGGGACGGGAAGCTTCCATTCTGGCAGGGCAGAATCTGATCGGGCTTTACCAAAACCTGGGCGCGCAGAACCTGCTGAACTATGTCCAGAACAGCCGCGGCGTCAACCTTTCCTTAACCTATCCGCTACGCAAGCACTTCGCGCGCATCGGCATTACCCTCGGCTACGATATTTCCAACGTCAAAACGTTGACTACCGCCGCCGGCAACTATTTCCAATACATCGATTTCAGCGGCGTTTCGGGTCCCAACTCGTTGGTTGGCATCCGCACCAGCACCATCACGCCGTCCTACCAATTCAACACGGTCAATCACCCCATCAATCCCACCAGCGGCCATAGCATCTACATCGCCACGGCTTTCGCCGCCAGCTTCCTGGGCGGCAACGTCAACACCTTTTCGCCTAGCGTCGACCTCAAGTACTTCCATGTGAACCCGCTGAATAAGAAACATGTCCTGGCATTCCATTTGTTGGGCGTCATGTCCACGGGCTTCAATGGCAAGGTGATCCCGCCCTTCTCGCGCGGATTTATCGGCGGCGAGCAGGACGTCCGCGGTTTCGAAATTATGGGCATCACGCCGATCGGCTTCATTCCGTCTTCCACGTCGATCAACGTGCTCAACGACGACGGCAGCCCCCGTACGCAAAAGATCGTCAGCGGTGGGGCTATCGTTTCGGTCCCTGTGACGATGACCATCCCTTCGTACCAGCTCGTCACGCCTGGCGGCGACACTCGCGTGATTGGTAATTTCGAGTACCGCATTCCCATCATTCCCGGCACGGTAACGCTCGCGCCCTTCTTCGATGGGGGGCTCGACAAGATCCTGTTTCCCAACCAGCTCGTCCTGGCCAGCTCGCGGACGACCGACTTGAATACCCTGTTTCCGGAGGCCGCTTTCGACGGGCGCGTGAGAATCGCGCCCGGCACGCAGAAGATCCGCACTTCCACCGGGCTCGAACTGCAGATCATGCTGCCCGTGGTCAATGCGCCGTTCCGAGTGTATTTCGCCTACAATCCCACGAACGTCAGGGAATATTTGCAGCCGCCGATCGTGGCGGACCGGTCGTCTTTCCCCAACAACGCCACGTTTCTGAATTCGATCGCGACCTACGGCCAGGCGTATCCGTTCTTCGAGAAAAACACGACGTTCCGCTTCACCGTCGGCAGGACCTTCTAGCCTCCCGGCGCCATATGGTAGTATTCTCACACTTAGGAGTTTCAGCTTGAAGAAGAATTCAGTAGTGATCGCAGCAGTGCTTTACGGCGTGGCCGCGGGAGCATTGGCTCACGCGCAAGCCCCGGCCGTTACCGCCGCGGCGCCCACCAGGGTCGCCGTAATCAACATGTCGGAAGCCATGGCGCGCACCAAGGAAGGGCAGAAGGCCGCCGCCGAATTGAGCGCCAAGTTCGGTCCCAAGAAGGCGGAATACGATAAACGCCAGACCGAAATCGAACAGGCCACGGATCGTCTGAATAAGGGCCGCGCCACCATGAGCGACGATGCCCAAAAGCAGCTCGCCGCCGATATTCAGGCCAAGTCCAAAGACCTGAAGCGCTTCGGCGAGGATTCCCAGTCGGAAATGGACACCGACGAAGCCAAGATCACCCAGGACTTGCAGATCAAAATGCAGCCTATCCTGACGGCGTACGCCGTTCAGAACAATTTCGCCGTGGTGATGGATGTCGGTCAACAGTCCCCGGTGCTCTGGGCCGCGAGTGCGGCCAATCTCACGGATGTCCTGGTTGCCCTGTACGATCAGCAGCACCCCGTGAAGGAAGATGCCCCCGCGGCCGCCAAGCCACCCACGCCGGCTCCCAAGCCACCTGCCAAGAAGCAGTAGGTGAGCCCGGGGTTGACCGCAGTCGGGGCTTATCCCCCGGAGCCTTTCCGGCCGATGAGGAATCTGGTTGCTATCGTTACGCTGTTCCTGGGGACGGGGGCGGTGTGGTGCGTCCGGGGACAGCCGCCCACGCCGGTGGTGGTAGCGCCTTCCGAGTCCGCACCCCCTCCGCTGCCCGTCAAGGTGGCCACCATCTTCGCGCAGAATGCCATCGTCAGCACACTGGAAGGCCGGAAGGCCAGCGCCGCCCTCACCGCCAGGTATGCGCCCAAAAGAGACGAATTCAACCGCAAGCAGACGGAGATGCAATCGCTGCGCGACCAGTTGAAGAGGGGTCTGAGCACCATGAGCGCGGAAGCCCGGGACCGCCTGAATCAAGCCATCGACGCCAAGAATAAGGAACTCCAGCGCCTGGGAGAAGACAGCCAGGACGCGCTGGAACAGGAAGAGGGCGCCATGATGCAGCAACTGGGCGAGCGGTTGTTGCTGGTGATTCGAGATTATGCGTCGCGCAACGGGTATGCCGCTGTCTTGGACGTCAGCCTTCCCAACGGCCCGGTGGTTTGGGCGTCCCCAACGGTTGACATCACCAACGATATCGTCAAACTCTACGACCAGGCGCACCCGGTTACCGCCGCTCCTCCCATCGCGCCTCCCGCCAAGAAACAGCTCTAAGTGCCCGTCGGGAAACAACCGCTCCCCCGCGGTCGCGGCTCTGAAACGCATCGCGCCGATACCGAGCCGCGACCACGGGGAGCGTTGCCGTCAAATGGCGCGGTTGATCCTCGACGACTCCTAAAGGATTACGGAATCCGCGTCCCGGCCGGCATTTCCATCGCGGCAATTGGAGGTATAATTTTGCCAGGGGGTACGAGACCCATGCGGATCGGCGCCGGCTTCTGTTTTGCCCTATGCCTCGCGACGGGCCTGTCCGCTCAGATTCGCGGCGCCGGCAGTGTGGTCAATCCGGCTGGCGGAGCCGCTACTCCCGGTGTGACCCGGAGTCTCGGCAGCGTGGTCAATCCGGCCGGCGGCGGACTTCGCGTGGTTGTTCCGGGGCAAAGCCGGGGGACCTCGACCGTGGCTTCCCGCACTCTGGTGTATGCCTATCCCGTCTATATCGGCGGCTACTACGGCACTCCCTACATGCCCCAAGACGACTCGGCGGAAGCCGCCCCGGCGCAATCCGCCGTAGCGCCTGCTCAAGCGCCGGTAACGCCGGCGATTATCGATAATTACGATGCGGGTGCATCGACGGACCATCCGGATCCGGTCAGCGAGCAGCCGCCGCAGCGCGCGGCGGATGACACTGCCGCAGCCGATCCCTCGCACTACCTGATCGCCTTCAAAGACCACACCATCTATGCCGCGACGGCCTATTGGGTGGATGGCGACACCTTGCACTACTTCACTGCCGGCAACACTCACAACCAGGCTTCCCTGGCGCTGGTGGATCGCGAATTCACCGAACGCCTGAACAAAGACGCTGGGGTGGAAGTGAAGCTCCCGGCCCCCGCGAAGTAAGCGCACGTTACCCAATGCCGCTTACCTTTCCCGGAGGGGGATTCCACAGAATTCGGTGGGGCGGACCCCATGGCCACCCCATGGCCCGCGGCCGACGCCCTCGTCGGCCCGCTCGCGCTTTGCACGAGGTTGATATCGTTGGATCGGGCAGCGGGACGAGGGCGTCCCGCGCGGACCGGGGGGTCCGCCCCACCCAAATTCAGACCTCCTGATCTCAAGGAAACTGACCTGATCCGATTATGTGGAATCGCCGCCCAAGCCGGCAACGGTTCCTGATCCCGTACAGCCCCGGGATGGCATCAGGATTCTCGGACTCATTAACGGCTTAACGTCTCTTTACGCTATTGAATTCATTGGGCCTATCGCCTCACATGGAAAACGTGGGTGTGATCCTGTTGCTGATCGAGAACGGGTCAGGAAGCAAACCGCAGAATCGGCCCGGCCTCGGCCAGCCAGCTTCCCTGAGGTCGGGGGTCGAAATCTGAGGCCAATCCGATTTCCAGGTTTCACGGGAATTGCGGGGACGAGATCAGGAGATCTGAAATTATTTAGCGACCGTCTGTCCTACTCCCATTCAATGGTTCCGGGCGGCTTATGCGTCAGGTCGTAGAACACGCCCGCAACGCCTTCAATCCGTAAAATCCCGGTGCACATTTTTCCCAACAGCTCTTTGTCCATGGGGACCGATTGCGCCGTCATCCCGTCCACCGAGTCCACCGGCCGCAGCACCACGGAATCGGGCGCATCGGCGGTACCTAACGGGATCAGGATTACCGGGAACTGCCAAACTTTGCGGTCGTAACCGCTCTCGTGCGACAGCCGTCTCACCAACGCGTCGGCGCATCGCAGGCGTGCCAGGCGATCCGTGGTGAGGGAGCAGGCCCGCACCCGCATCCGGGCGACAGGCACGCGCGTCTCCACCGGCGCGATCACGCGGTTGACGGTCGTCAGACGGTTGGTCAGTTCCGTGGCGCGGCCGGTATCGAGTGCGTCGATTGCCAGCACCGGCGCATAACTGCGGGAATCGCCCTGCACCCCCACCGACCGCACCGGGATGACGTAGCCTTCAGCGCTGGCCTGAACTTCCGCATCGCTCGACGAGCATAGACAGCGGATCGCGAGGCCAGGGCCGGGGAATGGGTGACGGTCCAGCAACTCGGCCGGCAGGCCCAATTCGCGGCCCACTTCGCGAACTTCATCCTTGTAAAAGGATCGCAACGGCTCCACGATGCGGCCGCTCGCGATCAGCTTCCGGATCCCCGCCACGCGGTTGTGGTGCGTCTTGATGAGAGCCGCTTTGGCCGTGCCGCCCGATTCGATGGTGTCGGGGTAGATGGTGCCCTGGCCCAGCATCCAGTCCTGGTCCAGCAGGCCTTCGCGTTCGATCACGCGTTCCTGCACACGAACGAATTCTTCGCCGATGATGTGGCGCTTCTGTTCCGGGCCGGTGACGCCGGCGAGTGCTCCCAGAAACTGCTCCTGGGCATGCTCCACCGCGAGGCCTGGGATGCGGCGCACGAAATCGGTCTCGCCTTCGCGCATCAATCCCGTGTCCACGTAGACCCCGCGAACGCGGTCCTCTCCCAGGGCACGCGTGGAGAGCGCAAAGGCCACGCTCGAATCCACGCCGCCGCTTACGAAGAAGAATACTTTGCGGCTGCCCACCGAATCGCGGATCTCCTGCTCGATCAGCGGTACGCGATGGCGCGGGTCCCAATCCGGCACACAACCGCAAACCCGTAAGACGAAGTTCGCCAGATATTCCAGCCCGCGCGCCGTGTGGACCACCTCGGGGTGAAACTGCACGCCGTAGAGCCGCCGCGCGCGATCGGCAATCGCGGCCACCCCGCAGGTGTCGGTGCGGCCGGCCACCGAGAAGCCCTCCGGCACCCGCCCCACAAGGTCCCGATGGTTCATCCAGATCTGCTGGCTGCCGCTCAATCCGGCGAACATCGGGTCGGATGTCTCGTCCAGTTCCAGCGTGGCCATTCCGTATTCGCCCTTCTCGCCGCGGCGCACTTCGCCGCCCAACAGGTGGGCCATGATCTGCTGGCCGTAGCAGATGCCCAGCACCGCCTGGCCGCCGCGGAAAATAGCGGGGTCCACCGTGGGACTATCGGGATCGTAAACGCTGCTCGGGCCGCCCGAGATAATCAGCCCCTTGGCGGTGCGCAACTCCGCCGCCGGCGTCTCACTGGCGCGCACCTCGGCGTAGACTCCGAGGTCTCTTACCTTGCGGGCTTCCAAGTGACAATACTGTCCCCCCGCATCGAGGACGATGATCTGTGGATTGGGGTTCAAATAACGATGTTAGCAGGACCGCACCGGCCGCCGTTTACCGCCCCGGCGGGTGCGGAGCCATCCGCTGTCCGACGATCTTGCGGGCATTCTCTGCCAGCGTGGCGGCCTTCGGCAACGCCTCCACCGCCTGCTCTACTTCGGGATCCAGTTGCGCGAAGGCGCGGTCGCTTTCGTCCTTGTTGAAGGCCCAGACGTACATTTCCTTGGTGAGGTAGCGCTTGATCCAATCCTGGTTCATGCCCCACTCGACTTCCTTGAACTTGTAATTGTTCTTCAACAGGTATTCGTGCAGTTCGTTGAGCACCTGATCGTCGGGCATCCAGCCGGCGGCCACTTTGCTGCTATGGGTGGCGAAGTAGCTGCGCGTGAAGCTGAACAGGCCGTTGCGGTAAAGCTGCGATTGCAGACGATCCATCGGCTGGACCTTGAAGACTTCGTCGGGCGCGATTCCGCCGCCGCCGTACACCGTGCGCCCGCTGTCGGTCATCTTCACGTCCTGCGGATTGCGCAGATTCTCGTCGCGGACGTTGTAATAGTCGAAATAGGATTGGTTGCTGTAATCGCGCTGGATGAGGCGGCCGCTGGGCGTATAGAAATGGGCGGTGGTCAGCGCCAGCGCGGACCGTTCATGCAGCGGAAAGACCGTCTGCACCAGGCCCTTGCCGAAGGTCACCTCGCCCAGAATGAGGGCGCGGTCGTGGTCTTGCAAGGCGCCGGCGACAATCTCCGCCGCCGAGGCCGACATGCGGTCTACCAGCACCACCATGGAGTAGTCGCGCCCGCGGTTTCCGTTATTCGCCGTGTAGACCTTCTCGGGCGACGACCGGCCGCGGTGCGAAACAATCACCGAACCTTTGGGAAGAAAGTGGTCGGCAACCTCGACACCGGTATTCAGGAGTCCGCCCGGATTCCCGCGCAGATCGAGCACCAGGCCCTTGATGTTGTTCTCCCCCAGATTCTTCAGGGTCTGGTCCAGTTCCTGGCCGGTGGTTTCGCCGAAGCTCAGGACTTTCACATACGCCACGCCGGGATCGAGCCAAAAGGCATCCTGCACGCTCTTCCGGCTGATTTCGTCGCGAACTACCGCGAATGAGAGGAAGTCCGGCGTCCCTTCGCGCGAAACCACAACCTTCACGTGCGAGCCGCGAGGTCCCTTCAGCAGGTCGGCCACCTCGGTGGTGTTCATGCCCTCGGTGGACTTGTCGTTTACCGAGACGATGACGTCGCCCGGGCGCAATCCGGCTTTCCAGGCCGGGGAGCCGGAGAACGGCGCCGTCACCACGGTCTTGCCGGCGCGCTGGGTCACTTCCATTCCCACGCCGAAATAGTGGCCTTCCTGGTCTTCGCGGAGCAGCGCATACTCTTTTGGATCGAAGAAGTTGGAGTGCGGATCGAGGGTGCGCATCATGCCCGGCAGGGCACCCTGGTAGATGGCCTTATCCATATCCACCTTGGACGCGGCGTTCTGCTCCACGATGGCCAGCGCTTTAGTGAATAAGGCGAGGTCCGGGGACACCGCCTGCTCGGCTGCGGAGGCCGCCGCCGCGTTCCCCTCCGGTCCGGACACGCCCCCTAAAAGGGCACAAAACAATACGATTACCGGCAGTGAAAACAGGGATCGCCGCTGTCGGAGCATGGGGAAGTTGTCTTTCTGTTGCAAAGTATAACGTACCTAAAGAGGTAGACGCGCGAAACGGATCTGCGTTTCCAAAGCGCCGTGCCCGTGCCGAGCAGCCTCGCTGGGGGGCGCGCCGGCACTCCGCTCCTTGACGGTCGCGTCTCGGTGAGGGGCTCCCGCGGAGGGCCGCGCTGGCGCACTCCGCTCCTTGACGGTCGCGTCTCGGTGAGGGGCTTTCGCGGGGGGCCGCGCTGGCGCACTCCGCTCCTTGACAGTCGCGGCTTGGTGAGGGGATCCGCGGAGGGCCGCGCTGGCACTCCGCTCCTTGACGGTCGCGGCTTGGTGAGGGGCTTTCGCGGGGGGCCGCGCGGCACTCCGCTCCCTGACAGTCGCGGCTTGGTGAGGGGCTCCCGCGGAGGGCCGCGCGGCACTCCGCTCCTTGACGGTCGCGGCTCGGTGACGGGCTTTCGCGGGGGGGATACGGGAGCGAACTAGCGCACGGCGGATCGCCTCGCCATCTCATGCCGCAACATGGCCACCAGCCGGGTGAGACCTTCGATCCGGTCCGGAAATAGGTCTACATATTGCACCTCGCGCTGGATGGATCGCGGCACACGGCAGGAGGTTAACCGCACCGGCACGATGAAGATCTCCTCCAGCGGAATCTGGCGGGCGCAATCCAGCGCATACCGAATCTCCGCCTGGAAGCCACCCTTTTTATTGACCGAATTCTCGGAGTAACAGGCCAGAAAGAAGTCCGAAGTCTCGATGGCGGATTCGATGGCGCGCGGCCAGTTCTGGCCGGGCAGAAGCTTGCGCTCGTCCATCCACGGACTGAACCCGACCGCCCCCAGAGCGTCATAGAGGCAACGTACGATGGCGACGTCTTCTTTCCCATAAGCGAGAAAGACCTGCGGCAGTTGGCGCGGTTCGAAGCGGAAGCCGTGCAAAGCATCCGGCACAAACGAACCCAATCCGTCGATCTCCACCACCTTACCGGCAGCCAGTCCCCGGATGACGATTTGTGCCACTTGTTCCACGGAAGAGCACTCAGCCATGTTGCTTGCCCCTCTCCCGTTCAAAAGCGAGCCGCCCATTGGGTCCGTTCTTGAATTTTCCCAGGCCCGGTAAGGCGGGTTCCCCGCCCTTGCGCAGATCGGAGAGAATCTCGTGGAGTACCAGATCCAGGCGATCGGCAGCCTCGGCTTGGCTCACCCGCGACCGCCGGGCCAGTTGTTTTGCGATGTCCGGCTTCTTCATTTCGCCATCACTATATCAGGCGGTTCCTCGGGCGAGCCGGCTGTCACGCGCGGCGCCATTCCATAAGCTGTTGAAAACAATATCGTTGACCGATTCGAAAAGTACGAAAGTTCCTGTGAATGGGGAAATGGCCTATCCCCGAGAGATGAAATGATTTTAATAGCGGTTTAAGGGATTGTTCATGTGCCATTCGGTATCATGAACGCCAGGACGACATAGTTCGTGACAATCCAAAGGAGAACCGCAAAATGAAGAAACTGATCCCGCTGATGCTCGGTATGGCTTTGACATTCGGTGCTGTGACCGCTTTTTCGAGCCCCGGCCCCCAGAAGGCAACGAAGGCATCGAAAGCAAAGAGCACCAAGGTCAAATCTACCAAGTAGAGCTAAGGCTGTTCTACGAATAAGCTGCTGGTCGCCGCGTAGTGTTGTCCCGGTCTACGCGGCTTTCCAGTTTTGTCCCCCCTGATTTCCCGTCTCTGCCGCCCCTTCTTAACCACCCCTGCCCTCAAATTATTGTATGGCGCGTGGGAGCCGCTATCAGGTCACTGGGTCTTTGGCCACCGCTCCGGCAACCTCGCGGCCACGCTCCAAGGCTTCGCGGTAGACTGCCCGGCGCTATTCGCCGGAGAGGGCCGCTCGGCCCATAGGGCTGCGACACTGCCGACATCTTGCCCAGCGGCGAACAGGCGCACGGCGCGTACTGCGTCCGGACTGTGGGCGCCGTGGTACAGCCGTTGCCGGTCTGCACGCGGGTGGTCCGCCCGAAGCCGTCGAGAGTGGTGGTCTTCCAGCGGCCGTTTATGGTGGCTGTCTGGGTGTTCGGGTTATAGGTGTATGTTGTAGGTGGTCAAGGCGCCGAGACCGCGAGTTCTGCTCCCACGCCTGCCAGATGCGCGCTTGGCGTGCGGGTCCCCCGTAGCTGCTTTCATTTCAACCGA
>Ga0182018_10004688_pt1 | contig 11364 bp, 8 predicted proteins | sample 812P2MmetaG_FD_120490 | JGI IMG/M metagenome (GOLD analysis project Ga0182018, IMG submission 120490) | Permafrost microbial communities from Stordalen Mire, Sweden - 812P2M metaG | ecosystem: Environmental > Terrestrial > Soil > Wetlands > Permafrost | place: Sweden: Stordalen | collected...
CTGGTCGGCGGTTGGGTGCCGACCCGGTTTGCTCTGTTTCTGGGAGTCGGCGTACTGGGGATGGGCGTGCATCTGGCGGTGCTGGTGGCCTTGTATGGCCCACGGCGGCTCACGTTCGTGCAGGCGCAGATGGCAGCTACCCTGGTTGCCATGACATCGAATTTTCTGATGAACAATCTGGCGACCTTCCGCGATCGCCGTCTGCGCGGGGCCGCGCTGTTCCTGGGGTTGATGAAGTTTTATGTCGCATGTTCGGTGGGCGCCATGATCAATGTGGCCTTCGCCAGCATGCTGGTCAGTCGCGGTATGCCGTGGCTGTTGGCCGGTGTCACCGGCACCGCGATCAGCTCGGTCTGGAACTACTGGGTCAACACCGTCCTCACCTGGCGGCGCGGAATCCGCTAGCGGTGCCGCAACCGGACCCCACTTCACGGGCGCGGCGCATGCCGAGGCAGTAACTCAATCCTGCTGCCCTCCCGCCGTGATACCATTCCCGCAACGCGCAGCCCTGCCGTCCGGCCCAGTTTTAGGAGGTTCTAATGAGTCAGTTCTCCCGCCGCGAATTCGTCAAAACCTCGATCGCCGTCGGCGCGGTCAGCAGCGTCAGCACACTGCCCTTGCACGCCGCCACAACCCGCACCGCAACCGACACAGTCACCCTTGGCAAATCCGGCGTACAGGTCACGCGGCTGGCCTTTGGCACCGGCAGCGGCAACGGCCGCGTGCAGTCCTCGCTAGGCCAGCAGGAGTTCACCCGCCTGGTCCACTACGCCTACGACCACGGCATCCGCTTCTTCGAGACCTCCGAGTCCTACACCACCCCTGCCATGCTCGGCGAGGCGCTCAAGCCCTTCCCCCGCGACAGCTACAAGCTCATGAGCAAAGTCACCACCGACCAGGGTGTCGATCCCAAACAGCGCTTCGACGAGATGCTGAAGACCTCGCAGACCGACTACTTCGACATCCTGCTGCTCCACTGGCAGCACAGTCCAGACTGGGTCGCGCAGACAGCGCAGTGGCAGGATGGCGTCCTCGAAGCGCAGTCGAAGAAACTCGTCCACGCGCGCGGCGCATCCGTCCACGGCTTGCCCGCGCTGCGTCTCATGCCCGGCAACCAGTGGCTCCAGATCGCCATGATCCGCATGAACCACAAGGGCACACGGATGGACGGCCCCACCGGGGCCGACGGCAACAACCCGGACAACGTGCCCGAGGTCGTCGACCACGTCAAGCAGGTGAAGAAGGAAGGCATGGGCGTCATCAGCATGAAGCTGGTCGGCGACAATAAATTCATGGAACGCGCCGACCGCCAGGCCGCCATGAAGTTCGCCTTCAACAACGCCGGCGTAGATGCCCTCACCGTTGGCTTCAAGAACACCCAGGAGATCGACGAAGCCATCGAGAACCTCGACCTCGCGCTCGCCTAATCAGGCCCGCCGCGCCGCAGCCCGGGCGATCAGCACCGCCGTATACGCCGCCCCAAATCCGTTATCGATATTAACCACCGTCACGTTTGGGCTGCATGAGTTCAGCATCCCCAGCAGCGCCGTTGCTCCTGCAAACGACGCGCCATATCCCACCGAGGTCGGCACCGCAATCACAGGCACGCCCACCAGTCCACCCACCACCGAGGGCAGCGCACCCTCCATCCCCGCGCAGACGATCACCGCATTTGCCTCCGTCAATTCACCGCGCACCGCCAGCAGCCGATGGATCCCCGCGACTCCCACGTCATACAGCCGGGTCACCCGCGCGTGAAATGTCTCCGCCGTAATCGCAGCCTCCTCCGCAACAAACAGATCGCTGCTTCCAGCGCACACCACCGCAATATGCCCCTGCAACTCCGCCGCTTCACTGCCCTGCTTTAGCGCAACCGTCCGCGCGGTCTTGTTGTACGCCGCACCGGGATGCTGCGCCAGCACCGCCTCCGCGGTCGCTGCATCCACGCGCGTCGCCAGCACATCCACTCCGCTCGCAGCCAGGCTCCGAAATACCGCCACCACCTGCTCCGCCGTCTTGCCCGCCGCGTAAATCACCTCCGGCAATCCCATCCGCAGGCTGCGATGGTGGTCGACGCGCGTGTGCCCGAGGTCCTCATACGGCAGCGACTTCAGCCGCTCCGCCGCATCCGCCGGCGTCAGTGAGCCGCGTTCAACTTCAGCGAGTATCGCGAGTAGAGAGCTTGGCTTCATTGGCTTCTTTCAGGGCGGCCTACCGCCGATACGCAGCAATCGCAGCCTGCTGCACCTGCTTCACCGGCACCTTGTGGGCCAGCGCCGCCGCCTTGCAATCTTCGAACTCCGGCGCTGCATTGAGCTCCGCGCCCAGCCGCGAGCCCGTCTTGATGCGGATGGCCCCATATTCCGTCTCCACCGTCGTATGCCCCCGCTCCAGACACACCCGCTGGTCCTGCCGGATGCGCACCCCCAGCGTGCTCGTCTCGCTCAGAATCAGGTGCTCCAGCGCCTGCCTGTCGCGCTCGTTGCACAGCACTGTTAACAACGTTCCCGGACGGCCCTTCTTCATAATCACCGGAGTCAGCATCACGTCCAGCGCGCCCTTCGCCAGTGCCGCTTCGGTCACATGCGCCAGCACCTGCGGCGAGAGATCGTCCAGCGCCGTCTCAATCACCGTCACCGTCTGCGCTGCGTCCCCTCCATCCGCGGCCTCGCCCACGCTCAGCCGCAGCACATTGGGAAAGCTATCGAAGTTGCGCGTGCCCGCCCCATACCCAATCTGCTCCACCTTCATCGCCGGCTGCGGCCCGAATGTCGGTTCCAGCGCGCGCAGCAGCGCCGCACCCGTCGGCGTCGCCAGCTCCTTCTGCACGTGCGCCGAGTACGTCGGCACCCCACGCAACAGATCCGCAGTCGCCGGCGCCGGCACCGGGAACGTCCCATGCGCGCACTTCACCATCCCCCCGCCCACATTCACCGGCGAGCAGTACCACGCGCCAATCCGCAGATGATGAATCCCCGCGCTCGCCGCAACAATATCCACAATCGCATCCACCGCCCCCACCTCGTGGAAATGAATCTCCTCTACCGGCACGTTGTGAATCTTCGCCTCCGTGTCGCCCAGCAATTCAAACGCGCGCACCGCAGTCACCTTCACCGGCTCAGCCAGCTTCGCCTTCTGGATCAGCGTGCGTATCGCACCCAACGAACGCCCATGCGTGTGCGCCTCTTCGTGCGAATGCGCCTCATGCTCGTGTATGTGCTCCTCATGCGTGTGCGTGTGCCCGGTCTTATGCAGATGCCGCGTCTTCGGCTCCTGCGTATATGCGAGATCCCTTTGCGTCTGCTGCTGCAGCACCGGCTCGTGGCTGTGCGCCTCCACCTGATCGCGCACCGAGTCTTCTGCCAGCGCGCCCCCTTCCAACACATTCACCTTGGTGCACGAAATCCCGCTGCGGTCCACCGTCTCAACCGCCAAACTCGCATCCACATCCAGCGCGCCGACCGCCTCTTGCAACACCTCCACCGGCACGCCCGCGCCAATCAGCGCGCCGAGAAACATATCGCCGGAGATCCCCGCAAAGCAATCGAGATACGCCACTCGCATACGAGACCTATTTCACCGCGCCCACGGCGCCCACCGCCGACACCGGCAGCACATCGTTCATCGATCCCGACCGATACCCCTGCATATCCAGCGTGACATAAAGAAAACCCACCGCCCGCAGCGCCGCTGTAATCCGGTCCAGCATCGCAATCGACAGCGCCCGCGGTAGGTCCTCACGCGCAATCTCCACCCGCGCCAGCTCTCCATGGTGGCGCACCCGCACCTGCGCAAATCCCAGCGCGTGCAGCGCGTCCTCTGCCCGCTCCACCTGGCTCAGATTCTCCACCGTCACTTCCCGCCCATACTCAATCCGCGAAGAAAGACACGCACTCGCCGGCTTGTCCGCCAGCGAGAGCCCTGCCTCGCGCGCCAGCGTCCGTATCTCCGCCTTCGTCAACTGCGCCGTTGCCAGCGGAGCCACCGCGTTGTGCATCGCCGCCGCACGCTGCCCCGGCCGGAACTCACCGCGGTCGTCCAGGTTCATCCCATAGGCCAGATGCGCAAACCCAAGCCGCACGCGCGCCGCCTCCATCTGGGTAAACAGCTCGTCCTTGCAGTGGAAGCAGCGCTGCGCATCGTTGCGCGCATACTCCGGCCGCTCCAGCTCCCCCGTCTGCAATATATGCGTGGGAATCCCATGCTGCGCCGTAAACGCCAGCGCATCCGCAAGCTCCTTGCGCGGCAGCGATGCCGAGTCCGCAATCACCGCCAGCATCCGCTCGCCCAATATCCGGTGCGCCGTGTACGCCAGAAACGCCGAGTCCGTCCCGCCGGAATACGCCACCAGCAACGACCCCAGCGACCGGATCGTCTCCTCCACCACCGCGGATTTTGCCGTCAACTCCATCCCCGCCATTCTAAGGCACCCAGCATCATCCATGGCCGCCGAAGATATGGAATGTGAAGCCCCCGCTCATCCCTAAAAACTCTGCGGCGCGGGCATCCCCTGCTGCGCATTCGGGACATTCCCCCCTTGCATCAGGCACTTGTAGTCGCCAAACGAAGTCAGTGGCGCGCATGATCTCGTTTATTGAGAGTTTGGCGGACACTCCCACGGAGCGCAGAGTTCGGGCTCATTGTTGCGGACATTTCCGACGCGCGGGTCTACCGCATGTGCCTCCATCTCGTCAGCCTCATACGGTTTCAGCAGGTCCACCGGGGGACGTTCAACGTCAGTCCGATCCAGCCATCGGTCGTAGTCGGACGGCTTCACGATCACCGGCATTCGGTCGTGGACAGTCGCGGTGAGTTCGTTGGGGTCAGTGGTGATGATGCTGAAGCTCTGGAGCCAATCTCCAGTCGCCGGGTCTTTCCAGCCGTCCCACAGACCGCCGAAGGCGAATGGCTCACCGCTCCGCATGGCGAAGGCATAAGGCCGCTTCGTCTTCGCATCCAGGCGCTTCCATTCGTAAAAGCCATCGGCGGGAACGAGGCATCGCCGACGCTGAAACGGAATCCGCCAGATCTCTCTTGTGAGCAAGGCCTCGGCCTTTGCATTGATGGTTGAAAATCCTTTGAACTCGGCAACGGACTTGGCGAAGTGCGGCACCATGCCCCATCGCATCGCCGCCATCTCGCGTTCGCCTGAGTCGCGATTCTGGCGGATGACCGGCTGCATAGTGCTGGGCGCGATGTTGTAGGACGGTGCGGCCTCCAACGGAATGTCATCGAGCGTTCCGAGATGGAAGGCTTCGGCGATTCGCTGCTTGTCGGATCGCCGGTAATATCTGCCGCACATACGCCCTCCCGACTTCGGACATCGAAGCTCCGCGTATATTCCAGCCTACAGCTTCGTCGGACTGAGATAAATCTTTGTACTGTGAACTCCTTTTATATCATCCACTTGCAATATCGTTTGCACAATTCTCATTGCATAAGACATTTGAAAGACATGCACTTGATAAGCGAATATAAGGCGAATAATTATGCGATCTGCGTCTGCATTGCGCTCCCAAATCGAAGTCACCTTAGCAGACAGAATCCCCTCTGCGCTTACGCCTGCGGCGAAGACGATCCGCGAGGTCGTGCCTACCGGGATTGCCACAATTGATGCCCTTCTGGACGGCGGCCTCCCGCTGGGCGCGGTGACAGAGATGATCGGTGCGGAGTGCTCCGGGAGAACGGCGCTCGCATTATCGTTCGTGGCACAGATCACAAAGGCGGAGAGGGTGTGCGCGTGGATCGACGTGTCGAACGCGCTCAGTCCAGAGTCCGCCGCCGCATCGGGGATCGACCTGAAACGGCTTCTCTGGGTGCGGTGCGGTGTCGAGCCGACGGGCATCAACTCGCGTTCGACTTCGCATGACAGCTTCGTCCTGCCGGAGAAATATCTTCCGCCGCCCGCGGTGAAGCGAGGTCTGCATGGCGGCGGCTTCGGTCCGCATCCCCGCATGGAGGTTAAGGGACTGCCCGATGGGATCAGCGATTTGCTGAAAGGAGAAGTCATTGCTCCACACTCGATTGAACCAAAGTGCGCAGAGCCGCAACGCAGGGCTCGCCCTGAACGGGAGACGTTAGAGCCCCCTCCGCCGCAGATCTCGAAGCGCAGCTGCTTCTCAAACCGGACGGCGAAATCCTGGACTTCGAACTTAGGGGCAAGGATCGAGCAGGCATTGCGCGCCACCGATCTGCTGCTGCAGGCTGGCGGCTTCAGCGCAATCGTGCTCGACCTGGGCAGCATTGCACCGGAGCATGTCTCGCGTATCCCGCTGGCAACATGGTTCCGCTACCGGGCTGCTGCGGAGCGAAGCCGCGCAAGCGTTCTTCTGCTGACCCAGCACGCCTGCTCGAAGAGCAGCGCGGGCCTTGTACTTCGTCTCGAAGCCCTGCATCTGCAAGCGGAACAGGCGTTCGCTGACGAGAGTACGGTGCTTGCCGGCTTTGAGCGCCGAGTTGAGGTCTTGCGCCAGCGATTCACAGAAGCCACGGCGAAGGTGGTTCCGCTTCGTAAGCCTCCGCAACGCGCAACCAGCGCGGATTGGCGGAGCAAGACAGCATGGGCAGGTGTTTAATGACCCGTGCCGGCGAACTGTATGCGTGTCTCTACGCGCGGGAGTTTCCGGCGCAAGCGGCTCTGCGTCTGCGGCCAGAGCTGCGAGATCGTGCTGTCGTCATCCTCGCAGGCGAGCCTCCGCTGGAAACGGTCTGCTCCTTTAATGCGAAGGCCCGCCACCTGGGCGTCGCTCGTGGAATGACAAAGGTAGAATTAGATACTTTCTCCTCGCTCGTCGTGCTTCCACGATCACACACGGAAGAGACTTCGGCACATGCGGTCATGCTGGAGTGCGCGGGTGCCTTCTCTCCGCGCGTGGAGGATCGCAGTGATAGCTGCTCCTTCCTCTGCGTCATTGACATCGCCGGGACGGAGAAGCTGTTTGGGTCGCCGCAAGTGCTTGCCCGTGAACTCCTGCGTCGGGTACAGGCCCTGGGAGTGAGCGCGACGGTTGCGATCAGCAGGAACTTCCACGCGGCCATCTGCCGTACGCGCGGTTCAACCTCACGTCTCACGCTCATTGCTGCAGGCAACGAAGGCCAGACTCTCGCTCCGTTGCCGCTTAAGGTTCTGGACGTGTCCAGCGAACATGCCGAGACATTCGCTCTATGGGGCATCTGCACACTGGGAACTTTGGCAGCCCTTCCAGAGAAGGAGCTAATCGCACGCATCGGCCAGGAAGGCAGACGCCTGCGCCAGTTGGCTCGCGGCGAACTCCCGCACCATTTCGTCCCGTATGAAGCCAGCTTTGAGCTCGAGGAGCGCATGGAACTGGATTCGCCCGTCGAGCAACTGGAATCCTTGCTCTTTGTCCTGGGCATCATGCTCGAACAACTCATCCTGCGCGCGGCTGCGCGTGTCCTTGCGCTTGCCTCGGTCACAGTCACGCTGACCTTGGAAGGCGGTGCCGCGCACGTCCGAACAGTGCGACCTGCGCTCCCCGCCAATGACCGCCAACTCTGGATCAAGCTGTTGCACCTCGACCTTGAAGCGCATCCGCCGCACGCCGCGATCCTCGCGGTCACACTCGCCGCTGACTCAGGCAGCACAAGCAAGGTGCAGCTTGGCTTGTTCTCTCCACAGCTGCCGGAACCGATGCGCCTCGATGTCACGCTCGCCCGCATCCGCGCCCTGGTGGGTGATGAATGCGTGGGCAGTCCCACACTCCGCGACACACATAAGCCCGACAGCTTTCGAGTCGAGCCGTTCAAAGTCCCGGCTGGACATACTTCCGCTCCTGCTACTGTCAACTCTCCGGCAGCCATGCGGCAACTCCGTCCACGGGAGAAAGTGTCGATCACGCTGCGCGGACGGCAACCCGCGTCCTTCGTCTTCCGCGATTGCAGGTACGAAGTGGAACACGCCTATGGCCCGTGGCTGGCTGAAGGCAACTGGTGGCAGCGTGAGTCCTGGGAACTGGAGCAATGGGATCTGGTCGCTCGGCCCAGTTCCGCGTCTGGCGATAATTCGGTACTTTACTGCTGCCTGGTGCGCGATCTGAAAGACGACTCGTGGCAGATGGTGACGCTCTATGACTGAGCGGTACATCGAACTGCATTCCTCAAGCGCCTTCAGCTTCCTTCAAGGCGCTTCGCAGCCGGAGGAGCTTATCGAACGGGCCGTCGAACTGGAGATGCCCGCGATGGCGCTGCTCGACCGCAACAGCGTTTACGGCTCGGCGCGTTTCCACACCAGCGCAAAGCGGAATGACGTTCACGCTCATGTTGGAGCCGAAATTGCCGTGTCTAGCTTTGGAAACCGGCTGACACCTCCAGCATGGCTCCCTCACCAATATCCTGCGGAACCCGTGCGCCTGCCCCTGCTCTGCGAATCGCGGGTTGGCTATCAGAACCTTTGCCAGCTCATCACCCACTTCAAGATGCGGCAGAAGGTCAAGTGCGAGGGCGCCGCTACCTTCGACGACCTCCAAAAGTATTCTGCCGGCTTGGTCTGCCTCACGGGTGGAGATGAAGGTCCATTGGCCGCCGCGCTCGTCAGCGGCGGAGAGGAGGCAGGCCGCGAGACAGTCGAGCAGCTGGCGAGGATATTCGGAAAGGGCTGCGTCTACGTCGAAGTCCAGCGCCACCGCGAACGCGAAGAGGAGTGGCGCAATCAAGCCGCAATTCGCATCGCGCGGTCGTTGAATCTCCCGGTCCTCGCAACCAATGGCGTCCGCTACGCCACGGCATACGACCGCGAAATCCTCGATGTCTTTACGGCGATACGCCATCACACTGACCTCGACCATGCGGGACGGCTTCTGGCTCTCAACAATCGGCGGCATCTGCGTTCCGCGCGGGAGATGGCCGCGCTCTTCCGCAATGTGCCGGGAGCTGTCGAGCAGACATTTGAACTTTCCGCTCGGCTGCGTTTCCAACTCGACGATCTCGGTTATGAGTTCCCGCGCTACCCGGTCCCGGACGGCGAGACGATGGACAGCTTTCTCAAAAAGCGGGTCGCGGAAGGCGTGGTGCGCCGGTATGGGCCGAAGAACGACCCGGCTTTGCTGGAGCGGGCGAAGAAGCAGGTCGATCACGAACTCGATCTGATTGCGCGGCTGGGCTTCGCAGGATACTTCCTCATCGTCTGGGACATCATTTGTTTTTGCAAGAAGAATGACATCCTGATTCAGGGCCGTGGCAGTGCTGCGAACTCGGCCGTCTGCTATGCGCTCGAAATCACGGCCATCGACCCGGTTGGTATGGAGCTGCTCTTTGAGCGGTTCCTCAGTGAGAGCCGCGGCGAGTGGCCGGACATTGACCTCGATCTCCCATCCGAAGACAAGCGCGAGCAAGCCATCCAGTACGTCTACCAGCGATACGGCGGGCTTGGCGCTGCCATGACGGCGAACGTCATCAGCTATCGCGGCAAGTCCGCGGCGCGGGAGGTCGGCAAAGCTCTGGGCTTCGATCAGGAGTCGCTTGGCCGGTTGTCGGGCCTCGTCAGTCAATGGGAGTGGCGCGGCAAGACAGATACGATGGCGCATTCGTTTCAAAATGCAGGGTTCGACCTCAAGCATCCGCGCATCGCCAAGTACCTCGAACTCTGTATGCGGATTCAGGATTTGCCGCGTCATCTCGGTCAGCATTCGGGTGGCATGGTCATCTGTCAGGGACAGTTGGATTGTGTAGTTCCGCTCGAACGCGCGTCCATGCCCGGTCGCACCGTTGTCCAGTGGGACAAGGAAGACTGCGCCAATCTCGGCATCATTAAAGTAGACCTGCTTGGCCTTGGAATGATAGCCGTCCTGAAGGACTGTATCGAACTGATACCTCGGTACTACGGAGAATCAGTAGACCTGGCCCAACTGCCGGAGGATGAAGAAGTCTACAAAGTCCTGCAACAAGCCGACACCGTAGGCATGTTCCAGGTGGAGAGCCGCGCTCAAATGGCGTCTCTGCCGCGAAATTATCCGACGCGCTTCTACGATCTCGTCGTTCAGGTAGCCATCATCCGGCCCGGCCCCATCGTCGGGAAGATGATGCACCCCTACATGCGGCGGCGGCAGAAGAAAGAGCCGGTGACATATCCGCATCCTTCGCTGAAGCCGGTGCTCAAACGGACGCTTGGCGTCCCACTCTTCCAGGAGCAACTGCTTCGTATGGCGATGACCGTTGCCAACTTCTCCGGAGCTGAGGCGGAAGAACTGCGCCGCGCCGTGGGCATGCGGCGGTCCTGGGAGCGGATGAAGAACCTCGAAGGCAAGCTCCGCGCCGGAATGACGGCCAATGGGATTGACGCCTCGACTCAGGAAAACATCATCCAGAACATCAGTTCGTTTGCGCTGTACAGCTTCCCTGAGTCTCATGCTGCCAGTTTCGCGCTGATTGCCTATGCTTCGGCTTACCTCAAAGTGAAGTACGTCGCCGCGTTCACCTGCGCGATCCTCAACAATCAGCCAATGGGCTTCTACATGCCTGCCGTGCTGGTGAAAGACGCGCAGCGGCATGGGCTGCGCGTGAGGCCGATCGACATTCAGGTCTCCGATTGGGCTTGCACCATCGAACATGAGGCCGATGGTTCGCTCTCGTTGCGGATGGGCCTGGGCTATGCGAAGGGTCTGCGGCGTCAGTCCGCAGAGGCCGTCGTTGCGGCGCGTTCGCAGTGCGGCCATTTCCGCTCTGCGGAAGATCTCGCGTTGCGTGTACCTATGCTCAACCGGAAAGAACTTACGCTGCTGGCGCGCGCGGGTGCTCTCAACAAGCTCGATGGAATCGAGCATCGCCGCGATGCGCTCTGGCAAGTGGAACGCGCCGGCAAACCCGAAGGCCCACTGCTCCGGCAGAACAGCGATTGGCTTAGGGAAGAATCTGATGCGTTGCCACTGGCACAGATGAACACGGAGGAGCGGCTGGTTGCCGATTATGCCGGAACCGGCCTCACTGTCGGAAAACACCCGATGCACTATCGGCGTCAGGACCTGCGATCAAGCAATGTCCTCTCCGCCTCCGAGCTTCGGCAACGCCGAGACGGTGAGTACGTCAAGGCAGCGGGCTGCGTCATCGCCCGTCAGCGTCCAGGCACGGCCAAGGGATTCATCTTCATCTCCATGGAGGACGAAACCGGCATTGCCAACGTCATCGTGACGCCGGACCTCTATGAGCGCGAGCGCCTGACCGTGGTGCGGAGCAAGTTTCTATTGGCGGAGGGCGTTCTGCAAAATCAGGATGGTGTGATTCACGTGAAGGCCACGCGACTCCAATGCCTCACCGACAACGCACTGGAGCTACGTTCGCACGATTTTCACTAGGATTTCCTAGGCTGTATCGACATATAGACGACGTGTAAGAGATTGATTGATATAGAAA
>Ga0182018_10004689_pt1 | contig 11363 bp, 8 predicted proteins | sample 812P2MmetaG_FD_120490 | JGI IMG/M metagenome (GOLD analysis project Ga0182018, IMG submission 120490) | Permafrost microbial communities from Stordalen Mire, Sweden - 812P2M metaG | ecosystem: Environmental > Terrestrial > Soil > Wetlands > Permafrost | place: Sweden: Stordalen | collected...
ATCGAGCATATCGTCCCGCTTCTCGGCATTGACCGTATGATTGGGCAGGGCATCGACCGGTTGTCCGGCGGAGAGGGAGCGCTCGACCGCCTCATACCAGGGCTTGGCGGCGCTCTTCGCCAGACCGCGAGCGCAAGCATGATCGAAAACCTGAAAAAGATGGGCGAGCCGTCGACGATCGACAACCGGCCGGCGACCATTCTGCCGCTGCGTTTTTCCGATGGTGCGATCTACCTCGGCATGCTGCGGGTCGGCGAAGCACCGCCGCTGTTTTGAGGCTTACCCTCTCTTGAGCCCGGCGTGCCACCCGACGGACGCGTCCGGCACCGCATCGGTGGAGGCGAAATAGGGCTTGAGATCGAGAAGCGGCGTGTCGTCCACACAATCAAGACCGACGACCGAGACTGTGTTGCCCTCAACGCGAATTAGCCGCGCCACGGATACGGCGATCGGATTTGGCCGCACCGGCGAGCGCAGCGCAAAAGTGCCGCGGCGCTCGGGATAATGATGAGGGGCTTGTAGTACGAGGTCGCGGCGCGCCCGGTCCATCCAGTACAACACGACCACGTGGCTGACACTTTCGAGGCCCTGGAGGCCCGCGACCCAGCGCGGGTCAAGCACGATGGCGCACACCGCGTCGGTCTCGCGTGGATTCTTCGGGCAATCTTCGCGCCGTTTCCAAGGCGTGTGGATACGCCCGATATAATAGAGCGAAGCGTCAAACCGCTCCGGGAGATCGACGGCAATCTCGCCTTCCCGCAGATCGCTGGACCGTTTTGCCGCTTCGCCTTCTATCATGGTCGCGGGTTTTCGCATGCGGGCCAGGCGGCGACCAGCCCTGCCCGGCTACGAAGTCGCGCCGGAGAGATCCAAGGCCGATTCGTGGGATTCTTCCCAACCCCTCTTGCCTATTTAAGCGCATAAAGATATCTTTATATGCCTCGCATTGCTCGGGTATCGCCAATGCCTCTAGAAGCTGCCCAACTCGGCTTTCCAGAGCTGACTGCCACACTCAAGGCCGCGGCTGAAGCGACACGGCTGCGGCTGCTGATGCTTATTGCCGAAGCTGAACTGACCGTCTCCGATCTCACCTCGATCCTTCGTCAGTCGCAACCGCGCCTGTCCCGCCATTTGCGGCTTTTGGCCGAGGCTGGGTTGGTCGAGCGCTATCGAGAGGGATCGTGGGCCTTCTTTCGCCTTAGCGAAGGCGGCAGCGTTGCCGACATCGCCCGCTCCCTGATTGCGCGGCTCGATGCCAACGATCCGATTATTGCCCGCGACCGCGAGCGGCTGGCCGCGGTACGCGCCACACGCGCCGCCACCGCGCAAAATTATTTTCGCCGTCATGCCGCCGAATGGGACCGTATCCGCAGACTGCATGTGACCGACGCCGCGGTCGAAGATGCCATCCGCGCCGCGCTCGGCGATCAGCCGATCCGTTCGCTGCTCGATCTCGGCACCGGGACCGGACGCATGCTCGAACTTTTCGCCAACGACATCGAGCGCGGCCTCGGGCTCGATCTTTCACTCGACATGCTGGCGTTTGCGCGCACGCGTCTCGACCGCGCCGGCCTTAAGCATTGCAGCGTCCGCCACGGCGACATCTACGATCTCGCCCTGGCGCGCGATTCATTCGACGTCGTGATCATCCATCAGGTCCTGCACTTTCTCGACGACAGCGGCCGCGCCATCCGTGAGGCGGCGCGCGTTTTGCGGCCGGGCGGGCGTCTCCTGGTTGTTGATTTCGCGCCGCACGATCTCGAATTCCTGCGCGAAGAGCACGCCCATCGCCGGCTCGGCTTCACGGCCGAGGCCGTGAAGCAATGGATCGAAGCCGCCGGGCTCGACTTCCTCCGGCAGCAGGCGTTGCCTCCCGGACCCGAAGGCAAGATCGCGGTGTCGCTGTGGCTGGGGCGCGACCCGCGCATCACGCTGGCCGCGCCGGCGACGCGTGAGGTCGCCTGATGGATAGCGTCCGTCCGAGCCGCTTTACCGAGACTGGCGCTGCCCGCGGCATCCGCGTCTCGTTCGAATTCTTTCCGCCGAAAACCGCCGAAATGGAACGGTCGCTATGGGACGCGATCGCGCGGCTGGCGCCGCTTCAACCCAATTTCGTCTCGGTGACCTATGGCGCCGGCGGCTCGACCCGCGAGCGCACGCACTCAACCGTCAAGCGCATCCTCACCGAAACCATGCTGACGCCGGCGGCGCACCTCACTTGCGTCGCCGCCACACGCGAGGAGGTCGATGCGGTGATCGAAGCCTACGCCCAGGCGGGCGTCCGCCACATCGTGGCGCTGCGAGGCGATCCATCCGGCGGCATCGGGGAATGCTACGCGCCACATCCCGGGGGCTATCGCAATGCCGCCGATCTCGTCGGCGGCATCAAGCGCATCGCCCAAATCGAGGTGTCGGTTTCCGCCTATCCAGAAAAACATCCGGACAGCGCCACAGTCGCCGCCGACATCGACATGCTCAAGGCCAAGGTCGATGCCGGCGCAAGCCGCGCGATCACCCAGTTCTTTTTCGAGAATAGTCTTTACTTCCGCTATCTCGAACACGTGCGCGCGAGCGGCATCGATATCCCGATCGTGCCCGGCATCCTGCCGGTACAGAACTTCAAGCAGACCAAGAATTTCGCGGCGCGAACCGGCGCTTCCGTGCCCAACTGGCTCGCCCGGCGCTTCGACGGTCTCGACGACGATCCGGCAACGCGCAAGCTCATCGCCGCGGCCGTCGCTGCCGAGCAGGTGCTCGATCTCGTCGACCATGGCGTCACCGACTTCCACTTCTACACGATGAATCGCGCCGACCTCGTTTACGCGATCTGCCATCTGTTGGGGCTTCGCCCCGGCGACGATCGTGGTGCGAACCGCGCCCCGACGCGCGTCGAGACACAGCAGGCCTGAAGGCGATGGGAGCGTCGGTGAGCGAGTCGACCAAAGAGACAACGCTGCGTGGCCTCGCCGCCGAGCGGATCCTCGTGCTCGACGGCGCCATGGGGACGATGATCCAGGCGCTCAGCCTGGATGAAGAAGGCTATCGCGGCGCCCGCTTCGATGCCTGGAATCGCGAAGTCCGCGGTAACAACGATCTCCTCAATCTCAGCCGGCCGGACGCGGTGCGCGCCATTCATCTCGCTTATTTCCGCGCCGGCGCCGATATCGTCTCGACCAATACATTCTCATCGACGCGCATCGCCCAGGCGGACTATGGCATGGCCGATATCGCCTACGAATTGAACCTCGAAGGCGCCCGGCTTGCGCGCGAGGCCGCGGGTATCGCGCAGAACGAGGACGGCCGCCAGCGTTTCATCGCCGGCGCCATCGGCCCGACCAACCGGACCGCTTCCATTTCGCCCGACGTTCTCAATCCAAGCTTTCGCGCCGTCACCTTCGACGAATTGCGCATCGCCTACGCCGAGCAGGTCCGTGGACTGATCGATGGCGGCGTCGACGCGCTTCTGATCGAGACCATCTTCGACACGCTCAACGCCAAAGCAGCGATCTTCGCCTGCGACGAGGTGATGAAAGAGCGCGGCATTCGCGTGCCGGTGATGATTTCGGGCACCATTACCGACCGTTCCGGACGGCTGCTCTCCGGGCAGACACCCGAGGCATTTTGGAATTCGGTCGCGCATGCCGCGCCGCTGTCGATCGGATTGAATTGCGCGCTTGGCGCCAAAGAGATGCGTGCCCACATCGCCGAGCTCGCGCGCGTCGCCGATACGCTGATCTGCGCCTATCCCAATGCCGGCCTGCCCAACGAATTCGGCCACTACGATGAGGGCCCGGAGACCATGGCGGCGCTGATCGGCGAATTCGCCGCTTCCGGCATCGTCAATATCGTCGGCGGTTGTTGCGGCACCACGCCCGATCACATCCGCGCTATCGCCGCCGCCATCGCCGGCAAGAAGCCGCGCAAAATTCCAAGCATCGCGCCGCTATTGCGGCTTTCCGGCCTTGAAGCCTTCACGCTGACGCCGGCCATTCCGTTCGTGAATGTCGGCGAGCGCACCAACGTTACTGGCTCGGCGCGCTTCCGCAAGCTCATCACCGCCGGCGACTTCCCCGCCGCGCTCGCGGTGGCGCGCGACCAGGTGGAAAACGGCGCGCAAATCCTCGACGTCAACATGGACGAGGGCTTGCTCGATTCCGAGGAGGCGATGACGACGTTCCTCAATCTCATCGCCGGAGAACCCGACATCGCCCGCGTGCCGCTGATGATCGATTCCTCGAAGTTTTCGGTGATCGAAGCCGGATTGAAGTGCGTGCAGGGCAAGGCGGTGGTCAATTCGATCTCGCTCAAAGAGGGCGAGGACGCCTTTGTCCGCCATGCCCAGCTTGTGCGTCGTTACGGCGCCGCGGTCGTGGTCATGGCGTTCGACGAAGCCGGCCAGGCCGATACGCTCGAGCGCAAGACCGCGATCGCCACGCGCGCCTACGACATCCTTGTCAACCGCGTCGGCTTTCCGCCGCAGGACATCATCTTCGATCCGAACGTCTTTGCCGTGGCGACTGGCATGGAGGAGCACAACGGCTACGGCGTCGCCTTCATCGAAGGCGCGCGCTGGATCAGGCAGAACCTGCCGCATGCGCATGTCTCCGGCGGCGTGTCGAACCTGTCGTTCTCGTTCCGCGGCAACGAGCGTTTACGCGAGGCGATGCACGCCGTCTTTCTCTATCACGCCATCGCCGCAGGGATGGATATGGGCATCGTCAATGCCGGCCAGATCGCTGTGTATGGCGATGTCGATCCCGAATTGCGCGAGGCCTGCGAGGACGTCGTGCTTAACCGCCGGGCCGACGCCGCCGAACGGCTGCTCGCGCTCGCCGAACGCCACCGCGGTGCCGGCAAGGAAAAAAAAGAGGCCGATCTCGCCTGGCGCGAATGGCCGGTCGAGAAGCGTCTGTCGCATGCGCTGGTCCACGGCATCACCGATTTCATCGCGGCCGATGTCGAGGAAGCGCGTGTCAAAGCCGCCCGCCCGATCGCGGTGATCGAGGGCCCGCTGATGGACGGCATGAACGTCGTCGGCGACTTGTTCGGCTCGGGCCGCATGTTCTTGCCGCAAGTGGTCAAGTCGGCGCGGGTCATGAAGCAGGCGGTCGCTCATCTCCTGCCCTATATGGAAAAGGAAAAAGACGGCCGCCAGCATTCGTCGTCGAACGGCAAGATCGTGATGGCGACGGTCAAGGGCGACGTGCACGACATCGGCAAGAACATCGTCGGCGTCGTCCTTGCCTGCAACAATTACGACGTCGTCGATCTCGGCGTGATGGTGCCGGCGGAGAAAATTCTCCAAGCCGCGATCGCCGAACAGGCCGATATCGTCGGGCTCTCCGGCCTCATCACGCCTTCGCTCGACGAAATGTGCCACGTCGCCGCCGAGATGGAGCGTCAGGGATTTGACATGCCGCTGCTCATCGGCGGCGCGACGACCAGCCGTGTGCACACCGCGGTGAAGATCCATCCCAATTACCGGCGCGGGCAGACGATCTATGTCAACGACGCGAGCCGGGCCGTCGGCGTGGTTTCGGCGCTGCTCTCGCGCCAGACACGCGAGCACACCGTCAACGAAGTGCGCGCCGAGTATGCCCGCATTGCCGCCGCGCATGCGCGCAGCGAAGAGACGAAGCACCGCCTGTCGCTCGCCGATGCCCGCACCAACGCGCTGCGACTCAATTGGTCAGGAAATTATCTGCCGCCTGCGCCGCGCCTCCTCGGCACCCATCGGCTTGCCGATATCCCGGTTGCCGAGCTCATCGACTTCATCGATTGGACGCCGTTCTTTGCGACCTGGGAGCTCAACGGCAAATTCCCGGCCATCCTTAGCGACGCCAAGGTCGGGGAAGCCGCGCGCGGCCTATTTGACGACGCGCAGGAGATGCTGCGCCGTATTGCCGCCGAGCGGTGGTTCCAGGCCTGCGCCGTGATCGGGTTGTGGCCGGCGAACAGCGAAGGCGACGACATCCTTGTTTTCGCCGACGAGGCGCGCAGCGCACCGATTGCGGCCCTGCACACGTTACGCCAGCAACTACCGCGCCGCGAGAGCCGCGCCAACGTCGCGCTTGCCGATTTCGTGGCGCCGCGCGCGAGCGGACTCGCCGATTATATCGGCGCCTTCGCGGTGACCGCCGGCATCGGCGAGGAGGCCGTGGTCGAGCGCTTCAAACACGCGAACGATGACTATGCCGCAATCATGGCCAAGGCCCTCGCCGATCGACTTGCCGAGGCGTTGGCCGAACGCCTGCACCAACGCATGCGCAAGGAATTTTGGGCCTATGAACCCGACGAGAGCCTAAAGGCAGGCGATCTCATCGCAGAGAAATATCGCGGCATCCGTCCGGCACCCGGCTATCCGGCTCAGCCTGACCATACCGAGAAAGCGACGTTGTTCACGCTTCTCGACGGCGAGCGGCAGACCGGCGTGCGGCTTACGGAAAGCTTCGCCATGTGGCCGGGCGCTTCGGTCTGCGGCCTCTATTTCAGCCATCCCGACAGCTATTATTTCGGCGTCGGCAAGATCGAACGCGATCAGGTCGAGGATTATGCCAAACGCAAGCGCTGGACGCTTGCGGAAGCGGAGAAATGGCTGGGGCCGATTCTCAATTACGACCCTCTGGCGGCGGCGCGCAACGCAGCCGAGTAGCGAACGAAATCAAAACACCGGAGCGAAAACCGCCCCGGTGTTTTTTATTTACGACCGCCTGTTAGATGCGGCGGCCCTCGATGGTTTCTGGCGTTTGGACTTTTAGAAACTCAGAAGGCGCCCAGCAGAATCGCGCCAACAAAAAAGAACGCGGCGCACACCGCCAGCACATTGAGCTTCATCGTGAGGTCCACGCGTTGCACCTCCATCACAGTTGTGCTGATTAAAGTTTAGCAGAATGCGCCCCCCGACAGAAGCAAATCAGTTGCTGCACCGCGGCAGACTTTGTGCACAACACATTTGACAACGCATCTTTGTCAACTTCATGAGATTTGGAAACAATTTGGCGGAGATGAACGGTTACGCTTGCGACGAATGAATCTTATGCACAGGCGACGCACGCATGACTCAGCTCCGCTGCGGCAGTTCCTTCGGCAAGATATCAAGTGATTGGAAAATTATCGAGCTTGAAAAGATCAGATACCTTTGCCTTCGATCAGCGCGACGATGCGCGCCGTCGCGTGGCGCACGAATGGAAATGCGATGTAAGCGGTCGCTGCCGCGACCGGCCAACCGACCATGAAAGCGGCGAGCCAGCGCCGCACGAAGTCGACACGAAGGCCGATGTTCACGTAGGTCACCGCGGCGCTGGCAACGAAGACGACAAGGGCCGTGGCGAGAATTGGAAATATGAATTTCGCTTTGCCTTCCATGGACGCCCTCCCCGTCGCTGTCGCGATGTGGCCTCAAAGGCGACGCCGGATCAAGGGCCGAAGGCGCTCTCTCATGGTTAACACCTTCCTTCACGCGTGAAAGCGCGACATCATTGAACAGTCCTTAACGGAAATCCTCGCATTCTCCGCGCATGTCGCGTGGCGTTCAGTTGTCGCTTTTAGGCTCCGTCGCCGTTGCCGCGCTAATCGCGCTGGCCGGCTGCAGCCACAACTTTTACGGCGGCGAGCGCGAGAGCTGGCGACACGATGCCGAGGTCGCCTGCATGAATTCCGGCGCCGTGAAGGATAACCCGGAACGCGTGCGCATTTCCGCGATCAGCGGGCCGGGCATATGCGGCGCCGATTTTCCCATCAGGGTATCGGCGCTGGGTGAAAGCGCACCGCTCGGCTACGACGACGAGCCGGTACGTCCGCCGGCCGCCGTGCCCGACGGCGCAATGCCGCAGCATTGGCCGGTGATCCAGTCGAACGCATTGCCGCCACCGCCATCAGGCGCGCCACCGCAATACAGCCTGCCGCCAACGACGCCAGTGCAAGCACGCGCTTCGCCGTCCGCCCCGCTGCAACCCGGCCCGATGCAGGCGGCCACGCAAGCCGGACAGCCGATGTCGCTCTATGCACCGGGAGTTCCGGAGCCCGGTGAAGACGACGCGGGCTTCGAGCCCACCCCGCCGCAGCCTTACGGCAGCGCGCCTGGCGCGCATTCAGGTACGCCGCCGGTGGCCGCGTATCCATCGGGAAATTATCCGCCGCCGCCCTACACACCGCGCGTTCAACCGGCGCAGCCGGGAGCGGAGCAGCACGTGCCGCTCGGCTGGCCACGCTCTCCTAATGTGACCGCTTCTGCTGGGCCGGTCGAGGTGAAGCCCGTGGCGACGCTCGCCTGCCCCATCGTCTCCGCGCTCGACCAATGGATCACGGCGGCGGTGCAACCGGCGGCGATGCGCTGGTTCCGCCAGCCGGTCGTCGAGATCAAACAAATCTCCGCCTATTCCTGTCGCGGCATGAACGGCAACCCGAACGCGCGCATTTCCGAACATGCTTTCGGTAACGCCCTCGACATCTCCGAGTTCGAACTTGCCGACGGCCACAAGGTCACCGTGCAATATGGCTGGCATGGATCGCCCGAGGAGCAGGGCTTTCTACATGACGTGCAGCTCGCCGCTTGCGAGGAATTCACGACGGTGCTCGCGCCCGGCGCCAACGTCTATCACTACAATCACATCCATGTAGATCTGATGCGGCGCGCGAGCGGCCGCCGCATTTGTCAGCCGGCCGCGATTCCGGGCGAAGTCGTCGCCGAGCGCGCACGGTCGCGCTATGCCGCGCAGCACTACGGCGATCCGGGCACCACCGGCTCGATCAAGGGAAGACCATCTCGGCGGGCGCTCGGCTATTCCGGCGAGGATGACGACAGCCTGCCGCTAGCGGTGCCGGGCGAGGATTAACTACGGGTCGTTCCTGAGGAAGCGGGAATCTAACTTCCCGGCGAAACCTGGTGGTTCCCCGCTTTTCGGGGGACGAGCGGATTTGACCACGTCACTTCCGTGGCCAGACGCCAATATCCTCGAGTTCCTTCATCGCCTCGTCGGTGAATTCGGCTTTCGGGCCGTTGCCGCCGATGACGAACATGAGGATCGCGTCCTCGCCGGATTCCGCCGGCTTGACGTTCTCAAAGCGCCGGATCGCACCGGGCGGAAAGGAAATGACGTCGAGCGGGTTGAGGTCGATCGACTCGACCTTGCCTTCCTTGTTTTCCCAAGAGCAGCGCCAGACGCCGGTCATCGGAATGAAGGTCTCGTTGGTGTCGTGATTGTGCATCATCGGGCCCTTGCCCGGCTTGGCGCGGCAATAGCCAAGATTGAAGCCTTCGGAGATCGGAATGGCCGAAAGCCGCGACGCATCGTCGCCGACGGGCGAAGTCACCGCGCCGCCCTCGTCGTCGGGCGGCTGAAAGCCGATGACGTTATAGAGGGTCCGCTCGCAGTGCGGCGACTTGCTGTCGGGAAGCCCGCCATCGGAGCCCTTAAGGTCCTCAAAGCGCGCGACGCGCTTCATCATATCGGCTCGCGAGACGCCGAATTTCGGCAGCGTTTCCATGATCATCTCCTCCTATTCCAGTTTTGAATTTTGATTTTCCCGGCGTGAACTGTCAATGAGCGCGCGAACGCTCAGTTCCGCGCCGCCGCCTCCATATGCGCGAGCAGCGCAGCCGACGGCCAGCAATCGACCTTGAGCGCGTTGCGCTTCTGATACTCGCCGAGCGCGGCACGTGTCTTCATCCCCGCTTTGCCGTCGATCTTGTCATGGTAGTACCCGTGCGCCGTGAGAAGTTCCTGCATTCGATTGAGATCGCGGGTGGGAAGCTGCGCGACCGTGCCCCACGGCGTCTCGAACGGCCGCGGATCGGCGATGCGATCGCTGAGATGTCCGACGAACAGAACGTAGAGGTCGGAGAAATTATACTCCTTGATGACGAAATAGTTCTTGGTGGCGAGGAAGGTCGGGCCGTAAAGGCCGGCCGGCTGCAACAGAGACGCGGTTTCGGCCCGCTCCGCAGGCGATAGAGTGCGACCATAAGCCGGCACGAAGCCGCGCTTGAGCCAATCGCCAATCGGCCGCGCGTTCTCGGGAACGCCGATCGTGCAATCGACATCGGCCGGCGCGTGCACTTCGTAAGCCCAGCGCAGATCGCGCTGCCACCCCTTGTCGACGAGCTGCTTCGCCGCCGAAGCGAGCGCGTCCGGCACCGAGTTCCAGATATCGCGGCGGCCGTCGCCGTCGAAATCGACGGCGTATTTGTAAAACTCCGACGGCAGAAACTGCGTCAGACCCATCGCGCCGGCCCACGAGCTCTTCATGCCGGGAAGCTTGACGTAGCCATCCTCCAGCATTTTGAGTGCGAGCAAAAATTCGCCTTGAAACTTTTCCTTACGCTTGCCGAGATAGGCCTGCGTCGCCAGCACGCGAATGGCGTTGTGCGTATCCCGAGCGCGGCCGTAGTCAGTCTCGCGGCCGAAGATCGCGAGCACGATGGCGGGACTGACGCCGAACTGGCGCTCGATCGCGGTTAGCGGCGCGCGGTACTGATCGAACAGTTTGCGGCCCTGCGCGGCGAGGCGATCGAACGTCGCCTCTTTGAGATAATCCGCAGGAGTCTGCACAAATTCCGGCTGCCCCGGGCCGGCCTGTGCCGGCCGGCCGGGTATGACAAGCTCCGGCAGCGACAAATCCGGTTCGAGCCCCTGCGCCGCCATGTCGAACATAGTGCGCGATACGCCAAGCTCCTGTGCCGGCGGCCACAACGATTGCAGCCAGGCCTGGAACGCCGCATCCGCTGCGAACGCGCCATGAGCGTAAGTGAGGCCGCTCAGCAAGGCGGCATAAAAAAGCAACGAGGCGATTCTCATCGCCCCGGACTTTCACTGCAGCAACGACGGAATGCAATCGATTACGACGCTTTGGCCTACCGCGGCGGCGGCGGTGGTGGCATTGTTTTCTGGAAACTCGGGCGGGCCGCGAGGCGCTGATAGTAGGGTGAAAGGGCTTTCCCCTCCGATATGGCACCGGCGGCTTCCGGAAAATTCTGCAGATAGAATAAGATCGGCATCACGTTGATATCGGCGAATGTGAAGCTGTCGCCGGCGAGGTAACCGCCCTTGGCGACGGCGCGATCAAGGAGGCCGATCTCTTCCTTGAGCGCGGGTGTCACGTCGTCGATCGCCTTGCGATCAGGCTTACCGTCACTGCCTTTCGGGAAGATGTAGTTGAACAGATAGGTGCGGACCAGGGTTCCATCTATTCTCGTATTGACCAGCGACACCCATTGTTCGGTCAGCGCGGCATGGCGCGGGTCGGTCGGTATCAATTTGGGGCCGGGGAAGCTGAGATCGAGATAGGTGGCGATCGCCTTCGACTCGCACAATTCGAAATCGCCGTGACGCATCACCGGCACCTTGCCGAACGGATGAATGGCC
>Ga0182018_10004691_pt1 | contig 11358 bp, 12 predicted proteins | sample 812P2MmetaG_FD_120490 | JGI IMG/M metagenome (GOLD analysis project Ga0182018, IMG submission 120490) | Permafrost microbial communities from Stordalen Mire, Sweden - 812P2M metaG | ecosystem: Environmental > Terrestrial > Soil > Wetlands > Permafrost | place: Sweden: Stordalen | collected...
CACCCTCTCCGTACGAACAGTGAGTATGACTCAGGCGTGCTGTTCGGAACTGTACAAGATTGCTCAGTGATTGAAAACGGTAGTCGTATTCTGGTAGTGTCCTAATTTGGTTTTCCACAGCCTTACTAATCGGCATACTCGTAATCGGCGTCATCCACAGGCAAAAACCGATCTTTAGCCGCATCGTAACGACGGCAGAATGCTGTAGTCCGCCAGATACCAAGATCATCGCTATAGAGGATTTGCCCGAGGACATAGAAGCTCTTGGCTCCAGCCGTTATCTCGCCAGCCGTCTGAGCATCCAACGGCAATTGCATCGGCTCACGGTGAAACAGGTAGGTAGCGGATTGGCCGGGGCGGATAGTGGCTTCATCTTGCGATCCAATCTTGCCTTCGTAGGGTCGCTTCATGGGCAACTTGTCGAGCACAAGCCCAACACTATAAATCTCGCGTATTCTAGCGTCCGTTCCGCCACAATTCTGAATGTAGTATTGTCCAGTACACCACGAACCTTCATCCACTCCGTTCGATGGACTATATGCGGAGCCAACCGACTTGATTTCCGAAAAATAAAAGGCTCTAACTACTATTCGTGGGCGTTGGGTAAGAATCAGCGTTTTTTGGGTTGCTACGGTTTGCGCCTCAATCGCTTTAAGGGTTCTCCAAGCCGCCCAAACTCCGATAGCACCAGCACCCAACAAGAGCAGGCTGATAAGCAGCGCAACACAGTCTATCCAGTCACGCGATACCGACACGGAGGGAAGTTCGCTGACTCGTATGGATTCGCCTGCATTGCAGTGTTCTACGTTTTGACTATCCCGTTTGTCTGGTGCGGCTGTGACCGTATTTGGAATGGCCACAGATTCAGTGGGAGTATCCTTCTGATCATTGGATTTAGTTGCGACATTTTGGCTCATGTCATTCTTGGTATCGGGTGCCTTCCGTGGGACTGGTGGCGCTGCCTGCATGACGGTCAAGAGCATAGCCAGCGCGAATATCTTCATCATGACGCGACAATTGTACTACAAAAATACTTGACACAATTATATTCTTGTAGTACAGTAATTGACATGGCAAACGTACTCAACACTGACAAGCAAATCGCGATAATCGGAGCACTGGCGGAAGGTTCCAGCATTCGTTCAATTGAGCGCATTACTGGCGTGCATCGCGATACGATCATGCGGCTAGGCGTGAAGGTTGGTCGGGGGTGCGCCACGTTGTTAGATTCCAAGATGCGCGATCTGCCCTGTCGTCATCTCCAATTCGATGAAATCTGGGGATTCATCGGCAAGAAGCAGCGCAACCTGCTCGTGGATGACGACGAAACGCAGTTTGGTGACGTGTGGACGTTTTGCGCGATAGATGCCGAACCCAAGCTGGTGCCATCCTTCCGTTGCGGCAAGCGCGATGCCGTGACCACAAATGCTTTTGTCGAGGATGTAGCCAGCCGGATGCGTACCCGCGTCCAAGTGACCACGGATGCTCTGAGACTGTACGTAGAAGCGATAGAGCGCGGCTTTGGCGCTGACGTGGATTATGGTCGCGTCATCAAGACGTATGCCCATGACGATTCAATCCACCCTGAGCGGCGTTATAGCGCCCCTGAGATCGTAACCACAGAGAAAGAGATTGTGAATGGCAACCCGGATATGGAACTAGCGTCCACCAGCCATGTCGAGCGGTTGAATGGCACTACGCGGCTGCATATGCGCCGATTGACCCGTCTGACCTACGCTTTCAGCAAGAAACTAGAGAATTTTAAGGCAGCCGCCGCGCTGCACTTTGCCTACTACAACTTCGTGAAGCGTCACGGAACATTGCGCTGCACGCCTGCGATGGCAGCGGGGGTTGAGCAGAGCTTTTGGAGTGTAGGCGATCTGGTAGAGGCATCCGCATGAGGGGAACAATAGCATTCATTTTACTGGTGTCGGTTCTGGCTTTCGGTCAGCAGACACCCGGAATTTATTCGGATCAAAACGGAACGCTGTCAGCACTCAGCCCTGCGGCCTATTCTGGCACGCAATCATCGAACAGCATGGTAAAGGTAAGCATCTTCTGGACGTTTCGAGGGAATCATTCTCCCGTTCAACTATCAACGAACCGCCCGCAGTTTCGTCTTGTCTGCGGGCTTGCTGGGGGAGTTCCACTTCTCATGCTCTGCGGTCCAACGCTGAAACAACCTACCGACGTGATAATCGTGCGACTGGACGAAAAATCGGATCACAGGGAAGCCCGCACCATCACTGGGAATATGCTCGGTGGCGGTCACAGCGGATTCGACCCCAAGAAAACCACAACAGCGACCGCAGTCAAGCGGGAGGATGGTAGCTGGGAAGTCTCACCCGATGCCGCTCTGAAACCGGGAGAATACTTAATCACGAGCGGCACTCATCCACAGGGTTTCGATTTTGGCATTCAGAAATGACAGTGACCGCATATATCACGGAACTGCAAGATGTAATCCGCCGATTGCACGGCGCTGAGGCTACACACGTTGAGAGCATCGCGGTGAAAGAGACATTCAAGGGGCAAACAGTGTGGGAGGGGATTGTTGAGGTATTCGATCTAGTCGGCCATCCCGAGGCGCATAGGGTTTATGCATGGGCGAACGATACAGACGATCCGGAACGCCCACGGCATCACGTCACCGTTTTGCATCTACATCCCGTTAAATCAGCACAGGACGCGGTACGAGCGGCCATCGTGCAGGAGTTTAGAAGTCTTGAGACAGCCGAGTAAGACACGAAAGAAAGCCGGACGGCCCAAGCTGCCGAAGGGTGAGGCAATGGGAAGTGTAATCCAGGTACGCTTTACCGCTGAGGATACAAAAGGCATAGCGTCAGCGGCGAAGGCCAGCAAGCAGACCGTTTCGGAGTGGATACGGAGCACGATTCATGCCACGCTTGAAGCGTGAAAAGTTCAAATTAGGACACTACCCGTATTCTCGAAGCGGAGGGTTGATTACCGGCAGCTCAAAGCCGAGCGCAAGAAAAGGAAGCGCCTCAAATCCGTTAAAGATTTTCAGCGCGACCTGAGAACACTGCCGCACCCGCAGACTAGCAAGCCACGAGTCGGACAGAGTTTTCCCTCGAGACAATCCAAACCCCGCGCCCCAAGTATGCTCAGTACAAAAACTCCTGGGGTGTAGGCTTTCCTGCCAAAGTTTTCTTTTGCAACCCATCCATCAATCGCTCGTCTTCCGCGATCAGCTCTGGGCTTCTTTGTCTTCCGCCACTTTGGATTTCAAGTAGCCTTTGCATCAACTCGGCGAAGTTTTCCATGACTTCCTCCAAAGGCTGGCAAGGCTGGTTGGCAAAAATCATAGTGACAGCCAAGGCGGAAAACTGGTCAAAAGTGCTCACTTTTTTGGGGGGATAAAGGCTGGTTGGGAATTGCTCCGGTAGATGCGCGGCAAGTTTAAGATGGAGGGAATCGCCGCTGATCTGGTTACGGGCGAGGTGACACACCGATACTCACGCATGGGATCGGAGAAGGCTGCCAGCATTTTTCGCGATCCTAAGATTCGCTAGTTCGTCACGAAGAGGTCTAGAACGTGCTCGTTGAGCATCTCGGCAAGTCTCCTGGCATCCTCGACACGCGTGCCCCCAAGCAAGTCAAATCCAAACAATACCTGCCTCAGCACCGGAATGGTGTCCTGGAAAAGTTGGACGACAAGGACGGGCTTTCCATCACTCCCCTGCTGAACTGTGAAACGGCAGTTGCTGCGCTCGGTTTTCTTCTCCGCCATACGTGCAAGTATACGGGAGAAATCATGCGTCATACCCTAGCGAGGGAATCGCGGACCGGCATTCATGCAATTGTGCGATCACGGGCAACAACTGGCTGGACAAATGATCCTTAGCGATGAAAGCGTCTACTAGCCTCAGGGCCTGCTTGGGAACATCCACTGCTGCGGAAAGCATGATGATTGGCGCTTGCGGCCTAAGCCGTCTCATTTCGACTGCAAACTCTTGCCCGTTCATCTCGGGCATGAAATAGTCGACGATTACAACATCAATCGAATGGATGGAAGCCAGTTCCAGTCCTTTACCGCCGCCGAGTGCGGTCAGAACGGTATACCCAAAGGTTTCGAGGAACGCCTTTTCGCATTCCAGCACATCAGGGTTATCGTCGATGCAAAGAAGAATTGCGCTCTGGAAAGCCTTATAAGCCGAGGGGGGCATAGTTCACCTTCAAGAATCCATTCTCAACATTTAGGGCTTAAGAAACTGTCCAAAATCGCTCACCTACGCCGGGGGAGGCCAATTGGAGCCTTTCGCCTGAGCAGTATTGACCAGACTCTAGAGCGCCAAGAGTAGACAGTGATGTAGCGAGACTGTTCGGATTTGAATCGTGACAAGCGAAAATTTGACCGTCGCCCGCAAGAACAAGAACGAATGATGGAAGTCTATGCTCAGGGCTAAAGAAAACCAGGAGTTCGACAAGTGGTGGCAACACTGGATCGCAAAGGCCGATCAGAGTTGCATGGTGGGAAAGCCCCCAGCGTCTGGGAATGAGCCAGGTGACGATGTAGTTCCGCCCAGGCCATTGCACTAACCGAGATTTGGGTAGTAGGCAATGGCCGAAACCAGCGGCAGTGGATTTAAACCTCGGCAATCCGGAGTGCCTATGAGACTTCTTTGCCGCCTTGAACTGTTTCCAACGCTGCGTTGTGCATGGCAGGTTCTTTTCATCCACCGAAAATCACATCGAACTAATTTTGATGTATCGTCGAGCATCCTTAAGCGATGCAATCAATACGTACCCTGCAAAAAACAGGCCAGCCGTTCCCACTAAATTTCGAAACACTCTCAGTGTGTTCATCGAGTCTCCTTCAGTTGCTAAGTTCGATGATATTGCTTCAGGCTGCGCCAGAGTGAGCAGAATTGACCATTCGATACTTATGAGTCAGATTTCAAAACAGCCCACTACCTAAACCAGCATTGATTTGAACTTCTACACGAAGTAAACTACACTCCGGCAAACGATATACAGAGAGGTTCCCATGACAGGCACCTGACCTGGTGGAGAGGGATCTCGGATGTCAACTTATTCGAAAAGGACGGGCTTGGCAGGACGAAAGCCACCCTCGTTCGGAATTAGACAGTTCCTGTTCGCACTCTTCCTGGCAGTCCTCTTTTTTCTGCTTGGCCAAAGCATGGTGCATCACCGCTTCTTTGAAGGCAGCCGGTTTCACCGGAACGGCTCCATCGGACAATAACAAGCGTTCTTCCCGGCCATGATTTTCCCTCCCATCGGTCAGAAAAAAAGAGGCAACCCGATACTCTGGATCGCCTCCGTGAAACTCCACGACTTCAACCGGGGATTGTAAAGCGAACTCACGATACAACGCGGCCAATTCGGAAGTCTGTCCACAATTGCACAGTCTTGAATTACGGGGTGAGCGTTGCTATTCTCTTCGTTCGCATCTGACGAACCGCGGCGAGCGTGAGTCTGGATTCCATTACACAGGAAACCGGGGCAATGTAAATTTAGATGAAATGATTGCGATCGCCTGCAGTGCTCTGCTATTTGACTTGGACGGTGTGCTCATCGACTCCACTCCTGCGGTGGCGCGGGTTTGGTCTCGTTGGGCGGTCGAGCATGGCCTTGATCCCGAGATGGTGGTCCGCCGGGCACACGGGCGGCCAAGTCGAACCACCATCCGTGAGTTGCTGCCCACCGCGGATATTAACCGCGAAGACCGCGAAGTCGAACATAGGGAGATGGAGGACCTCGATGGCGTGGTCTTGCTTCCGGGGGCCCGGGAACTCCTGAACACCTTGCCTCCGGAACGCTGGACCATTGCGACCTCTTGTACGCGCCCGCTGGCCGAGGTGCGTTTGCGGGCCGCGGGCCTGCCCATCCCCAGGACCATGATTACGTCGAGCGATGTGAAGATCGGCAAGCCGGATCCCGAGCCTTACCTGAAGGCGGCGGCGAAGCTCGGGTTTGCCGCCTCCGATTGCATCGTGGTCGAAGATGCGCCGGCCGGAGTGCGCGCCGGAAAGGCCGCTGGCGCCCGCGTGATTGCATTCCTCACGACCATGGTCCGCCGCGACCTCGAAGAGGCTGGTGCCGATTGGATCGTTCACAACTGCGCTGACATCAGAGCGTCCCGTGATGATGAACGCGGCCTCCAACTGAGCGTCTCGCGTTAGATGAATGCTTTTGTGCTTTGTTCCCCGAAGTCGTTCAATGAAATAAACGCATCCATCCGTCCCCCCAAAAATGGCGGTCTTTTGCATGCATAAGGTAATGTCGGTTCTTGGGAAGAGCGCGGCTTCAGCCCTGCCGATTCGCACCGAAAAAGGAAAACGGCCGGGGAGTTCCCGGCCGTTTCTTGGGGAGGTGCTGCAACAGCGTTAATTCGGGATTCTGGTTATGGCCCAGCCGAAGCGCTTCCCGAAGAAGCTACTTCAGCAATAGTCCGGTCTTACCGTCTCTAAAGCCGGAAACCGTTCCTTTCGACTAAAAGTCGGAGTCTTCGGTCGAGCAAGAGCAGACGCCCTGGCCGCTGCCGAGCACGATTTCAAAGGAACACAGTTCACCCAGCAACGATAGTTCAGCCGCCGAGAGGTTCGAGTCCGCTACCCTGGTTTCGGTAACGGTATAGGCGGGCGCGATCGTCTTCTGGACATGGACGCCCCATCCCCGCAGTCCGGCTGTTGGCACGGGGGCAGTCGCATTACCCGCGGAATCCGAAATGACCTTGATCACGCCACGGGTGTTCAGTTTGCCCGTCAGGCTGTTGCCGGTCAGGCTCGGGTTTGTGCCTTTGTTAACGTATTCCGAATTCAGACCGTCTGCAGTTATTTCGCAGCTGCAGCACTCCTGCAACTCCTGGCTGTCGTCGAATACGTAGTAGTCTGCGAACAGGTTGCCCCCTGTGTCACCATCGTTGATGAATCGCACGACAGCATTCGGCGCACCAGCAGTATTCGCGTTGGAATAGTAGGTGGTGAAAAAGACGCTATTGTCACCTTGAGCGAGGGCGCTTCCCCCCAGCATCATGGCCAGCGCGAGCATCAACATCAAAAATCCTAGCTTTTTCATTGTTCTGGATCCTCCTTGTTGTTTGTGGCGCCTGACGCTGGGGGAGGATGAGCTACGGGCGCTGAAGGAACTCTGAACCTTCAGGTGGGTCTTTACAACTACCCACCTGGATTAGTCTGTTGCTGGTGCCATCCTCGACGTCTCTTTGGGAATTTGAAGTCTGAACCCTTCTTCAAGAAGCCAATTGCGCGCCGTCATGCGCTCAACTAGAATCCTCGGTTCCCTGGAAGATGCCCGTAAAAGCAGGGTTGATGTGCGCCGGGCAAGCCCGATCTTTTCAACCGCAATACTAGAGAATCGCTAAACAGGCAGGGCCTCGTGATCATCGGTGTTCCGAAAGAGAGTTATCCCGGAGAGCGGCGGGTTGCGCTGGTGCCCTCAGTTCTCCCGACGCTGAGCAAAGCGGGTTTCGAAGTGCATATTCAGTCGGGCGCTGGAATCGACGCCGGCTATCCCGATTCGCAGTATGCGGACAAGGGCGCGAAGATTATCGCCGACCGCGCTGCGGTCTTTGCCGCAGCTGACATTGTCGTGCAGATTCTTTGCTACGGCTCCAACGACATAACCGGCAAACAGGACGTGCCGTTTTTCCGCCGCGATCAGATTCTTGCCGGGTTTCTACGTCCGTTCGGTTCGTTGGACGTGGTGCAGGAGATCGCGCACGCCGGTGTCACCGCCTTTGCCGTGGAGTTGATGCCCCGTTCCACTCGCGCCCAAAGCATGGATGCGCTCTCCTCGATGGGGACGGTCTGCGGATACAAGGCGGTGCTGATGGCGGCCGACCATCATCCGCGCTTCTTTCCCATGCTCACCACCGCGGCGGGAACCATCACCCCGGCCCGCGTTTTCGTGATCGGCTGCGGTGTTGCTGGACTGCAGGCGATCGCGACCGCGCGTCGCCTGGGCGCGGTGATTTCCGCTTACGATTTAAGGCCCGCCGCAAAGGAGCAGGTGCAGAGTCTCGGCGGACGTTTTGTCGAGCTGCCCATCGAGGCGAAGGACGCGCAGGATGCTCGCGGATATGCCCGCGCGCAGGATGAAGATTTTTATCGCCGTCAACGCGAGTTGCTCGGGAAAGCCGTGCAGGAAAGCGATGTGGTGATCGCCGCGGCTGTGATCCCGGGGAAAAAATCGCCGGTCCTGGTGACCGAGGAGATGGTGAAGGGAATGGCGCCGGGTTCGGTGATCCTAGATCTGGCTTCCGAACGCGGCGGCAACTGCGAGATTACGGAAACCGGCAAGACCGTGGTCAAGCATGGGGTGACCATCATCGGAGCGATCAACGTGGCCACCGGCGTTCCTTATCACGCGAGCATGATGTACGCCCGCAACATCACGGCCTTCCTGACGCACCTGATCAAGGATCAAAAGTTGAATCTCAACCTCGAAGATGAAATTGTTCGCGAGACCCTGCTCACCCGCGGCGGCGAGATTGTAAACGCGCGTGTCCGTGAGTTTCTTAAGTTGCCAGCTCTGACACCATGATCAGTGGAGAGACGGGCGTCTCGCCCGTCTGCCGGTCGGGGACGCCCGGGTATCCACCAAAAGACTCTACGGAGGAAAGATGAACAGCAGTTCGAACCTGATCAACGCACTCTTTATTTTTGTGCTTGCCGGATTCATCGGATTTGAAGTGATCCGGCGGGTCTCGCCCCTGCTCCACACTCCGTTGATGTCGCTCACCAACGCATTGGACGCTATCGCGGTGGTGGGCGCGATCGTGCTCGTGGGCGAACACAAGAGCACGCTCTCCGCTATTTTCGGATTCATCGCCGTGGTCGCGGCCACCAGCAACATCGTCGGCGGCTTCCTGATCACGGACCGCATGTTGAAGATGTTCAAATCCAGCCGTCCCGCGGCTAAGCCGGCGGCCAAATGATGACAACCGAACTCGCAGGCGGCCAAGTCGTCATCGAGATCTTATATCTCATTGCGAGCGTACTGTTCATTCTCTCGTTGAAATGGATGAGTTCGCCGACCACGGCCCGCCACGGCATCTGGGCGGGCGAGGCGGGCATGCTGCTGGCGATTTGCGGCACGCTGCTGCACCACGGCATCGTGGATTACCGGCTGATCGCAATTGGGCTGGTGCTCGGTACCGTCATCGGCGTTCCACTCGGGCGCGTGGCAATGACGGCGGTCCCGCAGCGAACCGCGCTCAGCCATGCTTTTGGCGCGCTCTGCGTGACGCTGGTTGGCTCGGCCGAGTTTTATTTGCGCACACCCACCATCTCGCGCTTCATGATGGCGGTGCTGTCGCTGGAGGTCATTCTCGGCGGCTTGACCGTTACCGGGAGTTTGATGGCCGCCGGCAAGCTGCAGGAAATTCTGCCGCAGCGGCCGCTGACTTACAAAGGCCAGAACCTCGTCAACTTTCTGCTGCTCGCTGGCGCGCTGGTGATCGCCGTATCTCTGGTCCTGCATCCGGAGGCCCGCTCACTGTTTCCGTTCATGATTCTGATCGCGCTGGCCTTCGGCGTCTTGCTGATCATCCCCATAGGCGGCGCGGATATGCCGACCGTCATTTCACTGTTGAACGGCTATGCCGGTCTATCGGCGGCGGCCATGGGCTTTGTTCTCGACAGCAAGCTGCTCATCATCGCGGGCGCGCTCGACGGATCGTCGGGTCTCATCCTCTCCATCATCATGTCGAAGGCCATGAACCGTTCCTTCACCAACGTTTTGTTCGGAGCCTTCGGTCAAGTGCAAGCTTCGCACGCTGGAGGAGAAGAAGCCAAACCCGTTCGCAGCGCGACCCCGGAAGAAGCTGCGGCCATTCTTTCTGCGGCCAACCGCGTCATCGTGGTGCCCGGATACGGCATGGCCGTGGCCCAGGCGCAGCACAAGGTGCGCGAACTCTACGACAGTCTGACCAAGCGCGGCGTGGACGTGCGCTTCGCCATTCATCCCGTTGCCGGACGCATGCCCGGCCACATGAACGTGCTGCTGGCCGAAGCGGATATTCCCTACGATCGCTTGATTGAGATGGAAGAAATCAACGGCGACTTCCCTCAGACCGACGTCGCGCTGGTGATTGGCGCCAACGACGTCACCAACCCTGCCGCTCGCTCCGATGCTTCCAGCCCCATCTACGGAATGCCTATCCTCGATGTAGACAAAGCCCATATCGTAATGGTCATCAAGCGCAGCATGAATCCGGGCTTCGCCGGCATTGATAACCCGCTCTACTATCTCGATAACACCCTGATGCTGTTTGGCGACGCCAAGGCATTTGTCGGCAGCATTGTGCGAGAACTTAGCGGAGGACACAGCTAGGTGGATCAGCTTGTCCCCGAGATTCCGCTTCCAAGTGGCCGAAGGACGACAAGGTCAAAGAGAAGATTAAGGGCGGAGTAAGCCCGCTTGCCAGGGAAGAATCCGGCGGGCTTCAGTCGAGCGCGAGGACTTCGCGCAGCCTGCGGCCCGCCTGGCGTTTTAGGCTGCTTTCTTTGCCTGTCTGATCTTAGCCCAACGTGCTTTCTGGGCCAGAGAAATTCTCCGGCGTCCTGCCGCCGACAGAACGCGCTTAGCACGATGCTGCGCCCCAACACGCACGGTTGCGCCCGAGCTTCGGGTAAGCTTTTCCAGAACCGAAATAGCTTCCCCAAGCTTTTGGACTTGGTTCTGCGCATCCCGGCGTTCCTCTCGGAGCCGGACGATAGCCTTAGCAATATTTGTCATCAAATACCCCCTCGGGTAAGTTACCGTCGGACATTGTATTACTAACTCACCGCTTCTGTCAGAATTTATTACTGGCCGGATGTGGATTAACTGGACTGGGTCGGACGAGCATGATGACACGAGGGTCACGACACGAGAACGATAACGCGACGACAACCCGGCAAGGACAATGACCCGGGGATAACATGCGTCCAAACGGCCTGCCCACAGCCTCATCCCAGAGGCGGCAGAAGTCCCGACGACCCGAACAAGAACAGGGCGCCAACCGCCAGGCTATAGATCGCCGTCAGCGCGGTAACGACAAACTGAAAGCGCGGCAGGCGCGAACTGACGCCGAAAAGTCCAACGGCCACTGCAGTCATCACTGTGTTCATCACCAACAGTCCCGCGATAAACATCGTCAGGCCAACAAAGCCCTTGCTGATTCCTCCAAGATTGGCCGCCGGTAAGAAGATCATCAGTTGGGTGGGTGTCTCCGCGCCGAGGCCGTGCACAACGCCGATCATGAGTACGGATTTCGAATCGTAATTCCATGTCTTGTCCGTCGGGCGCGGGATATCGTGATCGTGCCAGTAGCTTTTCATCTTCCAATGGATCCAACGCAGCGCCCCCGCCATA
>Ga0182018_10004692_pt1 | contig 11354 bp, 9 predicted proteins | sample 812P2MmetaG_FD_120490 | JGI IMG/M metagenome (GOLD analysis project Ga0182018, IMG submission 120490) | Permafrost microbial communities from Stordalen Mire, Sweden - 812P2M metaG | ecosystem: Environmental > Terrestrial > Soil > Wetlands > Permafrost | place: Sweden: Stordalen | collected...
CAATTCCACCGGCCGGGGGTTGCTTCCGACTGCGTATAGGAAGCAAAGGGATGATCCAAAAAATTCTGTTCCCGGGGCGAAAGCCGGGCATAGCGCTTGGAGAAAAAATCCCAGCGCACGGGCGTGATCGGCTCGCGAACCTTCAGATGAGCGTAAAGGCCGCGTACAGTGCGCTGCACCCCCATGTTCATGGGTGAGGATGCAGCGCTGGTCACATCCAGGTAGATCATACGCCCAGAGTATGGTGGGTACCCTCCGCAATGGCTGCTTCGTATTGCGCCGCGACATCGGCGGCCTCTCCTTCGGCAAGGCTGAGGCCGTTTTCAATCCAGACCGCGCGGTTGCACAGATCCATGATGGTGCGCGCGTCGTGCGAAACGATGACGGCCGTCTTGCCGGCCCGCAATCGATCCTTGAGCGCGGTGGATGACTTTTGTTGAAAGCTTGCATCGCCCACGGAGAGCATTTCATCGATGAGCATGACGTCGGGGTCGACTTCGAGCGCGGTGGCGAACCCAAGCCTCGCCGCCATGCCGCTCGAGTAGGTGTAAATCGGTTCGTCGAAGAATTGGCCCAGTTCGGAAAATTCGTGGATTCGAACGAGACTTTCAATCATCCGCTTCTTGGAAGCGCCGAGCATCATGCCGTTGAGGATCGCATTCTCGCGTCCCGAGAGGGTCGCGTGGGAACCTACCCCGATCGAAAGGAGGGTTGACCGCAGGCCGGGACGCATGTCCACCCGGCCCCGGTCCGGCGCGATGATCGCCGAGAGGACGCGCAGGAGCGTGCTCTTTCCGGCGCCGTTGCGGCCCAGAACGCCAATCGTCTCTCCCTCGTGAATGTCAAACGTGACCGATTGAAGAGCCCAGAAATCAGAGCGCGCGCCTTTAAAAAAGCCGTGCGGTCGGCGGTAACAAACCCCCACGTCTAGAAGCGATATGAGTGGATTGGTCATTTTGAGTCGATGCGTTCTAACGGTGAATGGCCTTCACAATGGAGCGATCCACCCGGGTGTAAAGCCACGCCGTAACCGCCAGACCACAGAGGGAGAGAAGCGCCACATAGCTCATCAGATGCCAGCGCGGCCAGCCTCCATCAAGAAGCACCGTCCGAAAAGCCTCGATTAAATCGGCCATCGGATTGAGATGGAAATAAACGCGGTAAGCCGGCGGCAATTGAGACACCGGAAAAAAAACCCCGGAGATCAGCAGTCCCGAACGCAAGACGGCATCGACTGTGATGCGCGCGTCGGGGAAGTAAGGTATGATGACGGCCAGAGGAAGGGTGAAGGCCACAATCACCGCGAATTCCAACAATAAAAGCAGGGGCAGACAGGCATAGGCCGCAGTCGGGGGATGGCCCGAGGCCCAGACGGAAACCAGGAGCAACAGAAAAATGAACGTGAATTTCCAGGTGCTCGAAAAAATGGAGATCAGGGGCAGGACGGCCTTAGGCAGGTAGATTTGTTTTAACATGCCTCCGGCATCGACGATCGAATTGGCCGCAATCAACAGGCTTGCATTCAACCATTGCCAGATAATTGAGCCCACCAGGAGAAACGAAAACATGTCCTTGTTCGATTGCCCCAAAATGGCCGCCATGATGACAAAAAATAGAATGGTGTTTAACAACGGTTCCAGTATCCACCATACATAGCCCATGTAGCTCAACTGCGCCTCCGACTTTAATTCAGCATACGTGCGATAGATGATAATATCCCAATAACGACGCCAGTCCATGACAAGAGGATAGAGACTTACTCGTAAAATAGGCGAGAGCTGCGTGCCACAATTTTTATTCTACTCAAGTAGCCTGCCATCCTCCATCGAAAGAACCTGATCGGAGGCACGGGCTATCTGGGAATTATGAGTCACGATCAACAAGGCCAGATGCGTCTCGCGGGTGATGTGTTGGAGGACATCGAACACCCGGTGTGAATTGGCCGTGTCCAGATTGCCGGTCGGCTCGTCGGCCAGGAGCAAGCGGGGATCATTGGCCAGTGCACGCGCGATCGCCACGCGTTGCTGTTCTCCGCCGGAGAGATGATGGGCGTTTCGATGCAGTTTGTCCCCCAACCCAACCTGCTCCAAAAGATACGCGGCCCGGTCGTCCATTTCCGCCCGGCTTAAAATCCCCGCCCGCAGCATCGGAAGCTGCACATTCTCCAAAGCGGAGAACTCCTTGAAGAGAAAATGAAATTGAAAAACAAAGCCGATCTCCTGGTTGCGAAACAGCGAAAGCTCGCTGTCATCGAATTCGGCGACTTCCTGTCCGGAAATCCAAATCGTGCCGCTGTCGGGTCGATCCAAAAGGCCCAGCAGGTAGAGCAGCGTGCTCTTGCCGCAGCCGGAAGGTCCGGTGATCGAATAGACGCGTTGCGCATGGAGTTGCAGCGAGATGTCCTTGAGCACATGAACGCTGTTCTCTTCTTCCCCCAGAAAGCGATGAATGCCTTCGCAACTGAGCACGATATTCGGATCCGATGGCATCCTCTCACCAAGCTTTCCGAAAAATCGCGCCTTGTTGCCGGGCAAAAAGTGTTTTCATGTCTTCAAGTGTGACTGGGAAACTCAAAAGTGGGAACCAAGGCAGGCGAAGCCCGTGGAGGGTCTCCGGAAACTTGCGCGACAATATATTTCAATTCCCTTACCGTCAACGGTGCTTTACGCTAAGATGTCGGTTGGCATGAACAGGGTGACTTCGTTTTGCTTTTTATTTTTGGCCGGCCTTTGCCCTCTCATCAGTCACGCAGCGCCAACGCCGCCCCTGCAAAAGATCATCGACAACACCCTTGCGCACGACGATGCCCAGCAACAGGCGCTCCAATCCATGCAATATGACCAGACTGCCGACGTCGATCAGCTTGATGGTGACGGTAAGGTCACTCATCACGAGGCCCTGAGCATGATCATTAGACCCGGAGCGAACCCCTCCATGCAATTTGTCTCCGTCACGGGCGACAACATCCCTTCCAATCCCGACCAAGCGGAGGCCCAGGCCAAAGGCCGGGACGTAGAAGACAACAAACAGACTTTTACCCTGCGCAGCCTGGTTAATCGTTTCATGATTGCACTGGCGGGCGAGGACCGGATTGCCGGTCAGCCAACCTATGTGCTCGCTTTCACTCCCAAACCGAACCAGCCTTATCACGACGAGACGGAGAAAGTTGTCAATCAACTTCAGGGCCATATGTGGATCAGCGCTCGGACCTACAACGTGTTGCGAACCGAAGCCGGCCTAGCTCACCCGGTCTCCGTCGCCTGGTTTCTGGCGAGAATACCGACGCTCGATTTTCATTACAGCACGCAAGATACCGTTGTCGGCTTCGCCGCCTCTCAGGTCCAGATTACGCTGCAAGTAGATGCTCTCTTTGTCGGCTTTCATGAACGTCAAACCATCGACATGACGAATTTCCGCCCGCGGGATCCCGGTGGAGTGACCTCCGAAAAAGCATCCGGCGCGGTGTCCGTATCGCGGCCCTAAGGAGAGTCTCGACCCTGAAGCAGGATACATCCTTTTATCCAACGATAATGAAAATTTCCTTCATCATTCCGACGTATAACACGCTGGAATTAACGAAACAGTGTTTGAACAGTCTGGTCGCTACGGTTGACTTACAAATTTATGAAACAATTATCATCGATGATCGGAGCACGGATGGCACCAGTGAATATTTGGCTCAATTGCCACCTGAATTTAAAATTATCCATAACTCGGAAAATCAAGGTTATAGCAAAAACTGTAATCGAGCGGCCCAAATCGCCCAGGGAGAATTGCTTTGTTTTTGCAACAGCGACTTGATTTTTCTGCCGGGCTGGCTTCCCCCGCTGATTGAGGCACTGCAAACACTACCCGATGTGGGACTCATTGGTAATATACAACGGAGCGTCAGTAGCCGCCGGATTGACCATCTCGGCGTGAGGTTTCTGTCCGACGGTCGACCGCTCCATATTGGGTGGGGTCGTAACTATGCGCCGTTGTGCAAATATCTGACTGTTTCCGCCGTGACCGCCGCGTGTTGCCTCATTCGGAAAGACTTATTTCTTGAGTTTGGCGGTTTTAGCGAAGCCTATGCCAACGGCTACGAGGACACGGATTTATGTCTCCGCTTGCTCGAAGGGGGGTATTACCATTACGTCGCGACCGCGAGTACCGTCTTACACCATGTCTCCGCTTCACCGGGACGCCACAACCGGGAGGAACAGAATTTAAAGCATTTTATCGATTTATGGAAGGAGACCGCAGCGGAAATCTCGATTCGAGAGGAAAAAAAGTGGAAAACTTTGGAAACGCTTTTGCATTTGCATCCGTTCTTTCGGTTTTTTCTATATTTCCAACCTTTTATCCGTTACTTTTAAGGTCCTTGTTGTGAAATTGGTTAATGAACCAGGCCAGTATGTTGCTCATAATAACACTCGATAACCTTCGAGATACCTTTTCGCAAGTCGATTTGAGGAAACCATCCAAGCTCCTGTTTTATCAAAGAGTTGTGGAGTACATTCGCTGGCACATCAAAAACGCGACTGTCTCGATATTTGACTTGAACGGGCCGACCGACTATTTCCTGAATGAGTTTCACAAGATCGTTAAGGCTTGTTCCAATAGATGTACTTACGTTAAAAACTCGGTGCGGCCCCTCGTAGGTAATGGCCTTGGTAAAGGCCGTCGCCACGTCGCTCACGTGGATATAGTCACGAGTGGTCGTGCCATCTCCCCAAATTTCGATGGGCTCATCGGCAAATGCCCGCTTCAAAAATATCCCTACGGCACCCTGCGCGGTTTCTATTCTTTGTCGTTCCCCATAGGGGTTGGAAACCCGTAAAACAACCGCCTGTAGATCGTAGAGTTGTGCGTACATCAAGATGTATTTTTCAATCGCTAACTTAGTGATCCCATAGGAAACGATCGGATTCGTCGGATGGGCCTCATCGATCGGGAGGTATTGGAGGCGACCGTAGATGGTGCCTCCCGATGAAATGAAAATAATTTTCCGCACTCCGACGGCCCGAGCGGCTTGAAGGAGCCTCAAGCTGCCGATGAGATTACTTTCGATATCGTAAACCATATGCTCGTTAGAGCTTTTGGGCAGTGTGGTACAGACGAGATGAAACACCACCCCGGCTTCGTTCATCACCTTTTTGAGAAGCTCCTCATTAGCGAAGTCGCCTGAAATCCATTGGACGGGCTCCTTCGGAGAAAAGGATCGATAAGGCGGGCGATTCGACCGGACTAAGACCTTCACTCGATGCCCCTCGGCCAGCAGTCGGTCTGTGATGGCCGAGCCGATAAATCCACCTCCGCCAAGAACAGTGCAATTCATCGCGATACCCCAGGCACGTTGGTAACGGCGACGGTTCGTCCCGACGCGATGACGATGGAGGGCAATAGTCGCTCAATGGCATGAAGTATAGAACCGTCACTGGGGAGCGGTTCATCTGGGTAATCTTCCCAAGACAACTTCAAGTTAAACAAAGCCTCCAAGGCGGAGACGCGCGACCAGAACATCGTACCGATCGGAAAATTGATTTCCTCAGGAAGGGCTGGCAGTTGAAGGCGTTGGGCCAGGTCATCACCGTACGAGCGGTTCATATTCCATGACCAAACATGCGGATCGTCCGGAAAAACCATGCCAATCCGCTCATCCTCGACCATGGCATTCAAAATAATATCGGCCATGGGTGCTTGACCGCCCAGCAGATTTTCCAATAAGAATCTAAACCACTCTTCTCCTATACGGGGATCGAATTGGATCGATTTTTTCGTATGGATATGACCCACGAGATCATAGATGCGAAGTTTCTCGGAGAAACAGGATAAAAAAGGTCCTAAGTCCCGGCCGACATTGGGAACAACGCGCACGTCGACCGCGCCTTTGGTGTAACTTTCTAGTAAACCCAGGACTTGGTTCCGATGCTGGTCGGAAGTTATGCTGACAAAGAGATCGAACGAGGAATCATTTCTCTGTAAACGATCAAGGATCATGGGGACGACGTCCGGGTAATAGGCATGCAAATGAAGGGCCACGCGCTGAATGACCTCCGGAGGAGTTGGCGTGCCTGGTATGATTACGGGCAGACGCCAGGGACCTTCGGGTTGGCCGGAGCGCAAGTAATCGGCCAACGGATCGATTCCGCCTTTGGCGAGTCCTCGAACTTCCCGGTAAATGCCCGGATGGAACCCTGGAAAAGGTTTCCGTAGAAAGAAGTTCCTTTTCCAACACGTGACGTATTGGATTGCGAGATTAGAAAGTGATAGAAGCTTATTGCCGCGCGGTGGCAAAACAAAATCAGGTCGAAGTATGTCTGCCGCGGCGATGAACTCGGCTTCCAGCTCGATTTCCCTGCGCCGCAAAACTTGCCGTTCCCCTATATCGACGATTTTTTCGACATAGCGGGGCATGGAAAACAAATCGGCCGCCATTTTTGACGACCTTTCTCCCAGATCGGCGCGCAACTTTTCGGATTGAACCAGAGCCACCAGTTTTTCCGCCATGTCGGACGTATCCAGATAGCGGGCCACGCAAGGGTCGCCTAGGCCGTAAGATTTAAGGTAATCGGCCATGCCGGTGGTCTGATCAAAGCAAATGATCGGAATACCTTTGGTCAGAACGTCAATTGCGACGTTCGGCAGGGGATCTAACCGCGACGTTAGCAATAAAACATCCGACGCGGCATAAACCTCTTCAATGCTCGGCATCTCACCGATGATCTGGACCATATCTTCCAAGCCGGCGCGACGGATTTGATCGGCCAGGTAGACAGAGTAAGTGTCGTCGAACTCAGGATTATACCCGGTGCCAACCCAAACAAACCGGATGGGTAGGGCGGAATTCATGCGCTTTATTTTTGCGGCACAATCGAGAAACAAATCCACTCCCTTTCGCAATTGAACAGTTCCCATGCCGAGCACGACAACTCCATTGGCAGGAAAGCTCGAAGGACAAAGCGCGCGCTGAATCTTTTGATCTGAATCTTCCGCGTGCTCCCGGTGTTCCTTTTCCGTGGCCTGAGGTATGGCGCATTGGCCTTGTGGAATGACAGCCAAATCCATCCCACCTAACTCGGGATAAAACTCCACGGCACTATCCCGCGTCAGCGCGGTGGAAAAAATGGTCGCATCGGAGTGACTGACCACATCAAAGAGAACCATGGAAGGTCTTGTATACGCCGCGAACTCATGGATGAGGCTCACCGTCGGCACCCCCGCGCGCGATAAAGCCGTTCCCATCTGCCAGGACACCACGGAATTGACAATCGCAAATCGAGGTTGGAGGTATTTTCGCAACATGGCTGCAAGCCTATCAGCCTTTACGCTATTGCCGTCGAGTCTTACCGGACCGAGAACACCGGCTCCCATATGACGGCACGCTTCCACGACAGGACCGGGACCGAGAAAGAGGACCGTCACGTCAAACCGCTCCATAAGATGCAAGGCAACGTTGTAGGCCAGAATCGGTGCACCCGTGCGGGAACCCTCGTGAGCAACAACCAGGACCGTCGGCTTCCGAGCCTTGTAATTACGCAGAAAGTTTTCAATCTCCCGCTCTTGTTTCGGCAGCAAAGGCCTACCCTCTCCACGCCCATGCCGAATATAATGAAGGATTGGATCAACCGTATGTTGATCGAGATCAGGATTAGCCTCAAAATATGTGACTGGGTCAAACTTATCGGAAGGCACCCGCCCCTCCCGTCGTCCGTGGTTCACAAAATGATCCAGAAGATCCATCCCGGCAGCGACGACGTCGGGATAATTTTGTGCGTAAAGTTTTGCGTCGAATAAACCCGATGCGGCGATAAGACTCTTCTCCCGCTCTATTTCCGTCTCTGCTTTCGGAGCTTCTAGCGCACGCCAACGATGAAAGATGCGCTTGAACCAAGGACGCTGCTGCCACTGGGTGGCTGACCCAACAACTTCTCCGAGTCGATGGATTTCAGCTATAAGATTTTCAATTTGATTTTGGGCCTTATCAGTTAATGCTTTCTGTTCGATCAATTGCTGATCCCAGGAAGCCTTCGCCCGCTCATGGTCCTGCCGGACACGATTTTTTTCGGCCATGAGATGATCGAGCTGATTTTGGGCTTTATCAGTCAATGCTTCCTGTTCGATCAATTGCTGATCCCAGGAAGCCTTCGCCCGCTCATGGTCCTGCCGGACACGATATTTTTCGGCCATGAGATGATCGAGCTGATTCTGAGCTTTTTCGGTTGCCACCTTCTGCTCGATCAATTGCCGATCCCAGGAAGCCTTCGCCTGCTCGTGTTCCTGGCAGGTGTGCTCTTTCTCGAGAATAAGATGATCAATTTGATTTTGAGCTCTTTCAGCGGCCGCTTTCTGCTCGGTCAATTGCTGAACATGACGGATGGCTTCGCTTTCTGCGTTAACCTTAGCCTGGAGCGCCTCCGCCCCGCGGAGAAATGTCGGATCTTCAAACAGGCCATATTTAATTTGTGGGAGTGTTTGATTTGAACAAATTGCTATGGAATAGACGCCATCCGGAAGGCCCTCCTCATAATGTGTGCCTATGATGCTTCCGCTGAAAACACCGTAAGTCGCCGTGTCCTTATTATCTATTTCGTCGTTTAAGATATAAGATCCTACGGCAAGACGCTGGCGTCCCAACCTTACCCGGGAGAAGTAGCGTTTTAATAATTGACTAAACTCAGCGTGATAGAGTTCAGCAATATGATAAGAATTGTTATATCCTGTTTTGTCCGAATATTCGCTTTTGTCGGGCGACGATATAATTAGAAATCCACCCGGCGCAAGCACTCGCCTGATTTCTCGCATAAATGCATCGTGCTCTTCAAAATGTTCGATGGTTTCGAAGCTCACCACGACGTCGACCGAATTGTCTTCCATGGGAATCTTAGTGGCGGAACCCACAAGAAACTTTAGATTATTTTTAATATATTGTTTGCAGGCATGATTAATGCATGTCTCATTCAAATCGACGCCCCAGACGAATTTTGCCTTCCTGGCCAGCAGAGAGGAGCCGAACCCTTCGCCACAAGCAATATCCAGGCAGTTGCGATCCGCTACGAGTTCCAGAGCCAGGGCATATCGGTGGAGATGTTCGTAATAAATAGGACCCTGGAGCGAGGGAACGAAGCGCTCCCCTGTCCAAGGCAAAGAAAAATCATTCTTGTCGCCTGTAGAAATCTTATTTTCCATGGTAGTTAACAATGCAATTAATCTTGATAAGATTGAGTGCCTCGCAACAGCATGCCGCGCAGAATCGACAACTGGTTGCGTTCATAATCAATTTGGAATTTATATAGTTTTCTATTTATCCCGATTAGTCTGCCAAAATGCCACCCTCAACTTGCCCGGCGGCGTAAAACGAGAGTTTCCTGGTAAACCAGGGCTCTCGGATAATGATGGACGATGTCGAACCAACTGCTTACAGCAGAGTTCAGGTTCGCGAAGGTATTAAAAGTGGCCTTGTAATAAACGCTGAGATCGGCGCCCAGCGCTGGGTCAGGATGACTGTCTGAAATCCCACGGACGGCCAGTTCAGCACACAACGGAACGGCCCAGGGGCTTATCCCGTGCTGAAGCAAGTGAAACGCCGAATGATAGGTCAGCACGCAGGTACCGCCCTTTTTTATGACCCGAGCCAGTTCTTTGATCCAGGCGTCACGGGTGACCTCTTTCAGATGCGTGATGACGGAAAGACCATAGATTAAATCGAAGCTTTCGTCCGGGTAGCCGGTGGGAGGGTACAGCGGTATCCTTTGGAAGGTCGCCAAATCCGAGATATTTGCCTTGCACCAGTCGATGTTGACCGCATCAATATCCGCCCCGTGGATGTCCCATCCGGGGCGTTCCACCTTCAGAAACTGCAATACCCGGGCAGCGCCGCACCCCCAGTCCAGCACCCTGGCTGTGTCGGTCAAATTCGGCGACGACCCCGCTATGGACAAAATTTGCAGAGTAGCCGTAAGGCCACTCCCAGCGAAACGGACCAGTGAATCGTCACCTCCAGCGACTCTTCGAGCCCTTTCCGCGCCGGCGAATTTGAAATTCGCGAAATCGGTTTGGCTCGGGACAACCCCGAAGTTCAGGACCGCCGAGGCATCGGCGTTGCTCTCCTCCGTTGGCCGCAATCTCACTCTGCATTCGCTTAGAATCGCGTCATACCGGGCTTCCATGACTCGTCCGTCGAGCCACCAGTATCGTCCGGCTATTTCCTGGCTGGCGGGCTTGATTATTGCCTGCACCAACCCGCTGCCGTCTTCGTACAAAGCCGGCTCAGTTGTGTTCCCCGGGGGCAGGAATAGTTCGCCTCGCAAACTCACTTTGCCGCCGCCATCATCTATAAGCAGTGGACGCCAGAAGGGGCCGGCGAATGTAATTTCGCCAAGAAGATCGTAGGCTACATTAATTCCAGAGGTTTTCGCAGGATCAAGCGATGATTTGTAAAGGATGTCTCCAGTAGCTACGTTCTTGATTTCAACCATGTCGCCAGTTGCAAGACACGGTCGCCGAAGCTTGAAAGAGTAACCAAGGTGGCCCGAGACATACCCAGCCTGGAGCAAGTCGTGCCGATATTCATTGGCAACGACTTGAGCAACGACCGACCCGTTTACGATAAGCATCAGGGCAATCGGTGCGGAGCCGTCGCGAGCCCACCCACTGATATATGCAGCATTCAACTGATCGACATGAAATTCCATTACAACGTTTAGTATGAGGGTGAATTTGAGTTTACAAGAATTAATTATTATGATCTACCAAACGGGGAGGAAGCTATGTTCATCTGCCCTGGATCTCATCAGAGCAAATCTTTGCCCTGTTAAAGGTCATTGGGCTTTTAGGATGGAATTTAAATAGTGGGCGTAGGAGGAGGAGCCGTGGAGGCGGGCTTGAGCTTGGAGTTGCTTGCGGGAGAGCCATTGACGTTCGTAGGCGATTTCCTCGAGGCACGCAATTTTCAGGCCTTGGCGGTGTTGGATGACCTGGACAAATTCAGCCGCTTCGAGGAGGGAATCGTGCGTGCCCGTGTCTAACCACGCCGTGCCGCGGCCCAGCACCTGGACTTGAAGGGTTCCCCTTTCGAGGTAGCAGCGGTTGAGGTCGGTAATTTCCAACTCGCCCCGGGCGGAGGGTTTGAGCTGGGCGGCATAGGCGACGGCGTTTTCATCGTAGAAGTAGAGTCCCGGTATGGCGTAGACCGATTTCGGACAAGCCGGCTTTTCTTCCAGGGAGATGATCCGGCCTTGGTCGTCGATCTCCACCACACCATAGGCTGAGGGGTTGGCAACTCGATAGCCGAAGATGGTCGCACCGGAGGGCTGCCGACCGGCTTTCGCCAGAACGGAGGTGAGGTCCGCGCCGTAAAAGAGGTTGTCGCC
>Ga0182018_10004693_pt1 | contig 11352 bp, 12 predicted proteins | sample 812P2MmetaG_FD_120490 | JGI IMG/M metagenome (GOLD analysis project Ga0182018, IMG submission 120490) | Permafrost microbial communities from Stordalen Mire, Sweden - 812P2M metaG | ecosystem: Environmental > Terrestrial > Soil > Wetlands > Permafrost | place: Sweden: Stordalen | collected...
GCGACGCAGTGGTCTTGGTTTGCATCGCTCTTTTCGACCAGCTTTTGCCTATACCATTCAATTTTCCGGTCGAAAACTTTCGCCACGCCGCTACTCACCACTCAACCGTTCCAACGTCGATAAACGATTTTCAGGAGCGACTAAATAATCATGCGCCGCGCAGGCCACCTCCTCCTTTCCTAGAACGCCTTAAGCACCCATTCATAAAATCCGATAACGGAACCATCCCGTTGACAAAACATGAAGGGGTCAGTCCCAAGTATTTACAATCATGGGCTGTTCCCGATCAGCGTCAATTTGTGAAGGGCGTTGACCTCGACAATTCTTTGGGCTATGCTCAACCGCCATGCCGGTCAGTTGGGATTGAGAGAATTCCAACTGCTCCAGGATAAAGCCGCAAGTCATGCACGGAATCCCAGAATCAGGGCCGGTGGCTTCCACCTCGCCGGTGACACAACCATCCGGGAGCGTTCCGGCATTCTGGCCCGGTCTTCTGCTCGCCCTTGCCGCCTCCTGCATCACCATCGGCATCATGTGGGACATCTCATGGCACGAGACCATCGGACGCGACACGTTTTGGACACCGGCCCACATGGTCATTTACCTTGGCGGCGTTTTGGGCGGATGTGTCGGCGGATGGCTCGCTGTCCAACATACTTTTCTGGCCGCTCCGGCGGAAAGAGACGCCTCGGTCCGGGTCTTTGGCGCGCGCGCCCCGTTAGGAGCATGGGTGGCCATCTGGGGAGCCGTGGCCATGATCACTTCGGGTCCCTTTGACAACTGGTGGCACAACGCCTATGGCTTGGACGTCAAAATAATCAGTCCGCCTCACGTCCTGCTTGGTCTGGGAATGTTTGGCATCGTTTTTGGCGCCTTGCTGCTAGTGCTCACCCGTCAAAACCGCCTACAGGACGGCACAGGCAGCGGGCTGTTTATTTATGTCGGCGGAATATTCGTTGTGATGGCTGGCGTCTTCGTGATGGAATATGTCTTCCCCAACCTCCAACACGCGGCCATTTTTTACCAGGTCTGCGCCGTGACCTTTCCATTTCGTTTGATCGCCCTGGGACGTGCTGGCCGAACCTCCTGGCCGGTCACCCGTGTCGCCGCAGTTTATCTTCTGGTCGAATGCCTGATGATTTGGATTCTGCCGCTCTTTCCCGCCCAACCCAGGCTGGCTCCGATTTTTAATCCGGTCACCCACATGGTTCCTCCACCTTTCCCGCTCCTGCTGATCTTTCCGGCGGTGGCGATTGATCTCATTTTGCGGCTGGCAGGCGGCGCGACCGGCTGGAAGCGCGTGGCCCTGGCCCTGGTTCTCGGCGCAATTTTCCTGGCGGTTTTCATCCCGGTGCAATGGTTTTTCGCCAGGTTTTTAATCTCCCCCCATGCCGACAATTGGTTCTTTGTGGGAAACCGTGTTTGGAGTTACGGAAACAAGCTGGGCGACTGGAACACCCAGTTCTGGCGCGTGAACCCCTCCGACTCCGACGCCAATCTGCTCACCATTCCAGCCCTGGGCCTTTGTCTGGCGCTGGCCGCCGTCACTTCCTGGCTGGGACTTCTGCTGGGCGGCTGGATGAGAAAGGTCCAGCGATGAAGCTGCGTTTTCTTCTGTTCGGATTGTTGCCGTTGTTTTGTCCGGCGGTGGTTCAGGCCCACATCGGCAGCCCTGATGTTTTTTATGACGGCATGGTGGGATCCTGGCCAACCCGCATCACCATTCGCATGCCCGGAGTCATCCCGGGACGGGCCGAGATCATCGTTCAAGTCCAAAGCAAAGAGCCGGTGGCCGTTACTTTCGTGCCGATTTCCTCCAGAACCGCCATCAGCAATGCTCCACCGGCAGAGCTTGCCGAACCGATCCGGGGAGAAACCAACCTTTACAGCGGTGGATTGTGGCTCATGACCATGGGTGCCTACAGCATAGAGGTTCGGATTCACGGACAATCCGGCGAAGGTGACGTGCAAATTCCCGTCAATTCCGTCGCCACTGCCCAGCTCCCGCTCCCGCCACTGCTCGGCGACATATTGCTCACACTGGGCCTGATTCTGTTTTGCGGCGCGATGGCCATCGTCGCCGCCGCTGCCGGAGAAAGCACGTTGCCGCCGGGCATGTTGCCCGGAAAAATCCAGCGCCGCAAATACTGGATTGCCGTCACCATCACGGGGGTCGTTCTGGCTCTTGCGCTCGTCGGAGGAAAGAAATGGTGGAATGCGGACGAAAAGGATTTCCGCTCCCGGCTGCGTGAAGGCGGCTGGCCCGATCTGGCGACGGACGTCCGCATAGAAGGCTCCCAACGCATCCTTCGTTTGACCTTGGGCAAGACGGCCTTTGCAAGTTTTGGTCCGAAAGCCTACCTTGCACTGGCCCCTGACCACGGCAAACTCCTTCATCTGTTTTTGGTTGGCCAACCCAACCACCAGGCCTTCGGCCACATCCATCCAGTGCGTCAGGGAAATACAACATTTGAGGTGGCTTTGCCGCCGCTACCGGAGGGCGATTACGAACTGTTCTGTGACCTGACTCTGGAGTCCGGCCTCAGTTCCACCGCCACCAACTCCGTCCACCTTCCTCCCGTTCCCGACACCGCCATCACCAACCTGGACTTGGAACCCGATCCCGACGATTCCTGGGCCGTTGATTCTGCCGTGGCCGTCCGGGAAAATTCCGGCAGCGACACCATCTGCCGTCTGCCCGGCGGGACACAAGTCATTTGGAAGGCTCACCCTCCCTTGCACGCAAAACAAGACGCCGGCCTGCAATTCGAGGTGCGGGACCAGGCCGGACAACCCGCCGACCTTGAACCCTACATGGGGATGATGAGTCATGCCGCCGTGCTGCGTTCCGACGGACGTGTGTTTGCCCACCTTCATCCTTCGGGAAACTATTCCATGGCCGCGCAAATGTTTTTTGACGCCAAGATGGCCAAGGAAACCGGCGTCGCCAGCGGCGATGGCGGCATGCCTGCGGGCATGGACCATTCGATGATGATGGATAATTCCATGATGGGCCACGCCATGTCACATGCTCCTGCGAACGGCGGATCCTCCATCATTTCCCTTCCCTACGAATTTCCGACTCCGGGAGATTACAGAGTTTGGGTGCAGATCAAGACCAATGGCCAGATAATGACCGCCATTTTCGACACCACTGTAAGTCCGGCTTTTTGATTTTCGAGCGCTGGACGAAACCTGGCTGCCGGAATGGAGCGGCAAACTGGGCGTAGTGCAGCGGTGGCGCAGTTCGGTCGCGCGGCTATGAATTTGCCGGCACGCATTGATGTCGCGGCAACGGCGAAACTGCTTGGCTTTGCGGAGAATGACATTCAGATTTTGATGGCCGTGGGCAAGTTGACGCCGCTCAGTGATCCGGCCCCGAACGCGCCGAAATGGTTTGCGGCGGTCGAGATGGTTCGGCACGCGGCTGACCAGGACTGGCTGCACAAGGCCACTAAAGAGATTGCAAAATACTGGCGAAACAAGCGCGAGCGCCGTCAATCTCCTGCGCCAATGGCGAATTGAAACCGCAAACTCCTAAAGCTTCCGCGTTCGATTCCGATCTTTGCCTCTTTGCAGCCCGGTTGCAGGAGCCATGCAGGGTTGCCGCAGGGACGTTGCAACGCGTCCAAAATCATGACCCCAGTGCGCGAGGTGCATTGATTCCAAACGCAGTTTGGCGCCCGGAACGGTTTACGCCGGAGGTTCCCAACCCGAAATGCCGGCATTCCTTCACTTGATGCCGGCTTTGACAGCCTTTCAATCCAAAGATTCCAGAGTCTGGGACAATTCATCTACGCCAACTGTGCCGGCGATGTAATGTCCAACCACGCTCCGAAAAACCATGAGCCTTCGACAGCGGCATCTTCCGCAGCAGGTCTTGAATCAGCGTTCGTCCAATCGCCACGAAGGTGTTGCCGTTGTAGAAGCAAATGGCAATTAGACGATGGGAAATTCGCATATGCTTATGAAAGCGAACTTGCGAATTTTCATCAAGAATCATCACCGGAGCAAAACCAGAATGCCGCGAACGAGGAACAACGCAACGGACATTTCCCTCTGGCCGCCTTCGCCCTAATCCGGCCTGGCGTGTCTGGCGGCGTGATTCCGAATATGGTCAAAATTTCCATCCTCGCAGCAGGCGACGAACCCTTCGGTGACGGATTTCAATTCCTCCCAGCGCGCGCGAATTTCTTTCGCTTCACCCCGCGAGATTTTATCGTCGGTGGTGGCGGTGGCGATGACGGCAAGCAGGTCGGCGAATTCCTGCACAATCTGGTTCGTCGCCGGAATCAGGCAATGCGGATGCGGCGCGTTCCTGGGATTGAGAATGAAAAATCCGCCCGCGCGCTGGCAAATCCATTGGACGAGCCGGTGATCGTTCGTGCATCGCAGCAACGCCTCGATGCGATCCAGCGGGTTGCCCGTGCCGCTGCCGGCGGCGTGATTCGGCGGCTGCGCCCATTTGTAAATCATCGAAGGCGACAGGCCGAGATCGGCGGCGACCTGTTTGGGCGTGGTCTTTTCAAAAACCTCGTGCAGCAGTTCGTGAGAGTGCATGGCTCAACGATGGTCAAGCGCCCGAAAATTGGCAAGCGCGAAGCATTGGATGCCGCAGGTCTGCCACTCTCGCAGAGCGGAATTCTCCGGCTTTCTCGTCTCCGAAGCGGAGCTATCGAAAAGATCCGCCAGAAGACAGGAAGGTCTGCCTTACAAAAACAATGCGAATTTATAAGTGCGCTTTGCGTGCGGGTGCTGTTTGATTGAACTGTGATGAAACAGAGCGCGCAAACTTGGTTTTCCTTTCCTGCTTGCCTTGTGGCGGCATTGGGTTTTTACTCGACCCAACAGCAACCCAGCGAGGGCTTATGATGATCTACGCAATTTGTCTGGTGGTGGGTCTGGTGTTCACTTTGGTGAGCGTGGTGGCCGGCCATTTCTTCGGCGGCCATGACGGGCACGTCGAGGGCAGTGCCGGCCACGCGGAGGCCGGTGCGGACAGCAGCGACATGCCGGGCATCTCCATTTTCAGCCCCACGGTCATGGCTTCGTTCGTCACGGCGTTCGGCGGCTTCGGCTTGATCTTCACCCAATTTTCCGCCACCAGCAGAACCGTCATCAGCGCGCCGCTTTCGATTGTTTGCGCAGTGCTAATCGCGGGCGGCCTGTATAAATTTTTGAGCGCGGTGTTTAGCCACACGCAAAGTTCCAGCGAATCGCACGTCGCCCGGCTCGCCGGCGCGGAAGCCAGCGTCATCACTCCCATTCCCGAAAACGGCGTCGGCGAAATCGCCTATGTGGTCGGCGGAACGCGCTACACCGCGCCGGCCCGCGTGGAAAATGGAACAGCGATTGCCAACGGCAAGTCAGTGAAGATCACGCGCGTTGTCGGCACGCAATTTTTCGTCACGTCAAATTAGAATCAAAAACTCATTATCAAATCATTATGCAACCAAACCTCGCTCCCTTATTGGCCGACATGAATTTCATGCAAGGTGGCATCATTACCATCGCAATCGTAGTGGTCGTCGTCGTCGTGTTCCTGCTGATGATTTTAGTTTTCAGCCGCTACACCAAAGTCGGGCCGAACCAGGTGTTGATTGTTTCGGGGCGCAAACACAAATTGGAAGACGGCTCGCAAGTCGGTTTCCGCATCGTCAAAGGCGGCGGCACGTTCGTGATGCCAATTTTTGAAAAGGTGGACGTGCTGTCGCTTGAACTGCTGACGATTGACGTGCAGACGCCGGAAGTTTACACGAGCAAAGGCGTGCCGGTGAAGGTGGACGGCGTCGCGCAAATCAAGGTCAAGGGCGATGACATTTCCATCCGCACCTCGGCGGAACAATTCCTCGGCAAGGCGACCGACGAAATCCGCAACATCGCCACGCAGACGCTTGAAGGCCATTTGCGCGCGATTCTCGGCACGATGACCGTCGAGGAAATTTACCAGAACCGCGACGCCTTCGCCTCAAAGGTCCAGGAAGTCGCCGCCGGCGACATGGCGAACATGGGCCTTGGCATCATCAGCTTCACCATTCGCGACATCCGCGACACGCAGGGCTACCTCGACGCGCTCGGCAAACCGCGCATAGCGCAAGTGAAACGCGACGCGCAAATCGCGCAGGCCGAGGCCGACCGCGATGCGATGATCAAATCCTCGCAGGCCACGCAAGCCGGACAGGAGGCGAAGTTCGCCGCCGATTCAAAAATTGCCGAGGCGCAACGCGATTATCAGTCCAACGTCGCCGGTTATCAGGCCACGGTGAACCAGAAAAAAGCCGAGGCCGACCTCGCCTACGATCTGCAGAAATTCAAGACCGGCCAGTTGGTGAAGGCCGAGGAAGTGCAGGTGCAGATCGTCGAGAAGCAGAAGCAGATCGAATTGCAGCAGCAGGAAATTTTGCGCAAGCAGCGCGAACTCGAAGCGATGGTGCAAAAACCCGCCGATGCCGAGCGTTACAAAGTCGAGACGCTGGCGAACGCGCGGAAATTCCAGCTCGAAACCGAAGCGGCGGGCGCAGCCTCCGCGACAAAGGCAACGGGCTTTGCCGCCGCCGATGTGTCCAAGGCGACCGGCATCGCTGAAGCCGAGGCGAACAAGGCGCGCGGTCTGGCCGAGGCCGCCGTGATCGAAGCGCAGGGCAAGGCGACCGCTTCCGCGATGCAGGCGAAGGCCGAGTCGTTCAAGCAATACAACGAGGCCGCCGTCATCGAAATGATCGTGCGCGTGCTGCCGGAAGTCGCGGGCAAGATCAGCGAGCCGTTGTCCAAGATGGAGAAGATGGTCATCATCAATTCCGGCAACGGGCCGGGCGGCGGCGCGAGCAAGCTGACCGGCGACGTGACGACCATCATCAGCCAGTTGCCGCCCGTGCTGGAAAGCCTGACCGGCGTGAAGTTTGAGAAACTGCTCGAACAGGTTCCCGCGCTGAAAAAGGCGATGGCGAAAGATGATGCCGACAAAAAATAACCGGTAGGGACAGCGCGCTGCGCTGTCCGGACGCCGCTGCGCGGCGTCCCTGCCAAAACGAAAGGTGAAATATGAGCAACGAACCAAATCCAATGGACAAAATCTTTGAAAGGAAAAATCCATACGTCGGCGTGGCCGGCTCGGTCGGTGTTTTCGCCTGCGGCGTGGCGCTGATGTTTTTAGTTTTTTCCAGCGGCGAAGCTGCGTGGCCGGCGGCATTTGCCGTTGCATCGCTGGCCGTCATGGGAATTTTTATCGCTTACTTCATGTCCAAAAAAAGTTGATCCGTTTGAAACCATCACAAATTAACGAAAAATAAAATTATGACTGCTGCAATCCTCGCATCCGGCATCGCATTGATACCGCTCGTGTTTATCGTCTTCATCCTGCTGCCGCTGGTAATACTGGCGACGATCCTCTGGATTTGGATGCTCGTGTCGGCCATCCAGAACAAAGGTTTGACCGACGGCGAAAAAGTTGCATGGGTGCTGGTGATTGTGTTCCTGCATTTTCTCGGCGCAATCCTCTACTTTTTCATCGGCCATCCGAAACGCCGGACGCCGCTGGCGGCGGCTTGAAAATTTATGAGCCGTTCGGAACTGATTCAAAAGCTTGAAGGCCAAAAGAAATTTGCAAATAAAAATGGATTCTGGCTTCTGCTCGTTCTAGCCATATTTGTGGTGTTATTTATTTGGTTGAGCAATCACGAGGATGTTATTCCAGAATCTTTTCGCCCTTTGGTTCTTGTGGTGAGTTTATTAGGTGGCTTTTATGGAATACTGGCTGTTTTCGTGATTCGCTCAAACAAGCAAATGAAGGAATCTGGACTGCATTGTCCGCAATGTAAAAAAGTTTGATTGGTTTATCTGCTCAAGTTGTAATTGCTTCTGGAAGATGCGGGCGTTGCGGTGGAATAATTCTAGAAGATTGGAACAAATAAATCATGCGCCTCTTCGAAGCCATCATTGACGCGAACCACCGGGCGGTGGCCGGTGGGCTGGTGTTTTTGAACGGTTTGTTGTATTCTCTGACAGGTTTATGAGCACAGTGGAACACATTGCAAAGATACTCGCAACGCTCTCGCCAGAACAACGTGAGCAAGTCATGTGTTTTGTCGAATCAATCAGCGCGCAACCCCAACGGCCGGTCGAAAATAAAACATCCGGCGAAAGAATGGATTGGAAACATGAATCTTAAAATCGTCATTGAACAAGGTGAAGATGGTTACTTCGTGACTCATTGTCCGTCGCTGAAAAGCTGCTGGTCACAGGGCAAGACACGCGAAGAGGCGTTGAAAAACATCCGGGAGGCGATTGATCTTTTTCTTGAGCCGTCGCCGGAAGAACTGGCCGGCCAGCGCGACGTTGTCGAATTGACCGTATGAAGTTGCCGTTGCTGACCGGACGGCAGGTGTTGTCCGCTTTGCAGCGACTCGGCTTTGCGGAAGTTCATCGCAAGGGCAGTCATGTGAAGATGAAACATCCCGATGGAAGATTGATTGTTTTTCCGTTTCACGATGAAGTTGACCGATACACGCTCAAGGGCGCGTTGCGCGATGGTGAAGTGGGCATTGAAGATTTCTTGCGCGAAGTGAAATAACCCATGCGCCTGTTTGAAGCCATCATTGACGCGAACCACCGGGCGGTGGCCGGTGACGCGAGCGCCGGCCTGCATCCGGCGGATTTCGCGGACGCGCTGCCGGTCGTCGCGCTGACGTGCATTGACCCGCGGCTGAACGCCTTTTTTCCGAACGCGCTGGCGTTGCCGGCGGAGCAATTCATCTGGCTGCGCAACGCGGGCAACATCATCACCGCGCCATTGAGCAGCACCCTGCGCTCGCTCGCGCTGGCGTGCGCGGTCAAGGGCGGCGAGGAAATCGCCATTATCGGCCACACGGACTGCCAGGTTTGCAAGACGACGACGATGGCGCTGCTCGACGAGTTGAAGGCGCTGGGCGTCGAGCGCAGCCGCCTGCCGGAAAACCTCAATGAATTTTTTGGCCTGTTCAGCAGCGAACGGCAGAACGTCATCAAGGCGTGCGACATCATCCGGCACAGCCCGCTCATCGGCCCGAAAATTCCCGTGCATGGATTGCTGCTCGACATCGGCACGGGCAAGCTTGACTGGATTGTGAACGGCTACGAGGCGTTGGAGACGGCGGCCAGCCAGCCGGGCCAGCCGGCAAATTCCGTCGGGTTGGCGCAGGAATCGGTTGGCAGCTTCAATCTCGGGGAAATGAAGTTTCCCCAAACCAAAATCGGCGAGCTGGCGGCGGAATCCGAAGACTGGCTGTCAAAAAAAGCCGGAACCATCGGCGCAAAGGCGCAGGAAGAGTTGCATGAGGTTGTGCCGGTGGTCGAATCTGTGGAGCAGGTCACGGGTCAAGTCGCCGCGTTCGCGGAAAAAAACTGGCCGCGAACACCACCAACAGCACCGCCGCCATTGCCATCGAAAATTCCCGTGCCGCCGCCGATCCGTCCGCGAATCATTCAAACACGCGGCAGATGATAACTAATCTTCGTGGTTGATAACGGCAATCATCCGGGTAAAATCCGGTTCTAATGGTTCGGGGCGTAGCGTAGCCCGGCTAGCGCGCTTGCTTGGGGTGTCAAAAACGTCCTTTTGCCCTCATTTGACCTAACGTGACACAATGACAAAAACCGCGTCTTTATTGACTGAAACGCATTTTTGCTTTTGTCATGCTAGTGTGTGGGATGACCTAAAAATGGCAAACAGTATCAGATGGCGGTATCAGATTTCCACTTTGCAATAAACGACCACGATATTTTTTAACAGCGATCCAAATCCACGCTGCGCTGCAATCGTCGGTAAATTACATCAAGCTCTTTCAGTTTGGCGACGTGCGATGTTTTGATTTCAAGAGGGCGTGTTATTGGTTCCAAAGCAAATGCCAAGCTGGTTCTGGACATGAGAATTTCCTTTGGTCGGCATTTCAGTTTGGTAATGGCCTGCAACAAACAACGGGCAGCAACCTGTTCAGGTTTTTGAGTCTGGCTATTGCCCATCACCGAATCAAGAAGAACTCCTTCGCGGGTATCAACAGCGATGCCCATCCAAAGGAAGTGAGGACGCGGTTCTTCGTCCACGCCACCGGGGGAATATAAACAATCCAGTTCCAAAGAAAGTCTCTCATTTTGAGGCAGGGCGCGAAGTCCGGCCAATTCAGAATCAGATAATGAAACAGGGATGGGCAAAGGTTCGGGAGTCAGCACCAGTTTTTGCCAGTCAAGGTCTTCGACGCGCATGGGGCCGGTCGTATTTTTTGGACAGAACGGCACTTCGTTATCCGCACTGTCGTCATACAAGTCTTTCTTTCCCGCGAAAAGCTGCACAAAGGCGATGGCCACCCGCAGGTCTGACAACAATAATTCCGCCTCACCCTGCTCTAAAAACCACGGTATTGCCCCCGGACGATAACTACGAAATTTCGGCCACGCCCGTTCTGGATTCGCCAATGGCTGGAAACCAATTTGATTCAAGAGATCAATATCATGTTGTTCCAATTTATTACGCGAGACGAATTCTGCCATTAAAGCATCATCGCTATACATGAAATTGGGGTCGTCACTGTCCTGCTGGCCACCAAAGCACACCGCCATCACCCAACGCAGGCCAAGTTCTCCACGGTGAACGAATAGCGCGCAAGGCGATGGCTCCCCATCATTGCCCAGCACGGAACCCAGCCGCACTTGGCCGGCGTCTTGAATTCCGAACAGGGCGGTGTCGCACATATATTTCCACGGTGCGAGCGAGCCAAATTCAGTCGCGGCGTTGCAAAGCGCCTTGAAGGTGTCGAGTGACAGGTGAGGCGGTTGCAGTGGTTTTAGTCTCGGAGGCATTTTAGTTGCAGCGAAATTCTCGCCGGATCATGGCTCAATTTTGTCGCGGCCAATCTTTTGAAGCAGTAACACGCAATGTTAATCCAGCATCCGTCAAACGCGACAAACTCTCGATGATTTCCTCATAATTGTCGCCCAGCACCCACGGATAAGCCACGACGACCTCGTTAATGCCGTTGGCTTTGGCCTCGGCGCACAGTCGGATAAAATCCGCGAATTTCTTTTCGTAATTTGCTGGCGTTTTATGATTCACGGAAACGAGACTATAATTCTCAATTTTTTCGGCAACTTCAAATTGGAACGTCGTTCATTTTTTTTCGCTGCTCAAATTTTCATCCTGCGATTGGCTGAATGAGTCAGGGTCTGGTTCTGCGGAATCGCTTCATCAGTCGAAACGGCTTGGAGGCATCGCTCAGAGATCGCCGCTATCACTTCACCCGGACGGCAATCAGAAAATTGCCCCCAAACCACCCCTTGCGCTTTGGCTGTGAGATTACTGGCCATATATTTGAGCGTGTGATA
>Ga0182018_10004694_pt1 | contig 11352 bp, 16 predicted proteins | sample 812P2MmetaG_FD_120490 | JGI IMG/M metagenome (GOLD analysis project Ga0182018, IMG submission 120490) | Permafrost microbial communities from Stordalen Mire, Sweden - 812P2M metaG | ecosystem: Environmental > Terrestrial > Soil > Wetlands > Permafrost | place: Sweden: Stordalen | collected...
ACCTTATGCCGCATTAAGTTCTTTAATTCATTGAAGAACGCTTGTTCGTCCTGGAAATCGCGGTAAACCGACGCGAATCGTACATAAGCGATTTTGTCCAGATCCCGGAGCGCTTCGATCAACAGTTCTCCTATTTCTATAGTAGATATTTCCCGGTCGGCGGAGTCCGTAACTTTCGCTTCTACTTGGTCCACCAGTTGCGCCAGCCTCCCCATACTTATCGGCCGCTTCTCGCAGGCCTTCAGCAAACCAGATAGTACCTTCTGGCGATCGAATTTCTCCCGGCGGCCATCTTTCTTGATGACCATATAGGGCACTTCGTCGATGCGCTCGTAGGTAGTGAAGCGCCGCTCGCAACCCAAACACTGCCGGCGCCGCCGGATTGCGTCGCCTTCCCGGCTCTCTCGCGAGTCCACGACTTTATCCTCTATGTGATTGCAGAAAGGGCACTTCATACGATAGCCTCGGGTTCTAACTGTTTCAGAGTCCGCCAGCGAATGCCTTCGTGCAGCGCCAGAGCCACACCCAGCGGCACAACTACTACAAATGAAATAAACCAAAGCACAAGAGCAACGCTGGTGGAAATCTCCAGGGGAACGCGGAAAAGCTCCGTCAGGACCAGCACCGAAACTACCTGCATGCCGCCGCCCACCCCAGGAATCTGGACGACCGCCCCGAAAGCCAGGAACCCCAGGAAGATCAGCACATCCAGCCATCCGAAGTGCAGCGCGCCGCCGAACGCCCGCATGACACAAAACGTCGTCAGGGCGATCGTTGCCCACTCCAAAACGGTGTACCAGACCACCAGCGCCATTGCCTTTGGGCTCTTGGTGGATTCCACTCCCTGCACGAAGGCGGTGATCAGGCGATCCGCTCTCTTGAAAAGTTGCGCGCCTGCGCCATGCGCTGTCAGGGTACCCAACAGCCGGCGCCGCACAGCGGCGGAGTAGTGCCGGAAAACCGCCAACAGTCCCAAAACTACGATTGACAACCCTCCCACGAACCATCCCCCCGTGGAAAACACCCAGGAGAGCGCGGGACCCAGCGCCACGTCGGAACGGCGCACGCGGCCGAGCGCTAAACCGAATATGGCCAGCACGATCAACACATCGTATATGCGCTCCAGCACCAGAGCCGCCATCTGCGAGGAGGCCGAAACCTTTTCTTTGGCGGCGATCAGATACGGCCGCACGAATTCGCCCGGGCGCCCCAAAACGGTGATGGCGCTGAAGCCGATTACGGTGGCGGAGAACAGGTTCCAAAGGCTGGGGTCCGCTTTGACCGGCCGCATCAGCACGCGCCAGCGCAAGGCCCGGCCGTAGTAGCCGGCCATCACCCACCCGCTGGCCGCCGCCAACCACCACCATTTCAAGGCCAGTAAGGTGGCGCGGAACGCCTTCCAATCGAACCCCCGGCTATTGAGAAAGAGGCGCACCAGCCAAATTCCGGCCGCCAGGCCCGCCACGCCCAGCACCAGCCACTTCCAGTTTCGTTTAATCGGAAATCCTCATTATCTTGGAGAACGAGCCTAACACAAAGATGTGGCAGGACTGAAGTGGGATACACAACAGAGGCCATCTCTCACGATGGGTGGTGGGCTCCCGCTCGCAGCCAAAAGGTTCAAGCACTACAGCTTCGACTTTGCTAACGGCACTGACGGCTCCGGACCGTACGGTACGTTGGTGCAAGGCACCGATGGGAATTTTTACGGCGTAACCAAATACGGCGGAGCCAACAACTACGGCATAGTCTGCTATACTATACGGATCAGCACTTGGAGGTGGATCCGACTCCTAAGCACCAGTCAGCGCTCCGGATCGGTTACGCGGGCCACGTGTCCCGGCGCCACGCATTGGATCAGCCGAACCAGATCTTGCATCACCCTCTCGTAGGACGGCATCTGGTTGTTGATTGTCTCCACTACGATGATCCCGAAGGAGAGCTTCTTCAGATCGTGTTCGTACTCGAATCCCTTGTCAATCGTCAAACCGGCCTTGTATTCTTGGGACGAGCACGTGGTCCTGCTGGCCGCCCCATCCCAAATCTCTGACCGTATCGACCAAACAGTCGGGCAAAGCCTCCCGAAGGCGGCGTGCGAGGCGAGTATTGATGCACTCGTCGATCAGGAGACGGCGCATTCGGCAACCAGGTCTTGCGCCAGTTCAAGGTAGCGCTCCACCTGCTCGCGAGTAACCGTCGGGCACCCTGCCAGGAAGTCGTCAATGGTAAAGCCGGTCTTGAGATCGTCGAGCAGAAGATGTACCGGAACACGGGTTCCGCGGAAACAGGGGGTGCCATGCATGAGATGCGGATCGACCTCCACAATTTTGCTCATGCGTGTTCTTGTTTCCCCGCTCATGCACTTTCAGGATACGATGACGTGGACGGCTCCGCAAGCTGCGGCTGAGACGGCCGCTATCAGCCTGTGCCGGAAACCTCAACCCTCGATGGAACGGTATGCCAACTTGCAGGGTGGGCCTTTAGGTCAACTCCTTAGTGGCAACGCGATGTGCAGGCATTCCGCTACAGAAGGTCGGCAGGCGAGATGATACCGACCAAGTGACGTTCATCAATACCTCGGATAAGAATTGGCACTCCACCTTTTATTTCTCCAATCACTTCCGGCACTGTGGTTCCTTCTGGAATCGATATGGCTTCGACCAGTAACTCGGGACCCTCCTTTAGCAGATCGCCGATCGTCATAGCCGTTCTGGCCTTTCTTTTCGCTGGCGCTTCACGCGGACAGCCCTGCATCGTGGACTCAGATCTGGAGCGCTCAGAGGCACGCGTCGGGGCGATCTGTTCCCGCCGACCGGCCGAAGACGGCCGTTATGCCGGACGCGTGCCGGCCTCCCGGCTACTTCCCCGCCACGGCGTCCAGCCGCGCCTGCGCCCGCGCCATGGCGCTCAGCGCCGCAGCCGGATCCACGCCTAGCGACGCGTTGAAGACTTGCTCGTGCGTCCGCTGCATGGCCGCCTTGGCGCGCTCCACGTCGATCTCCTCGGCGCGCTCGGCCGCCGTAGCCAGCACGCGCACGCGGTCAGCCAGGATTTCCAGATAGCCGCCGTGCACTGCCAGAAACCAGCGCTTGCCTCCGGCTTCGTAGTTTAGGAAGCCGGTGCCTAGTTCCGCCAGCAGCGGCGCGTGGCCCGGCAGGATTCCCAAATAGCCGTTAGTGGCGGGCGCCTGCACGGCGGTAACATCCGCGCGCACCAGCAGGCGCTCCGGCGTCACGATTTCGAGTGCCAGCACGTCAGCCATCGATTATCCCTGTAGCGTTTTGCCGCGCTCCACTACGTCTTCGATGGTCCCCTGCATGTAGAACGCCTGCTCGGGAATGCCGTCGTGCTTGCCGTCCACGATCTCCTTGAAGCCGCGGATCGTGTCGGCCAGCTTGACGTATTTGCCCGGCACGCCGGTAAATTGCTCGGCCACATTGAAGGGCTGCGAAAGGAAGCGCTGGATCTTGCGCGCGCGCGAAACGGTGAGCTTGTCGTCATCGGATAACTCGTCGATGCCCAGGATGGCGATGATATCCTGCAGGTCTTTGTAACGCTGCAGCACGCCCTTCACCTGCTGCGCACAATCGTAGTGCTCCTGCCCGATGATGCGCGCATCGAGGATGCGCGAGGTGGATGCCAGCGGGTCCACGGCCGGATAGATGCCCAGTTCGGAGATGGCGCGGGAGAGGTTGGTGGTGGCGTCCAGGTGCGCGAAAGCCGTGGCCGGCGCGGGATCCGTGTAGTCGTCGGCAGGCACATAGATGGCCTGCACCGAGGTGATCGAACCGGTCTTGGTGGAAGTGATGCGCTCCTGCAATTCGCCCATCTCGCTGGCCAGGTTGGGCTGATAACCAACGGCGGACGGCATACGTCCCAGCAGCGCCGAAACCTCCGAGCCGGCCTGCGTGAAGCGGAATATGTTGTCGATGAACAGCAGCACGTCCTGGTTTTGTTCGTCGCGGAAATACTCGGCGACGGTAAGGCCGGTCAAGCCCACTCGCAGGCGCGCGCCCGGCGGCTCAGTCATCTGACCATAGACCAGCGCTACCTTGGACTTCGTATAATCGTGCGGGTCCACGATGCCGGATTCCTGCATTTCGAGCCACAGGTCGTTGCCTTCGCGGGTGCGCTCGCCCACGCCGGAAAAGACCGAAACGCCGCCATGCTTCATGGCGATGTTGTGAATCAGTTCCTGAATGATGACCGTCTTGCCCACGCCGGCGCCGCCGAACAGGCCGATCTTGCCGCCGCGCAGGTAAGGCTCGATCAGGTCGATGACCTTGATGCCGGTCTCGAACATCTCCTGCCGCGTGGACTGGTCTTCGAACGAGGGCGCGGGGCGATGAATGGGATAGAACTTCTTGGCGTTGATCGGCCCCATCTTATCCACCGGCTCGCCGATCACGTTCATCACGCGGCCCAGGGTCTCGTTGCCGACGGGCACTTCGACGGGGTGCCCGAGGCTCAGCGCGTGCATGCCGCGGACCAGGCCTTCAGTGGGCTGCAGCGCGATGGTACGCACGCGGCCTTCGCCGATGTGCTGCTCCACTTCACAGACAATATCGATGGGCGCGGGGACGTCGAAGCCCTCGCTGGTAATGCGGATAGCCGTATAAACCAAGGGAATCTGGCCCTCGGGAAACTGGCAGTCCACGGCCGGGCCGGATACCTGGACGACTTTACCGATTGGGTTACCGTTATTCATGCAAAAACCTCTAAGGACGAAACCACAGATGGACACAGATGCACACAGATAAAACCAGGAAGAAGCGGCACGCGGGTTTTGCATTCATCTGTGTTTATCTGTGTTCATCCGTGGTTTCAAGTTCTCTTGTTACTCCGCGGCGGCGGCGCCGCTGACTACTTCGATAATCTCCTTGGTAATGCTGGCCTGGCGCACGCGGTTCATGTACAGCGTCAGGTCGTCGATCATGTCCGATGCATTGGAGGTGGCTGCGTCCATGGCGGTCATGCGCGCGGCGTGCTCGGCGGCCGCGGATTCCAGCAGGGCGCGGTACAGTTCGCTTTCCACGTAGCGCGGCAGCAGGCTAGCCAGCATCTCCAGCGGCGAGGTTTCGAAGATGAAATCCACCGCTTCGGTTTGCTTGGGCAACTCCATCGGCAAGACCTGCGCGAGAGTCGTCTTTTGGGCCATCACCGACTTGAATTCGTTGTACAGCACGTAGACCGCATCGATCTCTTCATTGCGGAACCGTTCGATCAGCTTCCGCCCGATCGCCTCGGCGTCTTCATACTGCACCTTGGCCATGCCGAGGTGCTCGCCGGTGATGGGTACGCCGCGCTTGCGGAAGAAATCGCGGCCCTTGCGTCCGATCAGCACGAAGTCCGTAGCGGCCGGCTGGTGCTCCGCGGCGAAGCGTTGCGCGGCTTTGATCAGGTTGGAATTGAATGCCCCGGCCAGTCCCTTGTCGGAGGTGATCAGCACCAGTTGCACGCGCTGCTCGGGGCGGCGCGCCAACAGCGGCTGCGTGGCGACGCGCTCATCCGACGCGGCTGCGCCAGCCACATCGGCCAGCAATCCGCGCAGGGCGGCGCCATAGGGGCGGGAAGCGATCACGCGATCTTGGGCGCGGCGCAGCTTGGCGGCCGAGACCATCTTCATGGCCCTGGTGATCTGCTGCGTGTTGCGCACCGAGCGGATGCGCCGGCGGATATCGATCAGGCTAGGCATGCGCGGTGGCCGCAGGCTGCTCGGCGACGAAACGGTCTTTGAATTCTTTGAGCACCGCTTGCATCTCGCCGCGGAGAGCGTCGTCGAGCGCTTTCTTTTCGACGATCTTGGCCAACAGCGCGCGGTGCGCGTTGTCCACGAAGCGGTACAACTCCTCTTCGAACTTGCGCACCTGCTCCACGGGGAGATCGTCGAGGTAGCCCTGCGTGCCGGCGAAGACGATCAGGATCTGCTTTTCCACCGGCAGAGGTTCGTACTGGCGCTGCTTGAGGATTTCGACGAGGTGTTTCCCGCGATTCAACTGCGCGGCGGAAGCCTTATCCAGATCGGAGCCGAACTGCGCAAAGGCGGCCAGGTCGCGGTATTGCGCCATGTCCAGGCGCAGACTGCCCGCGATCTGCCGCATGGCTTTGATCTGCGCGCTGCCTCCCACGCGGCTTACCGAAATGCCCACATTGATGGCCGGGCGCACATTGGAATTGAACAAATCGGACTCCAGGTAGATCTGGCCGTCGGTGATGGAGATGACGTTGGTCGGGATGTAGGCTGAGACGTCGCCGGCTTGCGTTTCGATGAACGGCAGCGCGGTCAGCGACCCGTCGCCGTTCTCCTCGTTCAGTTTTGCGGCGCGCTCCAGCAGGCGGCTGTGCAGATAGAAGACATCGCCCGGAAAGGCTTCGCGGCCGGGGGGGCGGCGCAGCAGCAGCGAGATTTCGCGATAGGCCGCGGCGTGCTTGGAAAGGTCGTCGTAGATGCACAGCGCGTGGCGCTTGGTATCGCGGAAATACTCGCCGATGGCGCAGCCGGCGTAGGGCGCGATGTACTGCATAGGCGCCGGGTCGGATGCGGAAGCCAGCACCACGATGGTATATTCCATGGCGCCCGCATCGGCTAGCGTCTTGACCACCTGGGCCACGGTGGAGCGCTTCTGCCCGATCGCCACATAGATACAGATGACGTCGCCGCCCTTCTGATTGATGATGGTGTCGAGCGCGATTGCGGTCTTGCCGGTCTGGCGGTCGCCGATGATCAATTCGCGCTGGCCGCGGCCGATGGGGATCATGGCATCGATGGCCTTAATGCCGGTCTGCAGCGGCTCCTTCACGGGCCGCCGGTCGACCACGCCCGGCGCCAGGCGCTCTATGGGGTTGAACTGCGTGCTGTGGATGGGCCCCTTGTCGTCGATGGGCTTGCCCAACGCGTCGACCACGCGCCCGATCAAGGCTTCGCCCACCGGCACGGACATAATGCGGCCGGTGCGCCGCACTTCGTCGCCTTCCTTGATCTCGGTGGCTTCGCCCAGCAGCACGGCGCCGACCTGGTCTTCTTCCAGGTTCATGGCGATGCCCGCCACGTCATGCGGGAACTCGATCAATTCTCCCGCCATCACTTTTTCGAGGCCGTGTATCCGGGCGATGCCATCGCCCACCGAGATCACCGATCCGGTTTCGGAGACGTCGATGGCTCCCTCGTAGTTCTCAATCTCCTGACGGAGGAGAGTTGTAATTTCGTCTGCTCGAATCTGAGCCATTCAAACCTCTATCTTGGAACCACAGATGAACACAGATGGACACGGATAAAATCAAGGCAACCGCCGATGGACGCCGATTCACGCCGATGATTCCGGTTCGATTTTGTTTTGTTTTTATCCGCGTGCATCTGTGTCTATCCGTGGTCCTAAATTCTGTCACTCCGCGGCCAGGCGCTTACCCAGGGCCTGCAGTTGGCCCCGCACGGAGCCGTCGTAAACGGTGGAACCGATGCGGGCCACCAACCCGCCGAGCAGCCCGCGATCCACCGCGTAGCGCATGCGCACGTTCCTTCCGGTAAGCCGCTCAAGCCCGTGCGACACGGCCGCGCGCTGCCGCTCATCCAACTCCTGGGCCGATCTGATTTCGACGCGGGTGAAGCCCAGGCGCTCGTCCGACAGCAGATCGAACGCTTCCAGAACTTCCGTGAGCATCGCGAGACGCCGATGATCCGTGAGCACGAACAAAAAATTGCGCGCTATGCGCGAGATGCCCAGTTTCGCGCCGATGGCCCCCACCACGGCGCGTTTGCGGGCCGGCGGCACGGAAGGCGAAGTGAGGGCGGCGCGCAGCTCCGCCGACGCCGCGAGCACTTCCTCGAAACCGCGCAACTCGCCCAGCAACTGGTGCGGGTCCACCCCTGACTTCGGGCCGGTGGCCACATCCACCAGGGCGCTGGCGTATCGGGAGGCGAGGGCGGAGTGCGTCATATTCTAATGGCGATCAAAGCCCGCCCCGGCGTGCCCCATGGTGGCCACGAACGTTCCGACCAGGCGGTCCTGGGTTTCCGGCGACATGCGCGCGGCGATCTTCCGTTCGGCCAGGGCCAGGGCCAGATCTGCGGAGTAGCGACGGAGTTCCAGGGTCGCCGATTTGGCGGACGAGGCGATCTCTTCGGCGACGTGCGATTGAATCTTGGCCATTTCGGCGGCGGCTTGGCGCCGGGCGCGTTGCGCGTCGGCTTCGGCTTCCTGTTGCGCGCTGCGGCGCAACGTCTCGATTTCGGTTTGAAGATTGGCAAGACGGCGATCCACTTCCGCGATTTTCGCGTCGGAGGCCGCCCGCGCGGCTTCGGCGTCCGCTATACCTTTGCCGATTTCGAGCGACCGCTGGGCGAAGTAGGGGCCCGCGTGCTTCTTGATCAGGTAACCTAAACCGCCCGCCAGCAGCACGAAATTGGCCCATCCCCATAGGACGTTGGGCCCCTTCTCGGTCACGCCCCTCGATTCGGCGACTCTTTGCGCCGCACTTTCAGGCTTCTGAGCGCTGGCCGGCATTTTCATGAAAAGCAGCAGAACCAGCGCCCCGATGCTACAACCTGCCAGGCGATTCATGCCGCGGCACCTCGATTGAGGATGGCGTCGGCGATCTGGCCGGCCAGCGCATCGCTCTCGGCGGCCAGACCTGTCTTGGCTTGCGCGATTTCAGCGGCGAGTTGCGCTTTGGCATCGCGTACGGCGGACTCGGCCTGCTCGCGGGCGGCATGCACCTGGGCGGCCTGCTCTTCCTGCATGCGGCGATGCAACTGCTCCTGCGTCTTGTACACTTCCGAGCGCGCGGCGCGCAGGGCTGCTTCGTACTCGGCGGTCCTGGCGGCGGCGCGTTCGAGGCTCTCGGCGGCGCGCAGGCGGGCGCCTTCGGTGGCTTCGTAACGGGCGTGCAGCACCTTGTCCAGGGGCTTGAAGAACATGTACTTCAGATAGAAGTGCAGGAAGAGGACCAGCAGAAAAGTAGGGATCGCCCGCAGCAAAATCCCACTCAAGGCGTGCAAGGTTTCTTCCATTTTGGATTGACTGGAGAGGCCTGGAAAAGATACAGCTTTAAGCCAGATAGCTTAGCATCCGCCGCGCGGTTGCGCAACCACGGGAGCGCCGCATGGGGCACGGTCGGGAGCTGGCGTGGGCAGCGGAAATCGGTGCCCGATTCTGTTCTTATGGAAACTGCACGAATTCCGGCCAGCCGGCGGCTACCGCCGCCTCAAGACCAAGCAACAAAGATTCCAGCGATGCCGACGCGGCAGTGCCGGTATCCGGATCGATAACGTTAACCGCGGCCCCGCTGGTGGTGCCGTTGCCCGTAACGCCCGTTAGCACCATCGCGTGTACAAAGTTAGGCGTAGGTGTGCCAGTCACGATGGTCATGGGGCCAAAATCCCGCAGACGCGCCGCTAAGCCGCACGCACTAGGGGCTGGGTCCGCCTGTGTAATCCCCAGACGCGAGAGAAGGTTGGTGTAATCGGAAAGCGAGATACTGCAGTTGTCAGCCTCGGCGCAGCCTGAAACCGCGCCATTCGCATAATCCGTGGCGAACACAGTCGTCGTCGGCGCGATGCTATCGGCAATCGCGGCGGCGGCAGCTCCGCTGATGGATTTGCCGCTTTTCCAACTCAACATCATGCCCGCTTGGGTTGCCCATGCACGGTCCGCCAATTGTACTTGAGGTGCCACATTGGAGACTTGAAAGCTGCAGACGCTGATCGCGAAAGTTACCGTCATCGATCCTGAGTTATCACTGTAACAACCAGTCGTCACACCGTTGCATAAGTCGACATAACCAAAATAGAGATGCGTAGCCGTTGGCGGGACGTTAAACGCCTGAATGGCGCCCCTACCAGTCCCAGTCCTGCCATCGCCAATGAAGAACACCTGGCCAATTTGAGGGCTTAGAGCCGCGAAGTTAGTCTGAATGCCTCCCTGCGAACTGTCGCTGTCGTAAAATCTTAATGTAGGCGGCGCCGACGCGGGAAGAGCGTCCTCCAGAAACATACCGACTAGTGGACGGGTGAAATCGGTCATCTCAAGGCCCGAAAACGGGCCATTGGGAGTGAAGCTGTTTGCGTCGACATCGCAGCTACCGCTGTTCGTTCCGTCCGGCCCATTCGGCGTAGCGTCATTTCCGCAACTCCAGGTCCCCGTGACGCTCGAAAACGTGAGGGTTTGGCCAGGCGCCGCGGGAAAAGCGTAAGCCACCGGCGGCAGCCCGTTACTACCGTCGTTGTAGCCGCCCGATTGCCAGATATCCATGAAGGCAGTTACGGATAACGTCTCCGAGCTCTGCGCCAGTAGCGTACCAGCCAAACCAAAAACCAGAACGGCCTGAAAGACCGTCACCAGCACTGTCGAAACTTTCATGGCAGCCTCCTGCGGCAGACTGCTCGGGCGTCTGCTGGGAAAATCATACGCCGTTTGTCACCCCAAAGCAAGCGTTCTCCGAAATTTACAAGCCCGCGAATGCTGCGCTAACAACGCCCTCGATCAAACTCACTTCCTCATCGCGCAGTTTCTTGAACTCGCCCTTACGGCAATTCTTGGATAGAGTCCCATCGTTTTGCCTGACGAAGATCACCAGGTTTTCAGCCACCCGGTCCGGCATTTCGACGCATCCATGATGCGGCGGAGCGCTTCGTCGTGACGGCGCAAATAGTCGATCTCGCGCGACAGATCCTGCTCAACGGTGCCTCTGACGCAGGCATACAGAGACTCCGCCTCACTGGTGCAGTCGCAATAGCGGTAGAGATCGGCGGTCTCGTTGAGTACTTCGACGTTGCGATCGAGTGTCGGCCGCCACTCGATGAAGGGCATAAGCGGGCCGGAATGGCCCTACAAGGTTGCGCGGTAGGCGTGGATGCCGTCCAGCAGCGCGGACGAAACCGGAAGACCATCCCTGGGATAAACTTCCGTTGGGCGATAAACCCGAAGGCAGCCGCCGCGGCCTTCAGGATCGGGTCGACGCCATCGTCGCGCCATGCGGTCGTTCGCCTCCGCCAAGCCGCCCATGAGATCGGCCAGATTGTCGGGAAGCGCTCCGATGAATTCCGGCAGCGGATCGCCATGGTAGTCCCGTTTGCCTAAGAAGACACCGTCGGGACGCAGGCCCGCGCGTACGAATCGCGTGTCCTCAATGAGGACGCACTGTTGTCCAGCGCCGCGGCGAATCCGTAAAGAAGAGCCCAAAAAGAAAAACCGCATCGGAGTTGCTCTGAGGACCCGCTAGAGCCTCCTGCCGATGCGGCTCGCCCAGGTAGGGCTGGGATCCCGGCGGCGGACCATCTGGATGGACCGGCATTCCTGGTAAGGTCCGCGTCCAAACTTTCCTCGCCACGAATGCCAGATGACTACCGCAACCTCG
>Ga0182018_10004695_pt1 | contig 11350 bp, 8 predicted proteins | sample 812P2MmetaG_FD_120490 | JGI IMG/M metagenome (GOLD analysis project Ga0182018, IMG submission 120490) | Permafrost microbial communities from Stordalen Mire, Sweden - 812P2M metaG | ecosystem: Environmental > Terrestrial > Soil > Wetlands > Permafrost | place: Sweden: Stordalen | collected...
CGCGAGACGATCGGTCCCATCTTATCGATGCCGCAACGTGCTGCTCCGATACTGCCGCGTGTGCCGGAGCCGGGAAAACCGTTATAGAGCTGGTCGTCGTACCAGGCGTGACACAGCGCATCGATATGGGTGCCGATATGCGCCGGCATCAGCAACGTATCCTCGGCGAACTGAAATCCGCCGGGACGGCGTGCGCCGGCGGCGTAATCGCCCCCGGATCGGCCCATGAAGTGCTGCATGCCCGCTCGGTGCGGCGGAACCGGCGTGCGTGCCGACAGCGGTTGCGCCAGGTTGATCACCTGGCCCAGTGAGACCAACTCCGCGGCGCGCTTCACGCTGGCCGCGTCGATGTGATTGAGCGCGCCGCGTTCATCTTCGGCGCCCCAACGGTGCCAGTTCTCCCTGGTCATGGCGTCAGTTCCGCGGCCAGCACTTTCAGGTCGCGGCGCATGAGCTTGCCGGTGACGGTGACCGGCAGAGCATCGCGAAACGAAATGAAATCCGGAATCTTGTAACGGGACGCCAGTTCGCGGCAATGCTCGGTCAACGCCGCCGCGGTCAGCACCTGTCCAGGTTTCGGCACCACGAAAGCGGCGATCAGTTCGCCCTGAGTCGCGTCCGCCACGCCGACGACACCGGCCAGCGCCACGGCGGGATGGCGCATCAGCACGTCCTCCACCTCGGCGGGCGAGATATTGATGCCGCCTTTCTTGATCATTTCCGTGGTGCGGCCGATGAACCGGATGTCGCCGGTTTCGGTCAGTTCACCCATGTCGCCGGTGCGGAAATATCCATCCGCCGTCATCGCCGCCTCGGTCTGACTGCTGCTGGCGCCGATGTAGCCGCGCATCACGTAGCCGTTGACCTCGATCAGGCCGGCGTGACCGGCGGGAAGGACCGCACCAGTCGTTTCGTCGACGATCCGGATCGTCACGCCCGGCAGAGGCGGCCCCTGACAGATGGCGCGCCGTTCAAGCGGCCAATGGTGCCAGGTCACGCAGCAATTGCCGTAGGTTTCGGTTTGGCCATAAACGTTGCATATCTCGCGCGCGCCAAGCACTTGTGCCGCGGTCCGCACGTCCTGCGGTGCGCCGATGGTCAGGCCGGTGCGTAGAGTCTTTGTGCGATCGGGCCGGAACGCCGGATACGAAATCAACGCGGCGGTGATCGCGGGCAACGTGTAAAGCGCGGTGCAACCATGCTGCTCGATCAGGTCGAGTGCCTCGCCAGGTTCAAAGCGAGACTGCAACACCAGCGTGGCGCCATGCGTCAGCACCGCCGACATCGCGTTCGCGCTGCCATAGGACCAGAACAATGGTGGTGCCAACAGCACGCGGTCCAAGGGCGTGTAGCACTGCCGCTCGCCGATGTTGAAGCCATTCTCGATGATTCCGCCATGCGACAATGGCACCGATTTCGGCCGGTTGGAGGAGCCGGACGTGTAGATGACGATCGCGTCGTCCTCGGGCCGTGCATGGGCGATGGCGGCGGAAGGCGGCGCGTCCAGCATCGCGCCGTACGGCAGCCAGGCCGGATCGCGATCGTTGCCAAGCAGCACAATGTCGAACCCGGCCATCGTGCGCAGGTCATCGACAAAGTTCTGGCCGCTGAACTGATCCAGCGTGACCAGCAGCTTTATGCCTGAATCGTCGATTAGATACGCGAGTTCATCCCGTTTCGACCACGTGCTGAACGCCACCACCACCGCGCCCGCCATGGCGGCACCGAAGAACGTTTCCACCCATTCCACCCGGTTGTTCATCAGCAAACCGATGCGGTCGCCACAATGTATGCCTTGAGCGGCCAGAAACGACGCGATCCGCGCCGCGCGTTCGGCGAGTGCACCATAACCGATCGTCTCGCCGCCGCCGATCAACGCCGGATGCGCGCCAAACCGTGCCGCCTGCTCGCTTAGCAAGAGTCCCAGATCGCGGCTGACCGGCATCGTCATGGCATGATCCTTCCGGCCGCGATCCAATCGCGCAACACGTTCTTGGCCAGCTTGCCGGTTGGACCGTGCGGCAGTTCTTCGACGAAAGCGATCGCATCAGGCAGCCACCATTTCGGTACCAGACCGGCCAGATGCGCGCGCAACGCGTCGGCGGACACAGGCTCACGCGGCAGGACGATCAGGAACGGCCGCTCCTGCCAGCGCGGATGCGGGATCGCGACGACGGCGGCTTCGGCGACCGAAGGATGGCGGCAGGCCGCGTCCTCCAGCGCCTGACTGCTGATCCACTCGCCGCCGGACTTGATCACATCCTTGGCGCGATCGACGATGTGCAAGGTGTTGTCCGGGTCGATCGTCGCCACGTCGCCGGTGCGCAACCACCCATCCGGCGAAATCGCATTCCCGTCCGGGCGGTGAAAATATCCGCCGGCGATCCACGCTCCGCGCACCTGCAGGTGACCGGGAGTCTCGCCATCCCGCGGCAATGGCGTATCGTTGTCATCAACGATGCGAATTTCGTTGCCGTACAGCGGCTTTCCCGGCGTGCGCATCACCGCCAACGCGTCCTTTTCCGGCAACGCCGCGGGCGCGAAGGAAATCGTCGAGCCGCTGGTCGTCTCGGTCATGCCCCAGCCATGGATCGTTCTGACTCCGAATTCGCGAAAATACGCCTCGATCATCGCGGCGGGCGGCGCGGTGCCGCCGGAGTAAATCCGGTTCAGACAACCCAGACCCAGACCATGGGCATGGCAATATTCCAGCATCGACAGCCAGATGGTCGGCACGCCGGGACCCGCCGTGATGCCCTCTTCGACGATCAGCTTGTGCAACCATTCCGAGTCGGCGCGGCGTCCGGGCATCACCAGTTTGGCACCATACATGGGACCGAAAAACGGCACGGCCCACCCGTTGCAATGGAAGAACCCGGGAATCGCGATGATGGCATCGTCGGCCGATAATCCCCACCCATTGCCGGCGCCGGTGGACATCGCCGACAGCACCGTACCTCGATGGCTGTACAACGCGCCTTTCGGATCGCCGGTAGTGCCCGAAGTGAAGCACAGCAGACACGCGGTGCGCTCATCCAACTCGGGCCAGGCGAACTCCGGATCACCGGACTCGATCAAATCCTCATAACAGATCGCGCCCGGCAAGGTTGTGACCGGCATCGCCTCGCGCGCCGCCATCACGACATAACGCTTCACCGGCAAAGCAAGACTCTCCACCAGAACGATCGTGTCGAGGTCGACAAACAGCGTGTCATATTCAGAAAAATTGATCGTATAGCGGATCTGCTCGGGCGGCAGCCGTGGGTTGGCGGTATGCAGCACCGCGCCGAGACCAGTCAGGCCATAGAACAATTCCAGATGCCGGTGCGAATTCCAGGCCAGTGACCCGGCCATCGTATCCGGCCCATAGCCCAATCGCCGCAAAGCCGAAGCCAGACGCCGCGCCCGCGCCGCCGTGCGGCGATAATCCGACCGCATGACTTCGTCGCGATCGAACGACACCACCGGCACGTCCCCAAAGTTCGCCGCACCATGTTCCAGCACCGACGATAGCAGCAACGGAAAATCCTGATTGAGTCCGAGCACCGTGTCCTCCACCGGCAGTGTGGGAGGATCAGGCGCGGCGAGCAACTCGACAGGTCCGAGAGCCCAGGTCATGGTCGCGAACCGGATGAGGGAGAGCGACATGACGGGAATCATGGAGGGTAAGGTCGCCGTGGTGACCGGCGCCGGCGGCGGTGTGGGCCGGGAAATCGCCATCATGATGGCGAGATCGGGCGCCCGCGTGATCATCGCCGACATCGGCGCGTCGTTGTCCGGCGAGGGCGGTTCCGCCTCGCCCGCCGAACAAACCAAGGCGTTGATCAATCAGCAAGGCGGCCTCGCCGAAATCTGCACCGAGTCGGTCGCCACCTGGGGTTCGGCCAGGAAAATCATTCAGGCGGCGCTGGATCATTACGGCCGCATCGACGCCGTGGTGAACAACGCCGGCATCCTTCGCGACGGCATCTTTCACCGCATGTCCGAGGACGACTGGCTGTCGGTGATTTCCGTCCATCTCAACGGCGGTTTCTTTGTCTCGCGCGCCGCCGCCGAGCATTACCGAGCGCAGGAAAGCGGGACATTCGTGCACATCACGTCGACCTCCGGCCTGGTCGGCAATATCGGCCAGGCGAATTACGCCGCCGCGAAACTCGGCATTACCGCACTATCGAAATCGATCGCCCTCGACATGGCTCGCTACAACGTCCGGTCAAACTGTCTGTCACCCTGGGCCTGGTCGCGGATGACGAGTTCAATTCCGACGAATACGCCGGAACAGGCGGCGGCGGTCGAGAAACTGAAACAAATGACCCCCGACAAGAACGCGCCATTGGCGGTATTCCTGTCCTCCGACGCGGCGAAAGGCGTGACCGGACAGGTGTTCGGCACAAGGATGCACGAGATTTATCTGTTCAGTTCGCCGCGGCCGGTTCGCATCATCCACAATGCCGAAGGCTGGACCCCGGAATCGATCGCCTCGATCGCCGCGCCGGCGCTGACAAGCGGATTCATGCCGTTGGATACGTCGGAGACTTTGTTCAATTGGGATCCGATTTGACAGAGGAAGAAACGACCCACTTTCCCCGTCATGGCCCGGCTCGTCCGGGCCACCTATCGCGCACGTGCCGGAGCAGGTGGCCCGGACAAGCCGGGCCATGACGACGGGGGGGGGGAACCGGTACGGGTCGGGCCATGACGCGGACAGGAGAAGCCGTCCCGTTACGTCAACCGCGCGGTCACCGCCGGCAGTCCCTCGAACTCCACCGTCACCTGGGCCGGCCCGTCCAGCCATACCGGCGGCGTAACAGACCCCAACATCACGCACTGACCGGCGCGCAACCCACCAAACGCCGCCGCGACCGGGGAACTTGCCAGGAACGCGAGACAGGTGAACGGATGACCCATCAGGTCGCTCGTAACGCCGGCGTCGCGTTCAACGCCGTCGATCAGAATGCGGCCGCGGAGTGCGCCTATGCTCAACGTCCGCCAGTCCACGCCGCCCTGTTCCCCCACCACCGCGGCGACGTGATAGACCTGATCGGCGATCAAGGTCGGCGTGCCCAGGGTTTTCAGGTCGTCGTAACGGTTCTCGACGATCTCAATGCCGGCGACAAACTCACCGACCGCGCTCGCGACCGTTTCCTTCGTGTAAGAGCCCGGCGGCAGATCGCGCGCCAGACGGACCGCGACCTCGCACTCCACACCGGGTTTTATGCAGTCGGCGAAGCGCACCGCGCCGTCGCCGCGAAACACGGTCTCGGCTTGCATGAACCCCGCCGCCGGGCCGTTCAGGCCGAGATACTCTTGCATCCGTTTGCCGGTCGCGCCGATCTTGAACCCAGCGCAGGGCACCGCGCCCACCAGTCGCGCCAGAGCGAATTGCGCCGCCGCGCCCTCCACCTCGGTCCGCGGTGCGGTCGATGCCGGCAACGGCAAGACCAAACTCCGATCCAACCGCGCCTTTCGTAACGCGACGGCGGCGGGTTCGGGATCGTAACTCACGCGCGCTTCAGTTCGTACAGCGCGACCGCGGCGGCGGCGGAGACGTTCAGGCTTTCGACCACGCCTTTGATCGAAAGTCCCGCGATCTCGTCGCAGGTTTCGCGGGTCAGGCGGCGCATCCCCTCACCTTCCGCGCCGAGCACCAGGGCCACGCGGCGGCCGGCGAAGAACGGACCGGACAGTGGTTTGCCACTTGCGTCAAGGCCGACGCACCAGACATTGGCGGCCTTCAACGCGATCAGCGTGCGGGCGATGTTGACCGCTCGCAACAACGGCATGGTTTCCAGTGCGCCCGACGCGGCTTTGGCCAGCGAGCCGGTTTCCTCGGGCGCGTTGCGGTCCTGGGTGATCACCGCGGCGGCGCCGAACGCGGCGGCCGAGCGCATGATCGCGCCGATGTTGCGCGGGTCGGTGACCTGATCCAGCACCACGATCGGACCGGATCGTTCCAGCACCGAGGCGAGGCTCGGTTGTGCCAGAGGATCGGCCAGCAGCGCCGCGCCCTGATGCGCGATGTCACGGCCAAGCAACTGATCGATCCGGCCGCGATCCGTCCGCTCCGGCTGCAACGGCCAAGGTGGCGGCACCGATAGGGCCAGTGTCGCCTCGGCTTCCTCGGTGAGAATCAGTCGGCGCAGGCGGCGTTGCGGGTTGCCCAGAGCGGCGGCCACCGCGTGATGCCCATACAGCCAGACCGCGCCTTTCGGCGTCTCAGGCCCTGGGCGCGGGCCCTCCTGGTGACGCGGGCGCTGGTCGCGGCGCGGCCCTTCGGGACGCTGCTGAAACGGTTGCCCGCCGTGTTGCGGACGCGGCGGCCGTTGATCCGGCTGACCGCCGCCACCAAGCGACAACCGGTTGGGCGATACGGCGCCCGCGGGCTTGGGAGCGCCGCCGGCGACCGGGCGTCCTGACCCGCCCGGTTTGGGGCCGCGGTCGGAGGGCGGACGGCCGGACCCGCCGTGTCTGTTGCCATGGGGTGGTTTCATGCGGCGCGGGTATAGCCCTCGTGCGGCGGGCTGCCCAGAGGCGAAGGAATCAGGCGGAGAAGTCAGACGACGCGCGCGACGCCGGGAACACGGCGGACCAGGATGGCGATCAGCCAACTCAGCGACATCGCCGTGACAAACACCAAAGCTGCTTTGATGATCGCCGGCAGATCCGCGTCCAGCAGCGCGTATTGCGTCCAGGTCACCACGGGATAGTGGACGATGTAGATACCGTACGCATTGTTCGCGAGGCTATCGCCCGGACCGAATGATCGTCGCGCGAAACGCGAAAATATCCCGAACAACGCGAAATTGGCCGCGGCGCAGAACAGAACCAGGCTGCAACCATAGAGAGCCAGTCGCGTCAGCGGTGGCAACGCCGGCCACGACGTCAATCGCGAAGTCACCTCGGCAACCAGGCAACCAAACAACACCAAGGCCAAAAGCAACCACCATGCCCATATCACGCGCGAGAGGAAGTCCACGAAGCTCTTCAACCCGCCGCTGCCCGCGAGGACGCCGGCCAGGAAGTAAACGCCATAGAGTCCCACCCGGCTTGCCTGGACCGCGATCGGTCCAAAGCTGAACCAATACGATGGACCAAAGAGTCCAAGCATGGGCAAGTACGCCACCGCTGACACCAAAGCGAGCAGAGCAAAACATCGCGACGGACCTGGCATGGTGGGGCCGTATCGCGGCGCCCCCGGGGCGCCATGGATCAGCGCGACGACCACGTCGAAGGCGAGCAGCACGGCGAGGAACCAGGCTGGCCCGCTCGGCCACGGACCAGCGAAAATCGTCTCGGCCCAAAAATGACCAAATCCCGCGGTCGAGCCGGTCATGCGAAACGAAGGATACCAGGCCAGCGGAATAACCGTCAGAACCGCGATGGCGAACGGCAGGCCGAGGCGGCGCGCGCGATCCCGGCAATATTCCACGCTTCCCTTTCGAGCCAGACCGGGCCAGACAAACAAACCGGACAGTAAAAACAGGAGCGGCATGAAGTAGCCGTCATTGAACAGCACCATCAGGTCGAAGCCCAGAAATTTCCTGGTGTCCACGATCGGCGCGCTGGACCAGAGGTAATGCTGCTTGTCGAAGTGACCATAGCGGCAATATGCCAGGACCGAATGATGAAACACCACAAGCATCACGACGAAGCCGCGAAGGTAATCGAAAGCGGGAAGCCGAACCGATGCCGCGCTTTCAACCAACGGCGAGCGACGCGGCGACGCGGTCCGCGAGCTGGCCGATCGCCTCGCTCATCGCCGCGACCAGAGCCGAAGTGGCGGGGCCGTTTACCGGAACCTGCAACGAGATGCCGCGCGTGTCGCTGGTGCGGCGGACAATGGCGAATTGCGCGATCAGGCGAACCGTTCCGGTCGAGTCCTGATCCAGCCGTTGCACGTTCACCTGCACTGTCGCGTCCGGTTCGGCCGAGATCGCGCCGTTCTCTGAATACACCGTGCTGCCCGGCAGGCGCTGCGTCAGCGCTCGCGCCAGAGTCCGGCCGATCATGGTATCGAGCGGCTCCCCCCACCAATCGTTCGGCAAAACATCGAGACGGAAATTTTCCGATGACCGAACGATCTGCGAGCGCTCGAGATAACGCGCGATAGCGATGCTCCGCAGTTCGATGACGCGCGGTCCGCCGCGGCGCACCGGACCGGGCGGCGCCTCCAACGTATAAAGCGCGGGGTTGGGGGAGGAGCAGGACACCAGCAGCCAGGCGGCGGCGGTAATGAGCGTGCGGCGCGACAGGTCCCCCGAACAAGTCGGGGGATGACGGAGGTTGACCGGGGGATGACGGAGGGTGGCCGGGGGATGACGGGGGGTGGCCGGGCGATGACGGGGGGTGCCAGGGCCATGACGGTGCATGATCATCGCACCTCCTGCTCGGAGCGGCCGCGGATCAGCGCCTCGGGGTGACGGGACAGCAAATCCGCGAGAATGCGAACTGATCGCGCGGCATCCGACAATTGCGCCAGCATCCGTGTCATGTCGCGGCCGAACTGAGAACCCGGCGTACGGCTGTCGTCCAGCGACGCCACCAACTGATTGGCGTGTTTCACCATGTCCTCCAGATCGGCGGCGATTTGCGGCAGCCGATGCAGCAACGGGCCGGCATCCTTATTGAGCGAGGCCACCAACGTCTGGGCTCCGTTCAACGTCTCGTTCAGCGAGGCGATCGCCTGGCGCAATTTCGGATCGTTGATCGTCCCGTTCGCGCCGGCCAAGGTCTTATTGAGATTGTCGCCGATCTGCTCGAACGGAATCGAGTTCAACCGCGCGAGCAAGATGCCGGCCGATCCGGCGATGTCGCCCTGGTCACCGTCCAGCGGCGCCAGAACGTAAGTATCGCCTTCCTTGCCATAGGCGGTTTCCGGCGTGCCCGGGACAAGATCCATCGCCAGTTGTTTTGATCCAGTGATAATACTCGAGCTCTCCAGCCGAACGCGTAGGCCGCGGTGCACCAGATCGGCCATCATCTTGTCTGGATCGTCATTGCCCGGCGGGACCAGGCCCGAAATCCGTCCCGGTTCGATATCGTAACGCACCGCGACCCGCACCGTATCGGAAACCGGATCGTACTTGAGCGCCACATCCGTCACGGTTCCAATTCGCAACCCGCGCAGGGTGACCGCCGCGTCCGCGCTCAAACCGGCGACCGAGCCTTTGAAGTAGCTGACGAACTTCAGGCTGCGGTCGAATGTCGCGGCCTCGGCGGCGTCGTGATCCGGATGCAACGCGAACAGGTGGTTCTCGTCCGCGACCGGCGAGTCCACCGCTTTATCCGGCGTTTCGAACGCGACCCCGCCAAGCACCACCGCGCGCAGCGATTCAAGCTGCAAACGCACGCCGTTGCCGCCTAGCTGCAGGGACGCGCCCGACGCGTCCCAGAACACCGAGTTATCGTGCACATACTGATCGTATGGCGCGCGAACGAAGGCGTGGATGACGACGTTGCGCGCCATCGCGCCGATGTCCCAGCCCAGTACCTCACCGACCTCCAGGTCGCGGAACATGATCGGCGAACCGGGATTGAGCGAACCGACCGTGCTCGCCGTCAGCCGGAACGTATGTCCGGGGACGGAACTGCGCAGCACCGGCGGATCTTCCAGGCCGACAAAATCCGTCGCCGGCGTGCCACCCTCGGCGCCTGGCTCCAACTGAATGTACGTCCCGGACACCAGCGTCTCCAACCCTGTCAGTGAGCCAGCGAAAAATCGCGGCCTGACGATCCAGAACTGCGATTTGCCGGTCAGCAACGGATATGCCTCACGCTCCATGCGCGCGGTGACGATGACGTAACGGCGATCCGGACTGAGCGCCACCTTCCGTACCACGCCGAGTTCGACGTCGCGATTGCGAATGCGCGATTGGTTGGCCTGCAAGCCGGACGCGTTGTCGAAACGGATCGTGATCTCCGGCCCGCGCTTCGCCAGAGTGTCCCATGCGAGCCAGGCGGCGACCAGCGCGGTCACCAGCGGAATAGCCCAGATCAGCGAAATCCGCCGCCGCCGCTCACCCGGCGTGCGCACGATCGCGGTGGGAATGTCGTCGCTCATGCCGACTCCCAGTCCGCTGGTCGCGCGCGATCCCAGATCAGCCTGGGATCAAACGACCTCGACGCGAACATGGTCAAAATCACCACCGCCGCGAAAGCGATCGCGCCGGCCCCTGGCGTGATGGTCACGACGGCACCGAACTGAACGAGGGCGACCAGGATCGACTCCATGAAGATATCGATCATCGACCAGCGGCCGACGGCATCGATGATGCGATATAGCCTGGTACGGTCGCGCCGGCGCATCCGGACCCGCGCCATCGTGGTCGACAGCAGCAGGATCAGGCTGGCCAGTTTCAGTACCGGAACGGCGACGCTGGCGAAGAACACCAGCAGCGCCAGCGGCCATTCGCCATCCTCGAACAATTCGCGCACGCCTCGCAGGATGGTACTGGGCTCGCCATTGCCGAAGCGTATCACCGTCAGGACAGGAAAGGTATTGGCCGGGATGTAAAGGATCATCGCCGCGATCAGCAACGCCCAGGTGCGGGCGAAGCTGTTGGGTTTGCGGTCGTGGAGGGAAAAGCCGCAGCGTGGGCACAACGCGCCGTCCCGGCCGCGGGAGACCAGGCCGCAGGTGTCGCAACCCATCGAGTGGATGTGCGCGCCCAACAGCGCGGCCGAAGGTGGATGCTGGTCTTTCGGCTTTTGGGCGTCCAGCGCTTCCCACACCGCGTGATGATCGAGCAGAAGGTCGCCCGCCAGCACCGTCACCGTCAGGGCCCCAAGCGCCAGGATCGACGGACCGAGGTCGATATGGACAATGTCGCTCAGCCGGACATAGGCCACGAACAGGCCGAGCAGAAAGATCTCCACCATCGACCAGGGGCGCAGGTGCTCAACCCAGGCGTAGGCCATGCGGATGCCCGGCGGCCGGTGCGGCAGGCGCAGGCCGGCCAGCACCGCGATCATGCACAGGATGCGCAGAAGCGGCGCGACGAAGGTGGTGATCAGCACGATCATCGCCAGTTCCCACAGTCCGAAATCGCGCAGTTGCTCGGGGCCCGTGAACAGGCTGGCGTCGCGGAACTGCCCGGCGGTGCTGACCGAGAGCAGGGTCCAGAAGGCACCGACACAGAACATCATCAGGGCGGCGATGTTCAGCGCGAGCGGAGCGGAGAACGGGTCGGTTCTGCTGTGCCGCAGATGGGCATCGCAAATCGGGCAGGAAGCGCGTGCCTCGGGCGGCATCGCGGGCAGGCGCTGGATGGCGCCGCAATCCTGGCACTCCAGCAAATGCGGGCGGGTCGTGGGTTGAAGGAGCGCCATGGTGTGAGGGTAACGTGGCCCG
>Ga0182018_10004696_pt1 | contig 11350 bp, 9 predicted proteins | sample 812P2MmetaG_FD_120490 | JGI IMG/M metagenome (GOLD analysis project Ga0182018, IMG submission 120490) | Permafrost microbial communities from Stordalen Mire, Sweden - 812P2M metaG | ecosystem: Environmental > Terrestrial > Soil > Wetlands > Permafrost | place: Sweden: Stordalen | collected...
CACCTGCACGACCATCGTGACCGAGTCCTCTTTCACCAGCTCTTGGTCGAACGATGGCCAGGACTGCTCGTGCACGCCCGCTTCCCCGGGGTGTCGGCGCTCCCAGAGCTCCGCAGCCAGATGCGGGGTCATCGGGGCGAGGAGGAGCAAGAACCGATCCGCCGCCTCGGTGAAGACCTCGGCGTGCGGACCGCCGTCTGTCCGGGCGTAACGCTGGAAGGCGTTCAGCAACTCGTGGAGGTGGGCGACGGCCGTGTTGAACGACCACCGGTCGATGTCCTGGGACACCCCGCGGATCGTCTTGTGCAGGATCCGGCGGAGAGCGACGTCATCGTCGTTCAACGGGCCGGTCCGGGTCGTCGGTGCGTCCTCGGTCAGCAATCGCCACAGGCGGTCGAGGAACCGGCCGCAACCGTCGATGATCTCGTCGGTCTGATCGGTCCAGTCGAAGTCGTCCCCCGGCGGACCGACGAAGAGATGAAAGAGCCGGAGCGCGTCCGCACCGACGCGCTCGAAGTAGGCGGCCGGGCTGATGAGGTTGCCCTTGGACTTGGACATCTTGGATCCGTCCATGCGGATCATGCCCTGGGCGAAGTAGTGCCGGAACGGCTCCCGCTCGATCGCGGGCAAGAGGCCGATGTCGATCATCGCCCGCTGGTAGAAGCGCGCGTAGAGAAGGTGGAGGATCGCGTGCTCGACGCCGCCGATGTATTCGTCGACGGGCATCCAACGACTCGCCCCATCGGGATCGACCGGGCCGTCCTTGTACCAGGGGTCGCAGAACCGCAGGAAGTACCAGCTCGAGTCGACGAAGGTGTCCATCGTGTCGGTCTCGCGCCGGGCCGGGCCCCCGCACTTCGGGCACGTGGTGTGGGTGAAGCCGTCGTGCAGTGCCAGGGGCGACTGGCCGCTCGGGAGGAACTCCACGTCGTCGGGCGCGACGATGGGGAGCTGGTCCTCGGGAACCGGGACGATGCCGTCGTCGGGGCAGTAGACGACGGGGATCGGGCACCCCCAGAAACGCTGGCGCGACACCAGCCAGTCACGGAGGCGATAGTTGACCTTTCGGGTGCCGATGCCCTCCTTCTCCAGGAACTCGATCGCCCGGGCCTTCGACGTGGCGACGTCGAGGCCGTCGAGGAAGCCACTGTTGATCTTCGGCCCCTCGCCCGTGTAGGCGCCGCCCTCGAAATCGTCGGGGGGCTGGACCGTCCGCACGACCGGGAGCCCGTAGGTCCGTGCGAACGCGAAGTCCCGCTCGTCCTCGGCCGGCACCGCCATGATCGCCCCGGTGCCGTACCCCATGAGCACGTAGTCGGCGACGTACACCGGCACCGGTTGATCGTTGAACGGGTTGATGACGTAGCTGCCGGTGAAAGTGCCTCGCCTCGACAGCTCCTCCCCCGCGTCGGCGGCCTTGGAGCGCTCGATCTCGGTGGACAGCGCGGCCCGGCTGCGCAGCTCGTCGACTTCGGCGCGGTGATCCTCCGTCGTCAGCTGGTCGACGAAAGGGTGCTCGGGCGCGATGACGGCATAGGTCATCCCGAAGCTGGTGTCGGGCCGGGTCGTGAAGACGCGGAGTGCCACCTCCGATCGGCCTCCGTCGGGGGCCTGGACGAACAGATCGAACTCCGCTCCCTCGGAACGCCCGATCCAGTTCCGCTGCATCACCTTCACCCGATCGGGCCACTCGAGACCGTCTAAGGCCGCGAGCAACTCGTCGGCATAGGACGTGATGCGGAAGAACCACTGCTCGAGGTCGCGCTTCTCGACCAGATCGCCGGATCGCTCGCACCGGCCGTCGGCCAGCACCTGCTCGTTGGCCAACACGGTCTGGCAGCCCGGGCACCAATTGACCGCCGCGTTGGCCCGGTAGGCCAGTCCGGCCTCGAGGAACCGGAGGAAGATGACCTGGTTCCAGCGCATGAACACGGGGTCGTGGCTGCGGAACTCCCGCCGCCAGTCGTAGACGGCGCCCAGCTCTATCAGCGAGGTCTTGAGCTCGGCGATCCGTTCGTCCGTGAAGATGCGTGGGTGCGTCCCCGTCTTGATGGCGGCGTTCTCGGCCGGCAGGCCGAAGGAGTCCCATCCGATCGGTGAGAGCACCGCGAAGCCCTGCATGGTCTTGTGCCGGACGACCAGGTCCCCCAGGGTGTAGTTGCGAACATGCCCTTGATGGGCCGGACCCGACGGGTACGGGTACATGCACAGGCAGTAATAGGAAGGACGGGGGTCGTCGTTGTCGACCTGGTAGGAACCGTGCTCGAGCCAGCGGTGTTGCCACTTTTGCTCGATCTTGATGGCGTCATAGGCCCGTGCCATCGCCAGATGCTAAGTCAGGGTCTTGTGACCCCCGACGAACCGACCACGGGCTTCGGACTTTGGGTGCCTGATAATCTGAATCTTCGCCCCGGGGGCGTAGCTCAGCTGGTAGAGCGCTTGACTGGCAGTCAAGAGGTTCGAGGGTTCAAGTCCCTTCGCCTCCACCAAAAGCCCGGAGCAGAGGTTTCATCGCGGGCCGTCGGTGCGACCGTTGGGTACAGCGTGCATAGAGCACTTGACTCAACGGTCTGTAATCAAAAACGGCGTCGCAGCGCCCGGCGAGAGTCGTCGAACGTGAACATCGAGCCGTTGCTCCCGTCGTGGGAGAGGTCCCTCAGAGCGGCCAACAAGTCGCCCAACACCATTTGCCGCTACCTCCCTGGCGGCTCGGCTCTTGGCCGACTTCCTGAGGGCCACCGGGGCGACCCAAGAGGTCGATGAACGTCTGATGGAGTCCGCAGCCGGGCCATGCTCGGCCGCTACGCCGCTTCGACGGCCGACCAGCGCGCCCTCGAGTCGCATCGAAAGCAAACCCCCGGTGATCGCTTTGATGGCTAACCCTAGACCTTTGTTCAGGGTTGGGATACCCTTTACTTATGGACAAGGGTAAGATACAACTTCCGGGGAGAGAGCTCCCCAAGGAATATAGAGCGGTGGCCGTCGAGCTGGTGCTGAACCAGGGATGGCGCTACGAGTGGCGCAAAACCCTGCGCCACCCACGCCTCCTCCCCGCTGACCGGACCGCTCGTCCGATCACGTGCCCGACGACACCGAGCGACAAGGTCCACGGGTTCAAGAACTGGATCGCAGAGATTCGCAGAGCGGGTGGCGTTTGGCCCCCGGAAAGGAAGTGACCATGGGCAGCTGGAGCGTCCTGGTCGAAGCAAGGACCCCTAACGACAACGAGCAGCTGGCAGAGAATGACCCGGCCATCGACCGGTTCTTCGAGCTGCTCTGGGCCGACTATGCCGGTGCCGTGAGCGCCGGTGGCCTCTACTGGTCGGCGCGGGTGTCGGTCGATGTCGACAACGTCATGGCGGTGTTCCCTTCGGCCGTCGAGGTGGTCGAGAAGGCGGCAGCCGAAGCCGGAATGCCGGCGTGGCCGATCGTCCGGGCCGAGCTCGTCACCGACGAGGAACTGACGATGCAGCTTGAGCGCCCGAACTTCCCGTGGATCCTTGGTGCTGCTGAGGTTGCCGACCGCCTCGGCGTCAGCAAGCAGCGCCTCTCGCAGCTTCGTCAGGCCGGGAACTTCCCCGAGCCGATCCGGACGCTGGCCAGCGGCCCGATCTGGCTCGCAGGGGCGATCGACTCGTTCGTCGAGACGTGGGACCGTCGGCCTGGTCGTCGCCGGCCGACGAGGTGCCCGGGCTGCGACGTGATGCGCGGAGAGATCCGGACCTTGGTTCCGAATGGAGTGCGCGTCGACCAGGTCTGCACCAACCCCGAATGTGTGCTCCGGGACCAGCGGGTCGCCCTCGAGCGCGAGGTGGTCCGCTGATGTTCGGATACCGCCTTCCGTTGCCCCAACGCCCTATTTCGGATCAGCGAGCGAAGCGGGCTTGTGACTAGTCTCGAACTCCATGTTCGAGGATCTGCTGGCAAGCGTTCCGCTGTTTGCACAGTTGTCCCGTCGTGACTTGGGTCGGCTGGCGAAGGTTGGCCACGATGTGAAATATCCCGCCGGCACCGAGCTCACCACGGAGGACGAAGCCGCCGTCGCCTTTTTTGTCATCGCCGAGGGAGAGGCTTCGGTTGACGTCAAGGGCAAGGAAGTACGGAGGCTGGGTCGGGGAGATTACTTCGGAGAAATGGCACTCATCGATCGCTCACGCCGTTCGGCAATTGTGAAAGCTGTGACCGAGATCCGGTGCTTCGTCATGACGCAATGGCAGTTTCGCCCCTTTGCGACCGAGCACCCCGAGGTGGCGTGGGCTCTCCTCGAGGCGATGGTGCAACGGGTTCGAGACGCCGAGAGCAGAATCCCACCCGACTGAGGATCGGCGCGTCGAGGGACGCTCACGGCGCATTGCAGGCGGCCGGTACACCTCATGACCCGCCGGCGGCGTTCCCTAGGACTCAGCCAGCAATCGCCCGCATGTGACAGGGAGTAGTGCACGTGCACCCCGGCCGTCCACCGGCTTCACTTGCCACGTGAGCTCGCCGGACTGGCACCTGCAAGAGGGTTTTGACGTCCGCTTCGAATGGGGGACGACCGGGACCGCCGCACTGGCCGCCCGGGCCGGCGTGGTGGCGGTCATCGATGTCCTGCGGTTCACGACTTCGGTCGAGGCGGCCGTAGCGCGGGGTGCGTCCGTCTACCCATACCGCTGGCGGGACGATTCCGCGCCGGCGTTCGCGGCGTCGGTCGGGGCGACCCTGGCCGGAGGCTCCGACCCCTCTGGCCCGGCACTCTCGCCACTGAGCCTCCGTCGGTTGAACACCGGCGATGCGGTTGTCTTGCCGTCACCCAACGGGTCGACCTGCACCGCCATCGCAGCCGAGACCGGCGCCGCTGTTGTGGCGGCCTGTTTGCGCAACCCGTCCGCCGTCGCCGATTGGCTGAAGGACTCGGCGGGCCCGGTCGTCGTCATCGCGTGCGGCGAGAGATGGCCGGATGGGTCGCTCCGGCCGTGCATCGAGGACCTGCTCGGCGCGGGCGCGCTCATCAGCGCACTGCGCGGTTCGCGCTCCCCCGAAGCGGAGTCGGCCGCCCGGGCGTGGGACGCTGCGACGGGGAGCGATGTCGCAACCTGGCTGCACTCGTCGGGCTCGGGTCGCGAGCTCCACGCGAGGGGCCACGGCGACGACGTCTCCTACGCAGTCGAGCTCGATGGCAGCACCGTTGTGCCGGTACTGCGCGACGGCCGCTTCGTCTACGATTCGGCCGTCCGGTGCGGCGATTGAACCCGGGCCAACCGGGGCTTGACGGTTGGTCCGGTCAGGCCGGGGCGTTACGTGGTTGTGCGCCCACTCCCGCCCCGGCCACGACCACCACAGCGCTCCCAATTCCGAGTTCGCACACAAACTCCCGGCCGGGATGTGGTTATCCGCCTGAGGCGCACCTTCTCAACCAGATGAGACCCAGACCTAGCGAGTCCGCAATGGCTCGACTTCGATCTTCCGGTCCCTTCAGGCATCTAGGCCGCCCTTTGGAGGTTCTAACCGGCTTTCCAAGGTGGGTCCGACGGAATCACCTCAGGCTGGCGATGGTAGTTCGCGCGGGCATTCCCCTGTCGGCACACTCGCTGACCTGGTGTGCCGGGCCGGTCCGGGCGGTCCCGGGCCGCGCCGCTACGGGAAGACGGCGAAGCTGCCGACCTGGTAGGCGGTGAAGGCAACCAGGAGGATCGCCGATGTACCCACCGCGAGTCGGTACTTCCAGCCGTCCTGGTAGCGGACCGCGACGGCGAGGATCAGCGGGAACGCGTCGAGGATGATCCTCGGCCGGGGCCCGACCGGCGCCGTCAGGATGGCCAGCGCCCCGACGGTGGCGCCGTAGAGCATCACGAGCGAGGGCTGGCGATCCCGCAGCCCGATCACGACGGCCACGACAACGCCGATGATGCAGAAGAAGACCAGGGTGTCGTTGGCGTAGCTGCTCAGCGGATGGGTCAGGTACCCACCGATGATGCGGAACGGGTAGGCGATCGAGAGGAAGCTGCGCCAGCCACCCCGTTCGGTCTGGCTGAAGGCGGATGCGACGCCGGTGTGCCGCCAGATCCAGAAGAGGTACGCGAGCGTGCCCAGGGGGGCGAGGATCGGGGCGGCCAACGACCGCCAGTCGCGGTCCCGCCGGATCGCCCCGACCGCGGCCCAGGCACAGCAGACCACGAACGCGAGGGCGATCGGCGCGGCCGCGGTCGCCATCAGTCCGAGGAGACCGGCCAGGATCCACTTTCGCCGCATGAGGGCGAGGATGCCGAACGCGGCGCCGGTGATCACCAGGCCCTCCGAATAGATCATGCTGAACACGAAGGAGCCCGGGAAGAACGCGAACAGGATCGTGGCCCTGTTGGCCGCCTTGTCCCCCGCGTACTCGCGGACGAGGGCCCACACACCGATCGTCGCGGTGAGGCCGGTGATGCTCGAGATCGCGACGCCGGCCGAGAACTGTGACATCCCGGTCAGCCCGGAGAGCCCCCGGATGAGGAGCGGCAGCCCCGGGAAGAACGCGATGGTGTTGGCCAACACGTGGCCGTGCCCCATCGGGAGGTGGGTCGGGTACCCGTTCTCCGAGGCCCGGAGATACCAGATGCTGTCCCAGCGGTAGATCCGTCCACCGAGGCTCCCCCCGCCGAAGACGGCGACCAACCCCATCGTGAGCACGACGACGGCCCGTGACGCGAGGTAGATCGCACCCGGGCGCCAGGTCGACCGCCACATCCGGTCGCCGAACCCGCTCAGACGGCCGGGCGCGACGGCCGGGGCGCCGGGCCGCTCGGCCACGCTCGTGGCGGCGGCTGCGGAAGCCACAGGAACGCGCCGGGCGCCGGAGAGCGACGTCATCGGCTCATGCCGCTGGACCGTGACCCAGGATCACCGTGGACCATCTTCGTTCTGAGAGTAGCCAGGCGCAGCCGGCCACCGTGATCAGGGCGACCGGCCAATACGCGAACCCGTGCAGCATCGGGGTGCCGATGGGCCCGGACAGCAAGATCGAGAACCCCGCAACGATCGCGAGGACCCTGGACCGCTGGGAACGGGTGGCGGCCAGCAGCACGAGGCCCCACGTCAGGTACCAGGGCCAGAGCGTCGGTCCGGCCAGGACCACCAGCACCAGCACCACTGCCAGCACCCGGACAAGGTTGTCGTTCCGGAACCGATAGACCAGCCAGACCACTCCCACCGCGGCCACGACCCCACCGATCGTCTGCACGGCGGTGATCGTGCCCGCCTGGGGCGCATGGATCCGCACGAGGTTCAGCACCCGCGCCACGGCGGTGCCGAGCGAGACGGTGGGGGTCGCCTCTATCCGCAGCTCGGCCGGGATCCGGAGATTCATCGGCTCGAGCCACTTCCAACCAAGCCCCGCAGCCACCGTGACGGCAACCACCGTGGCGGCGGGGATCGCGACGACCTTGGCCAACACCCGCCACCCGCGTCCTGCGAGGCCCGACGCGCGCAGCTCGTCTATCGCGAGAAAAACGACGGCTGCCGCAGCCGGAGCCTTGATCAGCGCCGCCAGCGCGCAGAGGATCAGCCCGAGCGCCCGACGGCCGTCGAGCGAGAGGGCGACCCCCGCCACGACGAGCCCGACCATCAAACAGTCGTTGTGGCCCGAGGCCATGAAGCTCAAGAGGACGAGCGGACTGAGCGCCCCGAGCCACAGCGCGATCCCGGTGTCGGCACCGAGGCGCGTGGCCAGGCGAGGTAGGAACACGACGATGAGCACCATCCCGGCGATCTCGATGGCCCGCATCACCATGACCTCGGCGACGATCGAGCTCCCCACCACGGCGGTGATCCCCCGGGCCATCGACACGAACAGCGGCCCGTAGGGAGCGGGCGAATGTCGCCACACGCTCGCGATGGAGCGCAACAGCGGCCCGTTGCCGAGCACGGCCGGCGCGACCGAGTAGGGATTGAGACCCCGATGTGCGATCAGCCCCTGGCCGACATAGCTGTACACGTCCTTGCTGAACAGGGGCGGGCCGATGAGAAGAGGGGCTGACCAAGCGGTCAGGACGCCGACGGCGGCGCGGGTTCGCAGCCGACCACGCCACGCCACCGTCCCGATCCCGGCCCAGGCGGCGATGGCGAGCAGCGCCGACACATAGAACAGCACCCGCAACAGGCCGAGGTGGCCGGGCGGCAGTGAGAACCACCAGACCCCGGTTGGCGGATTCGGCAAGGGGGCCAAGCGGGTCCCGGTGATGATCATTCCGGCATACCCGACCACGCCCGCCGACGCCGACACGAGGAGCGGGAATCCGACCCGGCCCCCCTCAGGGCGGGAACTCACGTCTTCGATGCGGCCCGACGGCTCGAGCGCGCGGCCCGACGGCTCGTGGTCCACGGGGGTCCCGGTGATCGCCCCGGGGCGCTTCAACCCAGACTCCATCGTTCGAAGATGCTCCGCTCGGCTGCCCGGTCAGAGGCGCAGCGTGGTAGCCGGCTCCAGCCCTCCCCCGGAACCTTGCGCGGTCGTCTGGCCGCTTTGAAGGGAGGAGCCTATCTGGACCTCCTCCAAGGTCCCTGTCGGACGCCCGGTAGGCATGGATGACAGACTTCCTACCCGTCCGTGATTCGGGACCCGCAGACAATGAGCCTGCCCAACCCTCTCGTCCTCATCCGCCGACGACTAACACTGACCCCGGATGCCGGCGCAGCGGCACCCGACGGCAGAACCAGCGACAAGGACGCTCAGGCTTCCGACGACGGCCTCTCGGCCGAGCGTCTCGCTCTCCTCGAGCGATGCGCCTGGTCCCTGGTCTGGCTGGGCGTCCTCGTCGGCGGCCTCAACCTGTGGAGTTCGTGGTCGTCATGGCCGATCATCGACCTGTTGGCGCCGCTGCTGGTCGCCCTCGCACTGGGCGGCTTCGTGATCTGTTGGTGCTCGAGCCCCCGGTCGTGGGTCCATCAGGGACTGGGCATGGCCGGGGCCCTGGTCGCGGTCGGAGCTCCCCAGACCTTCTTCATCCACACCCGCTTGTACTACGAAACGGACTCGGCGGCGCTCGATCACGTCGCGGCCCGGGTGTTGGTGCACGGCCACAACCCGTATACGACGTCGCTGGCGTCGGCGAGGCTCCTCTTGAACATCCCGGATCTCTTCTGGACCTACACGGTGACCGGCACCCACGTGGCCAACATGTCGTACCCGGCCGGTGCGTTCCTCGCCTACGCGCCGGCGTTCGCGCTCGGGTTCCATCACCAGGTCGTCGACTGGATGGACCTCTACGCGTGGCTGGCCAGTGCCGTGCTCCTCTTCTTCCTCATGCCCCGGTACCTCCGCTGGCTCGCCGTGCTGATCACGCTCACCGGGATCTTCACCGGGGTGTTCAGCGGCGGCGGCACCGACGCGATCTTCCTCCCGTTCGTCATACTGGCCGTCTGGCGCTGGGACCGCTACGGGAAGGCGAAGGGGGCCGGCGTCGCACGGTGGGTGGGCCCGATCGCGCTCGGACTCGCCTGCTCGATCAAGCAGACCCCATGGTTCCTGGTGCCGTTCCTCGTGATCGGCATCTACATCGAGACGCGCCGCGACCGCCGGAACCCGATCCCGGTCCTCGGCCGCTACCTCGGCATCGTCGTGGCGGTGTTCGCGGCGGTGAACCTGCCGTTCGCGATATGGAGCCCGTCGGCGTGGTGGCACGGCACGCTCACCCCCTTGACCCAACCGCTGGTCGCCGACGGGCAGGGGCTGGTGGCGCTGGCCCTCCACGGGTTAACCGGGGGGGCCGACCTGAAGCTGCTCATGTACTCGAGCACCTTGGCCCTCCTGGCCGTCCTGGCCGTGTACATCACGTGGTATCGGCAGGTGAAGAGGATCTGGTTGCTCCTGCTGCCGGTGTCCTTCTTCTTCACGCCCCGGAGCTTCACCGGCTACCTCATCGATCTCTTCCCGGCGGCCCTGGTCGCGTTGGTCACGGTGGAGGTGGCAACGAAGCCGGCCGGGCACCTGACATGGGGTCGATTCCGGGTCGGCCCCCTGTGCGTCGGCGCGCTCGGAGTGGCGACGAGCGTCACCGCCGTGCTGGCGCTGACCCTCCCCACTCCCCTCGCCGTCAGCCTCGATTCGGCGTCGATCGGTTCGGGCCAACAGCACCTGAAGTCGATCACGGTCACGGTGACCAACCGGACCGGCTCGACCCAGTTCCCGCACTTCCTGATCGACATCGGCGCAGGTCACCCCACCGGCTTCTGGACCACAGCGAACAATCAACCGGTGGTCGTCGGCCCGCACCGGTCGGTGACCGTCACCCTCCTGCCGGCGACGCTCACGTACTTCCCGCCGTGGGCGTCCAACTGGGTCATCGACGCCTACACGTCGAGTCCCCGTGCCCTCAGCACGACCAACGACCTCTGGCACAACTACATCCCGAAGCTCAACCAGCCGTAGGCAACGGGACGGTCGGATTGCGGCTTCAGCCGGACCCGAACGCCTTGCGAACCGCCGCCGATCCGACCGAGCCCCGCTCGCTGAACCCGTAGGTGCCGGACTCGAGCAGCTCCCGACCGGCCTCGACGAGGCCCGCGAGCGCCGCCCACGCGAAGCCGCCACCGACCGAGATCCGAGCCACGCCCGCTGCGGCCAGCTCGGAGACGAGCGGGGATCCGGCTCGGACCAGCACGTTGACCGGCAGGTCCACGCTCGAGATCACCCGCCGGGTGTCCTCGAGGTCCCAGATACCCGGCGCGAACAGGACGTCGGCCCCCGACTCTTGATACGCCTGTAGCCGGGCGATGGTGGCGTCGAGATCGTTGTGCCCGTGGAGGTGGCCCTCGGCTCGTGCCGTGAGCACCAGGTGCACGGGGCCACCATGGGCCGCCTCGGCGGCGGCCGCCACGCGTGCACGAGCGAGGCCGAGCTCGTAGATGGGGTCCTCCGGTTTCCTCGTGTAGTCCTCGACGGAACACCCGGAGAGCCCGGCCTCGAGCGCCATGCGCACGGTGGCCGCGACGCCAGCGGGGTCATCGGCGAAACAGTTCTCGAGATCGGCCGAAACCGGGACCCCGACCGCGGATGCGATCGCCCCACCGTGTGCGACGGCCTCGTCGCGGGTCACCGACCCGTCGAGCCGGCCGAGCGAGGCGGCAAAACCACTGCTCGTCGTCGCGAGGGCCGCGAACCCGAGGGACTCGAGGAGCCTCGCCGACCCGACATCCCAGGGGTTCGCCATGAGCAGGGGTCCTGTTTCGCGGTGTAGCGCGAGAAAGCGGTCCGCCAGTTCGGCATGCGTGCGCATCCGGCCAGATTAGACACCTCATGCACGAGCCAACCGGGCCGACAGCCGGACGGAGATCGATCAGGCGTCTTCGATGCGGAACGGTTGGAGTTCGGTCGCGCCGCCGCCGGTCGACG
>Ga0182018_10004697_pt1 | contig 11348 bp, 8 predicted proteins | sample 812P2MmetaG_FD_120490 | JGI IMG/M metagenome (GOLD analysis project Ga0182018, IMG submission 120490) | Permafrost microbial communities from Stordalen Mire, Sweden - 812P2M metaG | ecosystem: Environmental > Terrestrial > Soil > Wetlands > Permafrost | place: Sweden: Stordalen | collected...
ATGCGGCGACCCTGAAGCCCAGTTCCCGTGCCTTCGTGAGCGCAACTGAGACGACGCGATCTTTGAAGGAGCCGGTTGGGTTTCTTGTGTCGTCTTTCAGATAGAGCTCGCCGAGTCCCAGCTCGGCTGCCAGCCGGTCCGCCTTGACAAGCGGGGTGAAGCCTGCGCCGAGTCCCGGCGGCGATTGCGTTTCCACGGGGAGGAAGTCGGCATATCGCCAAAGGTTGGGCGGCCCACTGGCGATCCGTTCCCGGGTGACCACGGCCCGGAGCGCTTCAAGGTCATAGCTGACCTCGAGCGGTCCGAAGCACCACTCGCAGACATACAGCGCCTCGGCCGGGTACGAGCGCGCGCACTCACGGCATGACAGGCCACGGACGAAACTCACGACTGCCTCCTCATCGCTCGGGCATTGGCACCTTGCCCGAATCGAGACGTCGTCGTCCCGGATCGAAACTGGTTGCCGCGGCGTCGACGGGCCCGTCCCTCAGCCGCTCTGGATGATGACGAAAGTGTATGCGGCCCGATACCGCGAATGCACATCGGTCGCGGCGTCTAGTTCGCCCGCCGGCCGGCCGTCAGCGAACTGCCGGCTCGCTACCGGCCGCCGGCGGTCCTGCCGCCGGTTCGTGGCCGTAACCTGGCAGGCGACATGGCCATTATCGACGCTGCTGTGCCCGCCCCGTCGATCCGGACCTACCACCACGGCGACTGGGATCTCGCCGCGCTGGTGGCCGCCAAGGGAAGTTCGCGCGTCCTGGTGTGCGTGCCCGCGCGGGACGAGGCGCGAACGATTGGCGCCATCGTGGGATGTATTCGGAGCGGGTTAGTCGATCGTTTCGGGCTCGTGGACGAGATCCTGGTCGTGGACGACGGATCCTCGGACGGCACGCGCGCCGAGGCGCTCCTGCACGGTGCGGTCGTCGTGAGCGGGCCCGGCATCGGCAAGGGCGAGGCCATGCGGGAGGCGAAGGGGCGATCGGACTACATCGTCTATCTCGACGGAGATGTCGAGAACTTCGGCACGCACTTCGTCGCCGGCCTGCTTGGGCCGCTGTTGTTCGACCCCGATGTCGTCCTCGTCAAGGGCGCCTATTCGCGTCCACTGGGTGACCAGCCGACCGGTGGGGGTCGTGTGACGGAGCTCGTCGCCAAGCCGCTCATCTCGCTGCTGTTCGGGGAGCTCTCGAGTGTCGTCCAACCTCTGGCCGGTGAGACGGCCCTCAGAGCCGGCGTGCTTGACGAGATCGAGCTTGTCGGCGGCTATGGCGTCGAGATAGGCCTCTTGGTCGACGTGTGGAGCCATTGGGGCACGCGGGCGATCGCCCAGGTCGAGCTCGGCGACCGTCGCCATCGCAACCGCCCTTTGTCCGAGCTCGGACTGCAGGCGCGAGAAGTGATCGGTGCAGCGCTGGCGCGAGCGGGGACGCTTCGCCTCAGGTGACCGTCTCAGGCTCCGACGATCTCGTCGTCGTCTCCAACCGAGGGCCGTTCTCGCTCGTGGCCGGGCTCGACGGTGCCCTCACGCCTCAGGCCGGCGGCGGAGGCTTGGCACCGAGCCTCGCGGCTGCTCTCGGTCGCACGACCGGCGCTGTCTGGGTGGCGGCCGCCATGAGCGATGCCGATCGCCAAGGCGCCGCCGCCGGCGAGATCGAGTCGGGTCAGGCCGGGCTGTCGCTTCGGCTCCTGGCCTTCGAGCCCGGCGTCCTCGAGGGCGCCTACGACGTGATCGCCAATGCCACGTTGTGGTTCGTGTACCACGGCCTGTACGACTCTGCACGCCGGCCTGTGTTCGACGGGAGGTGGTGGGAGGCATGGGAGGAGTTTCGTGTCTATAACCGGAGCTTCGCCGAAGCGGTCGCGGAGGCGGCCGCCACAGACGCCGTCGTGCTTGTCAACGATTACCACCTGCCGCTCATGGGCTCGATGCTCGCTGCCGAGCGCCCGGATCTCCGCACCGTGCACTTCAGTCACACGCCCTTCGCAAGTCCCCAGGAGCTGGCGATGTTGCCGCGGGTCGCCGCCCGTGAGCTCCTGGAGGGGATGGCGGGATTCGGGGCGTGTGGGTTTCATTGCGCACGTTGGGAGGAGGCGTTCCGACGGTGCGCCGAGGGCGCCGATGACCTTCGCGTGCCCGAGACCTTCGTGGCGCCACTCGGCCCGGACCTCGCCCGACTCGAGCAAGTCGCCCGGTCGCCGGAGTGCGCCGAGCGGCTGTCGCTGCTTTCGGAGCACGTCGGTGGCCGGCGTCTGGTGTTGCGGAGCGACCGGATCGAGCTGTCGAAGAACCTGCTGCGCGGGTTGTGGGCCTACGACGCGCTGCTGAGCGAGCATCCGGAGTGGCGGGGCGCGGTCGTGCACGTCGTCCGGGCGTACGCCAGCAGGGAAGGGCTACCGGAGTACCTCGCCTACCGATCGGAGGTCGAGCATCTGGCTGCGGTCCTGAACGAACGCTGGTCGGAGGGAGCCCACGAGCCGGTCATGCTGGACGTCGACGACGACTTCGCCAGTACCGTCGCGGCCTTGCAGTCCTACGACGTCCTGCTCGTGAACCCGACGCGGGACGGGATGAACCTGGTGGCCAAGGAAGGGCCGGCGCTGAATCGCCGCGACGGCATGCTTGTGCTCTCGGAGCAGGCCGGCGCATTCGACGAGCTCGGCGGCGAGGCCTTCGGGATCAATCCGTTCGACGTCTCCGAAACCGCCCGGGCCTTGCACGAAGCCCTCTCGATGCCGGCGACGACGCGCGCGGAACGGGCGTCGCGGCTCCGATCGCTGGCGGTGGCGCATCCGCCGGCGGAGTGGCTGACGACGGTCCTCGCGCAGGCGAGGGTCCCAGGCGGGCAGCGCCCGTAACCGCCTCTACATCTCCGCAGTCTCGAGGTGCGCCACCAGCTCGGCGAGCAGCCGCGCTGCTTCTTCCGGCGCGTCGAGCACGACGTCAGCACGCTCGATCAGCTCGCTCGGGACGTCGTCTCCAGCTACGGCGATCCTGAGTCCGGACACGGGGGCAGCGGCCGCCCGGGTCCCGGCTACGGCGGCGTCGATGGCGGCGAAACCCACCAGGTCGCTCGCGTCGTCGCCCAGAAAGGCCACACGCCGAGCGCCGCACGCCTCGAGTCGCCGACGAACGACGACGCCCTTGTCGATGCCAACGGGGGGCACGAGCTCGACGCTGCCCTTGCCGAGACGCGTAAGCAGACCGCGAGGGACGGACAAATCTCGGGCGAGCTCAGTCGCCAGCTCGTGCGCTGCCGCCGGGTCGGAGGCGTTGCGCCAATGCAGCGTCACGCCGAACTGCTTGTCCTCTACCTCGACTCCCGGTAGGGCGGCCGCGATGGCGGCGGCCATGGCGTCGGCGACGGCAGGCTGCCAGGTGATCGCCAACGGGTCGAGCTCGATCCGTTGTCCGTTCCAATGCTCCAACCCGTGGAGCCCGTACGCCTGCACGAGACCGTCTGCCGCCCCGGTCTCACCCGCCTCACCCGCCACATCAGCCTCGCCAGTCGTCGACAGCCCGAGCTGTTCCACGATCCACGCCACCGGGCGGCCCGACGCCACCGTCACGTCGAGCATGTGGGCGGCGAGGCGTTTGAGCGTCTCGGGCACGCCCGGCAGGGGTCGGGCGTCCTCAGGACGGGCGACGATGGCGGAAAGGGTGCCGTCGAAGTCCGTGAAGAGCGCAGTCGTGAACGGAGACAGCCCCAGCCAGTCGACCGCCTCCTCGGCGTTCATCACCGGGCGGCTGCCCGGCAACGGCAGCCGGGCGTCACCTCGGGTGGTGCCGCACCGGCCCCGAAGTCTCGCCGGAGACGCGCGCCCGTTGCTCACGGGCGTGGCGCCGGCGCACCCGCTGCACGACGAGCGGATCGTAGCGAAACGCCTCCTCCGAAGCGATAAGCCGCCTCAACGCCGCGTAATAGGCGGCCGGTGAGCATCCGAGACGCTCCCGGATCGCGACCTGTTTCGTCGACCCCGACCGCCACCAGTCACGCTCGAGATCGAGGACTTCACGTTCTCGTGTACTGAGTGCCATCCCGCCTCGACAATGCCAAGGTTGGTGCCCAAAAGCAAGCATCCTCAGGTTGCGCGACGCTGGAAGCACGATGTCCGCCCGACGACCCGACCCTCACGAACCCAGCGCCGAACTCGCGCGCACTGGCGCCAACGAGCTCAGCAGGCTCCTACGTGACGGCACGATGACATCGGCGGAGGTCACGTCTGCCCTCATCGAGCGCATCGAGGCCATCGACGGTGCAGGGCCGAGCCTGCGAAGCGTCCTCCGGCTGAACGACCGCGCCCTCGACGAGGCCGGCAAGCTCGACGCCGAACGCCGGGCCGGCCACGTCCGCGGTCCTCTCCACGGAATCCCGGTATTGGTGAAGGACAACATCGACACGGCGCGACTCGGGGCCACGGCAGGTTCGCTCGCTCTTCAGGATCTTCCCCTCCTGGCCGACGCCTTCCTCGTCACCCAGCTGCGCCACGCTGGACTGGTCCTGCTCGCCAAGACGAACCTGTCCGAATGGGCGAACTTTCGCGGGCGACCGTCGTCGAGCGGGTGGAGCGCTGCCGGCCACCAGACAAGAAACCCCTTCGCCCTGAACCGCACGCCTGGTGGCTCCAGCGCCGGCTCCGGCGCAGGCGTGGCAGCCGGCCTCGCGCCGCTCGCCGTCGGAACGGAGACCGATGGCTCCATCCTGTGCCCGGCGGCCGCCTGCGGGCTGGTCGGGCTCAAACCGACCGTCGGGCTCGTGAGCCGAACCGGGATCATCCCCGTCTCGTCGAGCCAGGATTCCGCCGGGCCGATGGCGCGCACGGTCGCCGACGCGGCTCGGTTGCTGGACGTGCTCGTCGCCGGCCCGCTCGACGCCGACGACCCGGCGATGACCGGCCGGTCCGATCGGATCGCCTCCTATGTCGATGCCCTCTCGACAGATCTGCGCGGCCTTCGTGTCGGTGTCGTCCGGGACGAGGGCTACTTCGGGTACAACCCGGCGACCGACGCCATCGTCGAGGCAACCCTGCAAGCCTTCATTGCTGCCGGAGCCGAAGTGGTGGACCCGGTCACCGGCATGGGCGCTGTCTCGCATTCCGATGAAATGACGGTGCTCTGCCACGAATTCAAGGCGGGTGTCGATGCTTACTTCGCCCGGCGGCTGGCCGGCGTGGGCGCGTCTGTGTCGCCGGGACTGCCTCATTCGCTTGCGGACGTGATCGCCTTCAACGAGTCACACGACGGCGAGAGACTGGACCTGTTCCCGCAGGACGTCCTGATCCGTGCTGCCGCCACGTCCGGCCTCGACAACCCGGCCTATCTGGCCGCACTGGCGGTGAACCAGCGCCGCGCCCGCGATGAAGGGATCGACGGCGTGTGCATCCGTCTCGGTCTCGACGCCCTCGTCGCCCCGACCATGTCGCCGGCGTGGCCGATCGACCACGTCAGCGGGGACAACCACTCCGGATCGTCTTGGGGCCAAGCCGCCGTGGCGGGCTACCCGTCGCTGTCCCTGCCTATCGGCGAGGTGCACGGCCTGCCCGTCGGCCTGGCGATCTGGGGGCGCGCCTGGGCCGAGGCGACGTTGATCCGGCTCGCAAGTGCCGTCGAGGACCAGATCAGCTACCGGCCGGTGCCTTCGTACCGCGAGTCGGTCGGCATCTTGGTCTGAGACTCAAGCCTGCGCGAGCTGCCGGGCGACGTATCTGAGGATGCCGCCTTCGGAGAAGTACTCGGCCTCCGTCGGGGTGTCGATTCGGAGCTTGACCGCGAACTCCTGAGCGTCTCCGTCCTCGAGTCGTGCCCGAACGAGTACTTCGCGACCGACGAGGTCCGCCGCCGTGAGCCCGGCGATTCCCTCGATGTCCAGGATCTCGGGACCCGTGAGCCCGAGCGAGTCGACGTTCTGTCCGTGGAGGAACTCCAGGGGCAGCACGCCCATGCCGATCAGGTTGGAGCGATGGATTCTCTCGAAGGTCTCTGCGATGACGGCTCGGACACCTAAGAGGGCCGGTCCCTTTCCCGCCCAGTCGCGCGACGAACCGGAGCCGTACTCCTCACCGGCGAGCACGACGAGCGGTATGCCTTCGGCCGCGTAGCGAACAGCCGCATCGAAGATCGGGAGCTCCTCGCCGTCGGGGAAGTGCAGCGTGACGCCACCCTCGGTGCCGGACGCGATCCGGTTGCGGATGCGGGTATTGGCGAAGGTTCCCCGCACCATGACTTCGTGGTTGCCCCGGCGGGCACCGTAGGAGTTGAAGTCGGCCGGCTCCACCCCGTGCTCGATGAGCCACTGCCCCGCAGGGCTGGCGGTTTTGATCGACCCTGCCGGCGAGATGTGGTCTGTGGTCACGCTGTCGCCGAGGATCGCGAGCACTCGGGCGCCGCTGACGTCGGTGAGCGGCTTCGGCTCCGGCCCCATGCCCTCGAAATACGGCGGCTTGCGCACGTAGGTGGACGCGTCGCCCCAGATGTAGCGGTGTCCCTCCGGGACCTCCATCTGTTGCCAGGTCTCGTCGCCGGTGAAGACCTCCGCGTAGTCGCGGCGGAACAGATCCGCGCCCACCGAGGCCGTCGACACCTCGACGATGTCGTGCATCGTCGGCCAAATGTCGCGAAGGAAAACCGCCTCCCCGTCTGGAGCGGTGCCGAGCGGCTCGGCGGCAAGGTCGATGTCCATCGTGCCGGCGAGGGCGTACGCGACCACGAGCGGCGGCGAGGCGAGATAATTCATGCGTACGTCGGGGTGGATGCGACCTTCGAAGTTCCGGTTCCCGGAGAGCACGGACACACAGGCGAGCGTGTTGGCGTTGATCGCCTCGGAGATCTCCGGCAGGAGCGGACCCGAGTTGCCAATGCAGGTCGTACATCCGAAGCCCACAAGCCCGAAACCCAACCTCTCCAACGGATCGGTCAACCCGGCGCGATCGAAATAGTCCATCGCCACCCGCGAGCCGGGGGCAAGTGTCGTCTTCACCCAGGGCTTGCTCGTGAGGCCGCGGGCGACGGCGTTCTTGGCGAGCAGCCCGGCTGCGATCATCACCTGTGGGTTGGAGGTGTTGGTGCACGACGTGATAGCGGCGATCACGACATGCCCGTGGTCGAGCACGAATTCGGTGCCGTCGGCGAGACGTACGGGCACGAGCCGTGACACCCGGCCTCCGGGGCCGGTGCCGCCGCCGCCGGCGGACTTGTCGCCTTCAGGGCCGCCGGCGGCCGGGCCACCCGCGGCATCCTCCGGCAGCGATCTCGGCAGGGCTTCGGCGAAGCGGGCTTTGGCCCCGGACAGCGGTACTCGGTCCTGGGGACGGGAGGGACCCGCGATGCTGGGCTCGACGCTTGCGAGATCGAGCTCGACATGCTCGGTGTAGCTGGGACGGCCGTCCGGCTCGTGCCACAGGCCTTGCTCCTTCGCGTACGTCTCCACGAGGCGCAAGAGCTCGGGCGGTCGTCCCGTCAGCTCGAGGAAGCGGAGCGTCTCGCCGTCGATCGGGAAGATCGTCACCGTGGAGCCGTACTCGGGCGACATGTTGCCGATCGTCGCCCGGTTCTCGAGGGGCACGCTGGCGACGCCCGGGCCGTAGCACTCGACGAACTTTCCGACGACACCGTGGTGGCGCAACAGCTCGGCGATGGCGAGCACGAGGTCGGTTGCCGTCGTGCCTTCGGTAAGTGCCCCGGACAAGCGCAAGCCCACCACGGGCGGCACCAGCATTGAGATCGGCTGGCCGAGCATGGCGGCTTCTGCCTCGATGCCGCCGGCGCCCCAGGCGAGGATCCCGAGGCCGTTGACCATGGGCGTGTGCGAGTCCGTCCCGACGACGCTGTCCGGGTAGGCGGCACCGTGATCGTCGGTGAACACGACACGGCTCAAGTACTCGAGGTTGACCTGATGGCAGATGCCCGTCCCAGGAGGAACGACGCGGAAGTTCGAGAACGCCTGCTGGCCCCAACGCAGGAAGCGGTAGCGCTCCGCGTTCCGCTCGTACTCGATCCGTGTGTTGACCTCGAGGGCATCGGCGCGGCTGTAGACGTCAGCCACGACGGAGTGGTCGATCACGAGATCAACGGGCACGAGCGGGTTCACCCGATCCGGCTTCCCGCCGAGGTCCTCGACGGCGTCGCGCATGGCAGCGAGGTCGACGACGCAGGGCACGCCGGTGAAGTCCTGCAGGAGGATGCGAGCCGGTGAGAAGGCGATCTCCCGCTCGGCGGCCACACCGGCAGCAGCGCTGGTCGCCACTGCTTCGATGTCCTGCGCGCTGACGCTGCTGCCGTTCTCGTGGCGCAGCAGGTTCTCGAGCAGCAACTTGATGGAGTACGGCACTCTCGTGAGGTCGCACACGCCCGATAGGGCGTCGAGTCGATGGATCTCATACGCATCGTCGCCGACCGCGAGGGTCGCCTTCGATGAGAAGCTGTTACTGCTGGTAGCGGTGTCGTTCATCGCTCCTGACGCTACCGGCTTCGCCCCATATGGCCGACGAGCGCCGGCAAGAGGAACGGCTCGGCCTCAGGCGCCCGACGTGTCTCGCGAGCTCGAGCGGAGTTGTTCCAAAAGCCTGCGCAGGAGCGCCGCCAGCTGATCACGCTCCGAAGGGTCGAGGGCGCCGAGAACTTCGCCGAGGGCATCGTGGTGACAGGACATCGCTGCCTCCATGCGCGTCCTGCCAGCACCGGTGAGTGATGCAAAGTAACCGCGGCGATCATCGGGGCAGACCTGGCGGCTGGCGAGACCTGCTTCGCACAACCGGTCGACGGCCCGCGTCAGGCCGCTTGGCGTGAGCCGCGTCTGCACTGCGAGATCGCTCATCCGCAGCCTGCCGCCGTCGCTGCGAGCGAGGCGCACGAGCACGTCGAGGCTCTGTCGGGGCAGTCCATAATCACGCTCAACGGCGGGGACGGCCGCTCTGCGAAGGCCGGCGGCGGTCTCGAACACCAGGCCGGCGAGTGTCACCGGGTCACCCTGCGAAGCGTGCGCCGCCGGTAGCGCCACCCGAGGGCCTCTGGCTCGGCGACTGGTGGGCACGTGCCAGATGATAGTCGCTGGGGTAGTTGCGCAAGAAACAACTCACCCTTGGCAGCGGCCCATCTGGCCCACAAGTACGCTGCGCCTACATGGCACGTAAGGGCGCAAGCGCGGACGCACCGCCGCCGCCGTCGGGGTTCTTCCAGGGCTTGCTGGACTCGCTTCCGGCTGGGCTCATGCTGCTCGACAGCGAGGGGACGATTCGGTACGCCGCCGGCCAGCTCGATCGTCTGGGCGACCGTACCTACGACCAGCTCGTCGGCGCTCAACTGGCGGATTTCGTGGCGACCCCGGAGGAGCGCTCGGTCGTGCGGGAGCTCCTCGGTGCGGCGGCTTCCCGGCCGGATGGCGAGATGGTGGGTCCGGTTCGCATCTCGTACCTCGACGCTGACGGCACCTCGCGCCTCACCGAGGTGTGGGGCGTCAACCAGTCGTCGGCTCCGGGCATGGGCGGTCTCGTCGTCATGCTGCTGCCGGAGAGCGCGTATGACTACTTCGACGAAGTGCTTGTTTCGATCGTCAAGAACGCCTCGCTCGACGAGATCTTCAGCGCTCTGGCTCAGGCGTTGCGCCATCCGCCGTTTGGAGGAGAATGCTTCTTCCTCAGGCCCGCCACCGATGATCGGGGGGTCAGGCGCTCGCCGGATTTCGGCAATGTACCCGGCCCACCCTTGCCCGGGCCGTGGGACGACGTCTGGGCCGGCGCCGCCTCGGTTGAGCACGAGAGCTTGAGTCGGCTCTCCTCGGTGCTGCGGGAACAGGCGCGGGCCGTCGGGTATGGGTCAGTGGCGTGCTTCGCAGTGCATCCGGGCCTCGAGGGAAGGGCAGATGCCTGCCTCGTCGTGTGGTCGCGTGAGAGTGGGCACCTCAATCCGTTCGCGCGCGTGGCGATCGAGCGAGCTGTCACCGTCGCGTCGCTGGCGATGTCGCACCGGTCCGAGGAAGAGGGCCTCGCGGACGCCGCCCTCCGGGACTCGTTGACCGGGTTGGGAAACAGGAAGAGTTTCTTCGAGGCGCTCGAGGCGCTCGTGCAAGCGGGCGAGCAGCCTGCCATCCTGTACATCGACCTCGACGGCTTCAAGGCGGTCAACGACAACCTCGGTCACCTTGCGGGGGATGCCGTCCTTCGTGTCGCCGCCCGCCGCCTCGCTTCGGTGATGCGGCCGACTGACGAGCTTGCGCGTCTCGGCGGTGACGAGTTCGCGGTGCTCTGCAACGGGTCGCCCACTGCCGAGCAGATGCAGATGATCGCCGAGCGGGTCGTCGAGCAACTGTCACGTCCACTGTCGGTAGGTGACGGCCAGACGGTCGATGTGGGGGCGAGCGTCGGAATAGCCCTCGAGCTTCCCGTCGGGACCCCGGCGGACATGATTCTCGGGCGCGCCGATCATGCCCTCGACGCCGCGAGGGAGCGGGGCAGAGGACAGTGGGCGCTCGCCGAGCCGTAGTGAGCTACGAGCCCGCCAGGATCTCGGCCTCCTGCTCGGGCGACATGGCGGTTTCCGGACGTCCGCGATAAGTACCGGCGTCACGCGCAGCCCGCACCCATTGGAGCGTGTCCCTGGCGGTCTCCGGAAGCGGTCTCCATGACAGGCCGTGCGCACGAGCCTTGTCGACGTTCGCCGCCATCATCGTCCATCCGTCGCCTGGATCGCTCAACGGCAGCAGGTCGTTGGCACCATGCCAGGCAACTTCCGGGCTGGGAACGCCGATGCCGTCCGCGATCTGAGCAAGCAACTCGGCGAAGCTGAGTGGAGGATCCGGCGCGGCGGTATGAAACACCCCAGCGGTCTGGTGCTCGAGCACGCCGACAACGAAGGCGGCAAGGTCGCGACCGTCGATCACCTGTATCGGCTGATCTGCGGCCGGACCGAGGATCCGCCCGCCGGCAGCGACGCGCTCGACCCAGTACGCGAAACGGTTCGTCGGGTCGTACGGTCCGACGATGTAGCCCGGCCGCACCACGCACAGCCGCTCGTCGCCCAAGTTCTCGCGGGCGACGAGCTCGCATCCGACCTTCAGCTCTCCGTATTTTTCCATCGTCAGCTCGTCGTCGTACGAGGGAGAGAGGATGGGCGCGGTCTCGTCGAATCCGGCGGCGACGGACTCCGGATAGGCACTGATGCTCGAGATGAAGCAGTACAGACCGGCTCCTTCGCCCAGCACCTCGAGGAGGCTGCGGACTTGGCGCGGGACGTAGCCGCACACGTCCACGGTGGCATCCCAGTGTCGCCCGCCGACGCCGGTGAGGTCGCTGTTGCGGTCTCCCGGGATCAGCTCTGCATCAGGAAAGGCTTGCGGGTTCGTCCGGCCACGGTTGAA
>Ga0182018_10004698_pt1 | contig 11347 bp, 14 predicted proteins | sample 812P2MmetaG_FD_120490 | JGI IMG/M metagenome (GOLD analysis project Ga0182018, IMG submission 120490) | Permafrost microbial communities from Stordalen Mire, Sweden - 812P2M metaG | ecosystem: Environmental > Terrestrial > Soil > Wetlands > Permafrost | place: Sweden: Stordalen | collected...
ACGGGGGCGTGTTCACGCCAGCGAGCGTCACGAAGTCGTCGATATCGCACCTTGACGCGGAGCGAGACGAGTTCCTGTCACCGCGGTTTTTTGTTCTGGGGCAGACGGCGTTCGATCACAACTACGGGCAGGATCTGAGCCTGCAGCAAATCTATGGGGGAGGACTGGGCTGGACGGCGCTCAAGACTCCAGACCACGAAGCGGATCTAAAGGCGACGGTGCAGTACGAGAAGCAGTCGTTCATCAGCGGGGCGGCGTCTGGGAACCAGAACCTTATTGGGTCGACGTTTTCGGCGGATTATCTGTTGAAGCTGAAGCTGGTGACGCTGACGCAGGAATTGCAGTTTGTACCGGCGTACAACAACGAGCGGGCTTACTCGGCGCAGGAGACGGATACGTTCGCGTTCCCAGCGTACAAGAGGTTCAGCCTGTCGCTCGGGACGCTGGACAGCTATCTGAACGATCCGCCGTCGACCGAGCCGCCGACGAAGCGGAATTCGTTCCAGTTCACGATGGGACTGACGTACGCGATCAAGTCGAAGTACTGAGGCAGTCTGTAGCCTGTAGCCGGTAGCCCGTAGCTGGTATCTGGCCTCAGACCCGAGCGGAGGAAACCTCGATTGCGACTGGATGGCCGACGGATTTTTCGATGCGGCGCAACTGATCGAGATGGTGGCGTATGTGGATGACGTGGAAGCGACGCCATTGATCGGGGCGCATGGTGCCGAGGAGAAAGTGGGTGGCCACCCGCTGCGGGCCGAAGCGCTGGCGGCAACGGTCGATGAGCGAGTCCATCTGATCGATCTCCTGGCGGAGAAGCTCAGCTAGTTCCGCGCCGTTCATGGGAGGCCAGTGCAACTGGTCGGGTCGCGCGAAAATAGGCGCGGGCGAGCCGCGGGGCATGTGGCCAAAGGAGAGGATCACCATCTGCAGAAGCCACTGGACGGGGGTGCTGTGGCTGGCGGTGGGATGGCCGCGTTCGAGACGCTTCTCGAGGACGCGGCTGGTGCTGCGGCAGGTGAGAGCGAGATGCTCGATGAGATCCTGAGCGCTCCAGAGGCGCTCATCCTGGAGAGGATGCAGCTGGCACCACTCCGCCGGCTTATCGTCCAGCTCGGTGCGGTAGGATTCAAAAACCTGTTGCAGGACGGGATGCATAGGAAGCCACCGGCCGGAAATCTGTTTGGGTGAACTATAACACTGGGTGGTGGATCAGGCGGGGGGGGCGGCGCCCATCGCTTTGAGGGCCTTGCGGATTTCTTTGGCATGGGGGCCGTTGGGCAGCGCGCTGAGGTAGAGGCGGTAGTTGCGGAGGGCTTCGTCGCGATACTGCAGGTGGCGGGCAGACTCGGCCAGGCCGAAGACGGCTTCAGCGTTGCCGGGATCGGAGCGGTTGGCTTCGAGAAAACGAACGTAGGCACCCTTGAAGTTTCCGGACTCGATATAGAAGTCGCCAATCTGGGCGTCCTTGCGGGCGAGCTTCGGATTGTAAGTCATCGGAGTTGTGGTCTCGGAAGCTCGCGCTCCTTCGGCGCTGGGCAGGTCAAGGCCTTTCACACGGCTGGAGCTGTAGTTTTCGTCGGAGGATTTTGGGGCAGTGGACGGCGCGGGCGCGGAGGCGCCCTGGGTCTGGTGGGCGGCCTTCTCGGATTGCGCTTCGGGGAAGGGGTTTTGATCGGCGGTGGAGGGCTTGGTCTGCTGCTGAGAATTCTGCGGAGCGGGAGCGTCGGGGTGGGCGGCCTGCTCGGATTGTGCTTCCGGGAAGGGATTCGGGTCGGCGGTTGTTTTCTGGACTTTATTTGGTGCGGAACCCGTGGGCTTCGGCGTGGGCTTCGGCTCTGGCGCTGAGGGCGGCTGGTCCTGCTGGGACGGCGGTGTGGAGTTATCCTGCGCGCGGGCGGCGAGGGGCAAGGTCAGCAGCAGGGTGGTAGCCGCGATGGCGAGGGGGCGCAACATTTCCTCTTATTTTAGACGCCGGGGTTCGGAGAAAGGGTTTGGAGTGTTGCTATCGTGGTGGGTATGGGTTTGATCATTCGCTCTTCGGCGATCCATGCGGCGGGTTGTTACACGATGGCTCCTATTCGGAAGGGTGCGCGGGTGGTGGAGTACACGGGACCGCGCATATCGAAGGACGAAGCCGATGAGAAGTACCAGAATTCGCCGACGACGTATTTGTTTGGGGTGGGCGACGGGAAGATGGTGATCGACGGGCACGGGACAGCAATGTTCATCAACCACTCCTGCGATCCGAACTGCGAGACGGAAGAGATGGACGGGCGGGTGTGGATTATGGCGATCCGCAACATCGTGACGGGCGAGGAGCTGACCTACGACTACTACCTTTACGACGGCGATGAGGATGAGGCGCGGTGCAACTGCGGGTCGGTGAGCTGCCGAAAGAGCATGTATTCGCCGGAGGAGATACGGCGGCGGGCGCGGGCGGCGAAGCGGGCTGCGGGGAAGAAAGTTGTGCGCGGCGGGAGTCGTAGGCGCGCGGTTAAGCGTTGACTTCGTTTCTGCGCGAGATCTCGTTCAAAGGCGGCGCTGCGCGCGATCCCGGGTCTCAGAATCGAGACCCGGGCCAGCCAGGGTTCTGCCTTGGGTTCAGATCTGCTTGGTCATTTTCACAATTGGCAGGAATTCGCCGTTGGCGAGGGGCAGGTCGATGCGTTCGTGTTCTACGTAGCCATGGCGGCGGTAGAGGGGGATGCCGGTGAGGGTGGCTCCCATCTCGAAGCGGGTGAATCCCTCCGCCTGCGCGGCCTGCTCGCATAGCTGGAGAATGCGGGTCCCGATGCCGCGGCGGGCCCAGGCGGGATGAACGAAGAAAGCGCGGATTTTGGCGGCATCGCTCGCGGGGTTGAGGAAGGAGTCGTCGCGGTTGGGGCGATGGTCGCTGCCGTAGGGAGTTTTGCGGCGGGACCAGCCCCCGCAGGCTGCGAGGCCGCCGATGGTGGGGAGGTGGTCGGGGCTCTGGCGGGCTTCGACGGCGAAGTAGGTTTGGTCGGCGATGAGCTGGGTGTCGAGGCCGAGCCAGGTGCCGATAGCCTGGTCGATCTGCGAGGGCGAGTAGTCGTTGGTTTGCAGGCCGCAGATGGAGGCTTCGATGAGGGGCTTGAGATGGGGAATGTCGTCGGGGGTGGCGAGGCGGTAGTGGAGGTAGGGCGGCATCAGGATCGGTCGATTGATGATGTATTACGATGTTGACATCACGCTGAGATTCAAGCATCATCATAACATTATGCGCACCACGCTGGCGATTGATGACGACGTGCTGGACCAAGTGAAGGAGTATGCGGAGAGCCGGAGGATGAGCCTGGGCAAGGCGGCGACTGACCTTATTCGGCGGGGGATTTCGCGGCCGGCACCGACGCATATGGAGAACGGGCTGCGGGTCTTCAGCCGTTCGGCCGACTCGCCCCTCATTACCACGGAACTGATTCGCCGGCTGGAAAGCGAACAGGATCTCGACAAGATTCGCTGATGGCTGTCGCGCTGTTCGACATCAACATGCTGGTGGCGCTCCTGTCGCAGGACTCGGATTCTCACGGCGCCGCGCAACGGTGGTTTCTGCACAATGCACGAAAAGGATGGGCTACCTGCCCTTTCACCCAGGCGGGCTTCGTGAGAATCATCTCGAACCCGGCATCGTCGAGGCATGTGATTCGACCGGCTCAGGCCATTGACGTACTGGAAGCCAGCTTGAAGTTTCCGGTTCACGAATTCTGGAAGGACGATCTGAGCATGGCGGAAGCCACTTCGGACTTCCGGGAACATATGACAGGACATCAGCAAACGAACGATGCTTACCTGCTTGGACTGGCCGCACGGCACAAAGGCAGGATCGTAACCTTCGACAGAGGAATTCCGGCTCTTGCCTCCGTCGCAGGTCTGAGCCATCTGGTTATCTCGATAACGAAATAAGGCGGTTGAACGGTGGAAACCGAGCCGCGCTTGCAGGCGATACAATCAGCAATCGATGGCTTATCAGGTACTGGCTCGGAAATATCGTCCGCAAAAATTTGCCGATGTGGCGGGGCAGGAGCATGTCACGCGGACGCTCCTGAACGCGCTGGAGCAGGAGCGGGTCGCGCACGGGTACATTTTTTCGGGGCATCGCGGGATTGGGAAGACGACGATCGCGCGGATTCTGGCGATGGCGCTGAATTGCCGGACCATGGTGGGAACACCGAAAAGGCGGACGCAGGAGCCGTGCTTGGTGTGTGTATCGTGCTCGGAGATTCGCGCCGGCTTTTCTGTGGATGTGCTGGAGATCGATGCGGCAACGAATCGCGGGATCGATGAGGTGCGCGAGTTGCGCGAGGCGGCGCGCTACCGGCCGGCGCGGGATAAGTACAAGATCTGGATTCTGGACGAGGCGCACCAGATCACGGATGCGGCTTTCAATGCGCTGCTGAAGACGCTGGAAGAGCCGCCGGATCATGTGATCTTCATGATGGCGACTACGCAGCCGGAGGATATTCCGCAGACGATCCGGTCACGGTGCCAGCACTTCAGCTTCCATGCGGTGAAGTACGACGACATCCTGGCGCAGTTGAAGTCGATTGCGGCCGAGGAGGAGATCGACGCGGAGGACGCGGCGCTGGCGCTGCTGGCCGAGGCCGGAGATGGGTCGATGCGGGATGCGCTGTCGATCATGGATCAGGCAATCGCGTCGGCGCCTTTGGTGGCGGGCAAGGCACATCTGGAGTCGGAGCAGATTCGCGAGCTGATGGGGTCGGTGCCGAATACCGTTTTCGAACGGTTGATGGAGGAGATCGGCGCGGGGCAAACGGCGACAGTGGTGACGGAACTGAATACGCTGCTGAATGCGGGCAACAGCCCGTCGGCGCTGGCGCGACAGTTTGTGCGGTATCTGCGGAACGCGCTGATGGCGCGGGTGGGCGGCGAGGATACCGATCTGCTGCAGATTTCGGCGGATGAGCGGGCGCGAGCGGCGCGTTCGGCGATGCTGTTTTCAGAGGAGGACCTGACGCGGTTTTTGCAGGTAATGCTGCGGACCTTCGATGATTTGAATTACCGGCAGGAGCAGCGGTTCCATCTGGAGCTGGGGCTGGTGAAGCTGGTGCATTTGCAGCGGCTTTTGCCGGTGGAGGAACTGCTGAGCCTGGTTCAGGGAACAGGGAACAGGGAACAGGGAACAGGATCCAGAAGGCTTGGCTCCGCGCCTATAGGGCAGGTCCCGGTCGCGGGACAGGTTCGCGCGACGGCTCCGGTTGCTCTGCGGCCTTCGCCTTTCGAGGCGGATCGCGAGCGCAAGGCGGTGGGCGAGAGCGGCGGGAGTGCGGTCGCGGCGTCGCGGACTTTGTCTCCGGCGGAGAGTGTGGGGCGAGCGGCGGTTGAATCGAGGACGTCTTCGTATCAGGCAACACAGGGGGTGACGGAGGCTAAGCCGGCGGCCTTCGAGACGAAGCCGGTCGCGGCGGTGGGATTGGCGGAGACGCTTCCTGATACTACGGACGGAGCGCTGGCGCTGGCAGCAGCAGCCGAGAGCGGGCCCGATCTGGATCGGATCCGCGATGCGGTGTGCGCGGCGCTGGCGAGCGAGGGGCATGAGACGGCTGCGAACCTGATCCATCAGGGTGCGTGGAGCGAGCAGGGGAATGCGATTCAGGTGGAGCTTCCGGTGCGCAGGGCGATGCTGGCGCTGACGGTGAATGCCGAGGCTGAGGCCATCTGCCGGAAGACGATGCGAGGGATGGGAGCGACGCAGAAGATCGCGTTTGTGCCGGGAGAGAATGGAAACGGCGGGGGCAAAACGGGACAGGCTGGGGCTGGACAGGCTGGGGCGGGAGCGGCGGGGGAGGGACGAGGGCCGATTGCGGGCAGCGCGCAGTCGGCGGCGATGGAGAACCCGCTGGTGAAGAAGACGCAGGAGCTGTTCAATGCTGACATCCGCAGCGTGCTCGATCTCAGAAATAAGAAATAAAAACAGAAATGCTTCGCGGGGCGGAGCGGGCCCATGCAGTGAATCTCATTTAATCGAAGGAACGATGCTGAATCCTCTGAAACTTCAGGAAATGCTGGGTCAGGCCAAGCAGATGCAGGAGCAAATCCAGCAGAAACTGGCCGCGACAGTCGTGGAGGCGTCGTCGGGTGGAGGCGCGGTCACGGTGAAGATGAACGGAAAGAAAGAAGTCCTGAAGATAAGCATCGATCCGGCGGCGGTGACCAGCCTCAGCGGCGCCGACGCGGATGTGGAGATGTTGGAAGACCTGGTGGCGGCAGCGGTGAATGAGGCGGGGCGGCGCGCCGATGAAATTATCAAGTCCAATGTGCAGGGCATGCTGGGCGGGCTGAATTTGCCGCCGGGGCTGCTGTAAGCTTGCAATTCATTTATGGTTCTGTGTGTCGGAACCTTTCTATGAAAACGCGCCGGCAATTTCTGATGCAGTCCGGCATGACGGCGGCCGTGTGGCTGACGCATGGGAGGGTGCTGGCCCAGGCGGCGGGTGAGAGCGTTGCGCAGAATGTGGGGGCGGGGCAAGTTCCGCCGGGGACGAACGCCAGTTCCCCACAGTCGAATCCCGCGGTGCAGCCGAATCCCGATCTGCCACAGCAACTGCGCACAGCAGCGGCGGACGAGAAGATCAGGACGACGAAGCTGACGGACACAATTTTTCTGCTGCAGGGGGTGGGCGGGAATGTGGTCTGCCAGATTGGGCCGGATGGGAAGCTGCTGATCGACTCGGGGATTTCGACGGGGACGCATCATCTGGTGGACGCGCTGGCCAAGCTGGACGAGCACAAGCTGAAGCTGCTGATCAACACGCACTGGCACTTCGATCACACGGACGGCAACGCGGAGATGCACAGCGAGGGGGCGTTCATCATCGCGCAGGACAACACGCGGATCCGGCTCTCGAAGCCGCAGTATATGGCTGTCTATGACGTGCACTTCCCTTCCGTCTCTGACGCGGCACTGCCACAGGAGACGTTTTCGGAGACGGAGACGCTGTGGGTCAACAACGACCAGGTAGACCTGGTGCACACGCCGGACGCGCACACGGATTCGGACATCTTTGTGCGTTTCGATCGCGGAAATGTGATTCATACCGGCGATTTGTGGTTCAACGGGATGTATCCGCTGATCGATACGGGGAGCGGGGGGACGATCAACGGGATGATCCGCGGGGTGGATCAGGTGCTGGCGCTGGCCGATGAGCGGACGAAGATTGTGCCTGGGCATGGGCCGTTGGGGGACAAGGGCGCTTTGCAGCGGTATCGCGAGATGCTGGTGACGGTGGCGGATCGGGTGGAGAAGCTGAAGGCTTCGGGGAAGACGGTGGAGGAGGCGGTGGCGGCGGCCCCTACGGCCGATCTCGATGCGGTGTGGGCTAAGGGGAATTTGAAGGCGGGGACTTTTGTGGCTCTGGTTTACGAGTCGCTGTAGGTCGGCTCTGATTCAGTTTTCGAGAACCATTTCCCCAGGGGCTAAAGCCCATCGGCGATCCCGCCTATGGCGCAGTGACCTTGAATACCCGAATCGTTCCCCCCAGGTCGTATGGCCAGGTGACAATTCCCCCAGTGGAGGGCGTGATCAGGTACCAGCCGTCGGGACTGAAGGCCACTGATCCGCAGCCGAGGTCTGACACTTTCTTGTGATCCAGAATCCTGCCACTGCGAACATCGACCAGCCAAACCGTGCCCGTGCCATACACCCCGAATGCGACAACTTGTCCATCGGAGCTGAAGGCGGGGTCTGATACGTCGCCGCCATCGACATGCAGCGAGTGCAGGCGCGTCAGATGCCGAACATCCCAAATCTAAACATCTCCCGTATCTGTGCCAGCGGCGAGGTACGCGCCGTCGTTGCTGAAGGACAGTCCGACCACATATCGCCCAAATCCTCTCAGCATCCCCGTCGCCGTTCCCGTAATCAGGTTGCGAAGTGCCACTGCATCCCAGTGCCCAGATGCCAGGGTGGTTCCGTCTGGACTGATGGCAAGCGAAAAAGCGCCGTGCCGCCGGAAAGCGCGCACTTGTTTTCCGTCGGGCAAGGTGAACACGCGAATTTGCTGACCCGATGACTCGGCGACGTAGCGGCTGTCCGAGCTGAATGCAGAGATGCCGAATCGCTCACTGGCGAACGTGATCAGGGGCTTTCCGGTCCCTACGATCCCCACACCCTGCGGGCTTGCGTAATATTTCCAATCCGGGGAAAGCGTCCTAGCCCGAACTACAACCTTCCTGACTAAGCGCCCCTCGGGAAAACTCCAGAAGCTCAGGTTTTCAGAGGGATCTTGTGGTTTTTTGACTCCGTCTGAAGCTACTTCGCTTCCGTCGGCGCTAAACGCAACTAAGCTCATCCAGCCCCACTCGCCAGGATTCCAGCTCACTCCAATCGTTTTGACGTATTCCAAGCGAGGGGTCTGGCTTCGCGAGACTACAACGGCGAGGATTATCACCGCAAGAAGCATCCCTACGCGGCGCTTCATCTGTTTTCGCCTCGAGTCTCTACTCGTCGTCGCCAGCTGCTGGTGTGCCCGAGCCTGGCGCGCCTTTCACTCGGACGACGGTGATCTTCGAGAAGCCTTCTTTGAAGTCGGGGGCGCGGAGGCGTTCGGCCATCTTTTTCATTACGTCGTCCGAGACGGTGCGCTCGCGGCGGCTGTTGCGTTCCATGCAGATTTCTAATGGCACGTCGAAGAAGACGGCCTGGACGTCGTAGCCGAAGCTTTTGGCCATCTTGATCCACTGGCGGCGCTCGTGGGGCGAGAGGTTGGTGGCGTCGACGTAGTTCCAGGGCATTTTGGCGATGAGGCGGGCGCGGAGGAGCGAGCGGAGGGTCGAGAAGACGAGGCCCTGCCAGCGCTGCTCGGTGATGTCGTCGAAGAGCAGGGTGCGGAGCAGGTCGCTCGATAGCGGGGTGACGCCGCGGCGCTTGAACCAGGTGGTCTTGCCGGAGCCGGGGAGGCCGATGGTGAGGACTACGAAGCCGCGCGCGCCCTTCACAGCGGTGGCTGTGGCCTCGGGCGGGGGCGTGGCGAGGGATTCGGGCTGGGTTTCGAGGACGAGCTTGCCGGCGGGGGCGGGCTCTTTGGCGGCCGGTTCTTTGGCGGCGGGTGCAGGCTCTTTGACGGCCGCAGCTGACGATTTGTGGGCGGGAGCAGACGCTTTGGTGGCGGGAGCGGCGGCGGCGAGGGTGCCGACGGGTTCGGCGGGAACCTCAGGGGGTGCGGGTGCGTGGGCGCCGGAGACGGCTTCAGATTCGGGCTCAGCGCCGTTGGGAGGCGCTTGTGCTTTGCCGCCGTGGTAGGAGGGTTGGAGGGGTGCCGGCTGGTTCTGGGGCAGTTCCTGCCCAATTTTTCCGGTGGACTCTGAGGTGTTGGGCCCACGCTTCGAGCGTCGTCTCATGCGATCGCGCAACCACAGGCGCATATCCAGGATGTAACACAGTCGGGAGCGCGCCGCAAACGCACAGGGGGGTTATGTACCAGTTATGCCACGGTTTTCCGTGAAGAGAATGTGACGTTGGTACGCAAAAATGTGGACGGCGGGGGCGGCGAATCCGTTTTTCCTTGACTACGGTGCTAGCATCGGTAATTGGGTGGTTCCGGGCGTTTTGGACCGTTAAGAATCAGAGTGATCCGGATCACTTCGAGTGAAGGCACGCACCTGAAATACTCAACACCAGGAGACGAATATTTATGGCCGTCAAGGTTGGAATTAACGGGTTCGGGCGCATCGGACGCAACGTGTTCCGTGCATCGCTGGGGAATCCGGATATTGAATTTGTAGCTGCTAACGACCTCACCAGCCCGGCAACGCTGGCACATCTGCTGAAGTACGATTCCATCCTTGGCAATCTGAAGAATGAGATCGTGGCGGGCGAGGACTTCATCTCGGTCGATGGGAAAAAGCTGAAGGTGTTCGCGCAGAAGGATCCGGCGCTGCTGCCGTGGGATTCGGTGGGGGCGCAGATCGTGGTCGAGTCGACAGGGCACTTTACCGATGGCACCAAGGCCAAGGCGCATTTGCGGGGTCCGGTGAAGAAGGTGATCATCTCGGCTCCGGCGACCAACGAGGATTTGACGGTGGTGCTGGGCGTGAACGAGAAGAAGTACGATCCTGCGAAGCACAACATTATTTCGAATGCCTCGTGCACGACGAACTGTTTGGCGCCGGTGGTGAAGGTGCTGGTGGAGAAGTTTGGGATCGTGTCGGGCATTATGACGACGATCCACAGCTACACGAACGACCAGGTGATTCTGGACTTTCCGCACAAGGACTTGCGGCGGGCGCGGGCCGCGGCGCTGTCGATGATTCCGACATCGACGGGCGCCGCCAAGGCGCTAAAGCTGGTGATCCCTGAAGTTGAGGGCAAGCTGGATGGGTTCGCGATCCGCGTGCCCACGCCGAACGTCTCGGTGGTCGATCTGACGTTCCTGGCGGAAAAGCCGATTACGAAGGACGCGATCAACGCCGCGTTCAAGGCTGCGGCAGAGGGCGAGCTGAAGGGCATCCTGGGCGTCGACGCGAACGAGCTGGTTTCGAGCGACTTCAAGGGCAATCCGCTGTCTTCGATCGTGGACACGCCGCTGACGAAGGTGGTGGGCAATATGGCGAAGGTGATCAGCTGGTACGACAATGAGTGGGGCTACAGCTGCCGTGTACGCGACCTGATCCTCTTCCTGACGAAGAAGGGTCTGTAGTTCAACTGCTGCTGCGGGTGGGGCTCGTGACGGGGCCCCGCACGCTGGAGGGCTCCATGCGGCAGAACATTCCAGGGACATCTCCTTATGAACCGGTGATTGGATTCTCGCGCGCGGTGCGTGCGGGGCAGACGGTTTATGTATCGGGCACGGGGCCGGTGGGCGCCGATCTGGCTGACGCGGCGACGCAGACACGGCACATTTTGGAAATCATTCGCGTGACGCTGGCGAAGGCCGGGGCACGGCTTGAAGATGTGGTGCGCACGCGGATGTATCTGACCCACGTCGACGACTGGGAAGCGGTGGGCAAGGCGCATGGGGAATTTTTCGGTGAAATTCGGCCCGCGGCGACGATGGTGGTCGTGGCCGGGCTGCTGCAGCCGACGTGGCGGGTGGAGATTGAGGCGGACGCGGTGGTTCACTCTGCGCCGCATGAATGAGGGAGGATAGAATGACGAGCGCAGTGGAGACTGAGGGAGTTATGACAAAGCTATCGATTCGGGATCTGAACCTCGAGCACAAGCATGTTTTCATGCGGGTGGATTTCAATGTGCCGCTGACCGAGGACGGCTCGGAGATCACCGACGACACACGCATCAGGGAGACGCTGCCGACGATTGAGTACGCGCTGCGGCACAAGGCGAAGCTGATTCTGGCGTCGCACCTGGGGC
>Ga0182018_10004699_pt1 | contig 11344 bp, 10 predicted proteins | sample 812P2MmetaG_FD_120490 | JGI IMG/M metagenome (GOLD analysis project Ga0182018, IMG submission 120490) | Permafrost microbial communities from Stordalen Mire, Sweden - 812P2M metaG | ecosystem: Environmental > Terrestrial > Soil > Wetlands > Permafrost | place: Sweden: Stordalen | collected...
GCGTGCGGGGCCGGTTCGGCGCTAGCGCCGTCAAACGCTGGACTAGATAGCCGGTACATCGGTAGGACGCTCTCAATGAACGGAAGGTTGGTAACGGTAGTTCACATAAACATGAGCCCGCCGTTAGCTTACGCGATGATTGTTCCTGGTCGGAGCGCGAAGGCGAAGCCGCATCCCTTGTATCCTACACGTGAGTACATCATCAACGACTACGGTAGCTATGCCGACATTTTCAACTATCCGAAGAGCGATGAGCAGATCGGTACGATCAATAACGTCGGCGGACAGGGCTGCACGAACGTCCTCTACGGCTACGGGAAGAAGATCATCTGGATCGTCGCAGCCTATAACCAGATCACAGAGTACAAGCTCCCCATGAAGCCGATCAAGACGCTCTCCGACTCCGTCGGTACGCCAACCAGCTGCGCCATGAATACCAGCGGCGACCTTGCAGTTGGGATCTACGGTGCGCCGGGTGGCGGCGATGTCGTGATCTATAAGAACGCGAGCGGTTCCGGTACCGTTTACACCACGCCGTTGGACCACGAGTTCTTCGACGGCTACGACAACCAGGGAAATCTCTTCGCCGACGGCGATAACAGCCGCGGCTACTTCGCACTGGTCGAGCTTCCGAAGGGCAGCGCTAAGTTCAAAACGATCACGACGAGCAACGCTGTTGGGTTCCCGGGCTCCGTCCAGTGGGATGGCAAGTACCTGGTCGTAACTGATCAAACGGCGAATGCGATGTATCAATACGCTGTCACCGGAACGAAGGCGACATTGAAGGGCACTATAACGCTCATGGGCTCCGGCGACTGCGCGCAGACCTGGATTGGTAAGGGCGCTGTCTTTTGCGCGGACAACGGCGGCGAGGTTTTTCAGTACCCCGCTGGAGGCTCACCAATTGCAGTCCTTACGGGCAACTACGACCTCCCGCTCGGCACGGTAGCAGCTAACAAATAACCTGCGTTTTCTTGTTTACGTAGAGGAAGTCACAAATGAAGGGCACTGGCCGAATCACGTATTCGGGTGCTATCGTTTTACAACCAGAACGTCAGCGATTCGCATGGAGGAACGCGCTACGGACATCTCGCCTTCCTTTTTGTCAGCGGCAAGGTCGAGGCAATCAACGTGGGAGGCGGACACTAAATAGTAGTGCGGCGAGGGAACGTCTACTTGCTCTCGAACGCTCTTTCCCATGAGCGCTGCTTCAAGAGTTGCCATCTACGCAAGTTTCGTAATCGCTCTGCGCGTATCAGCGCAGGTACGCGCCGGTACCCTGCCCGATATCAGCGGCCGGTGGCACGCGAACGGTAACTCGGGCGCTGTCTGCCACATCACGCAAAGCGGCACGTCGGTCTCGCTCGTCAACCAAAACGGCGTCAGGGCAACGGGAAACTTTGATAGCCCCAGCACGCTGAGCACAGACTGGGGCGTCTTCAACGGCGGGCGTATCACCGGCACCATCTCGGGCAACCTCCGAAGGATCAACTGGAGCAACGGCAGCTACTGGACGCGCGCAAATCCTGCGCCCATCGGCCCGGCGCCGGCGCCGGCCCGGACGCCAACGCCAAAACCAACACCGACACCGGTGCCGCTACGGATCAACACGCGGATATCGGACAATCATTCCAACCCGGTCTATATCTTCGCAGCCTCGCTTACGAACGGAAGCCAACCATTTACCTACCAGCAGTGCGTCTCGTTCCGAAATATCACGACGAAGGTCGTGACGGAGGTAGAGTTTCAGTTCGTCGTAACGGACTACCGAGGCGACGTTGAAGCTAACTTCGACTGGCTGGATAAAGGCACGTTCACCCCGCCGGTGAACATCGACAACCACTGTTCTCGCGGCTGGCTGTGGCCGGCCCACGTTGTGCGGAGAATGACGAACGAAACCGTGCACGTGCGGCAGGTAACGTTTGCCGACGATACCGTCTGGAAGCCGGGCGACCAGTTCCTCCGCGGCCACAGTTCACGCGGAACACCCCTTCCGCAGCCGACGATGCAAACACACACGTCCGCACCGGCGGAGACACCAACCCCAAAGCCGGAACAAACTCCCAAATGAAATACTGGCACGTAATAGCCCTCTGTGCGCTTGGGCTTTGCGGCTCGGCTCGCGCGGGCGAACCGGCGCACTACACGTTCGCACCCCAACCGCCCGGAACGATCGTCCAAAGCCAACTCGTCTATTTAGCGGGTGAAGCGATGCACAGTCAGTGGCGCGCGGTGCTGAGCAAGGAGCTCCTCGGCACGGGAAACGGCACGCCGTTCTACCAGTGGTTTCTGTCGTTCTACGCCATCGATGACAGCGTCTATCGGCTGAAGTATCGCTCGCCCAATTCCTCCGTACCATTCGCCCGCGTGACGAAGGCACAGGGTGCGCCGCTCTGGTTCCCACTGCAGACGGCGAAGATCACCGGAACCGGCGACCTGATGGGGCCCGGCGCGCAACAACTCGTCGTGCAGTCGCACGAGACGGGCGCCGACTGCGGCATGGCGCGTGTGGATGTGTTCTACTACGGCTCGGCAATGCAATCGGTTATGACGACCCTTTCCGTCGAGAACTCGTGCGATCTTACGGCAAGCGTCGTGCATAGCTCGCATGGAGACGTGCTGCGGCTTACGGGGCCATACTATGCCGCAAATGCGCCGCTGTGCTGCCCGACCAAAACGCGCGTAACGAGCACCCTGCGCTTTAACAACGGCACCTGGACTGAACAGCCGCATTACTTCAAGACCCTGAAGTAGCCTGGATCTAGGTGCGCTCGCGTCTAGCGGCTTTCGCTACAGTGGTCGGTGTGCTCGTAGCGCCCGCTTGCGGACCCGCATCGGTTGCCCCGCAGCTACCGCCCAGTCAACGCATCGCCTGGAGCTCTTGCTACGAGCTTGCTAAAGGCCTGGAGTGCGCCCGAGTCGCGGTTCCGGTGGATTGGCAGCGCCCGGACGACGGCGACATCGAGCTCGCCGTGATCCGCCACCGTGCCAGCCGTCCTTACGAGCGCATTGGCTCGTTGTTCTTCAATTGGGGCGGTCCGGGTGTTGCCGGCGTCCCGAAAGTGAGGGACGCGGCTCCGGAGCTGGATGCAATCGGTAGAGGTCGTTTTGACGTCGTTAGCTGGGATCCGCGTGGTACCGGCCAGAGCGATCACGTCGTTTGCTTTAGCAACGCGCAAAGTCGAAAGACGTTCTGGGGGCGCGACTGGTCGATACCGACGACGAAGGCCGAGTCCATACAGTATCTGCCCGAGACCGTGGAGTTCGTAAAACGGTGTACGTCGCTCAGCGGCGAGCTGCTCGCGCATATCTCCACGGTCGACACGGTCCGCGACCTCGACTACCTGCGCCAACTCGTCGGCGATTCCCAGCTGAACTATCGGGGAGTCTCGTACGGCACGTTCATCGGTCAAACTTACGCCAACATGTTTCCGCTCCGAGTCCGCACGATGGTACTCGACGGCGTGGTCGACCCGGTCGCGTTTACCGCCGGAACTGCAGAGAGCATTGCGAAGAGTATCGGCGACGCAGATCTGGTCCTGCGCAAATTCGAGTCGCTCTGCCAAAGTGCCGGACGGGCACGCTGCGATCTGGCCGGCGATGGCCCGGTTGCACCGCGTGTGCGGCGGCTGTTGGCGGGTTTGCGACGCGCGCCGATCGGCAAGTTGACCTACGGGGATGCTTTGATCGTTCTGTGGGTGCGGCTTGGCGCTCCAGCACAGTGGCCGGAGCTGGCAGCCGATCTCGACAAAGCCGCTCGCGGCTATGGCTCTGCGCTCGAGAGCACAGCTCGAGACGTGAAGGCGTTCTTAGAGCCCGCACTCGACTCGGCTGTCGGACTTCAATGCGCGGACAAACCGTTTCCACCTCGGCCCGGGCCGCAGAACTGGGCCGAGGTCATCGGTGGGCTGAGCGACCTGAGCTTCATTAGCGGGCCCGTGAACGGCTGGCTGCTCTGGGCTCCGTGCGCTTCTTGGCTCGTGCGCAGCGCCGACCGCTACACCGGCCCGTGGAATGCGTTCACGAAAAACCGCATCCTCGTAATTGGTACGCGGTTCGATCCGAACACGGCATACGATAACGCCGTCCGCGCCGCATCGAGGCTTGGCAACGCGGTTCTTCTAACCCACGACGGTTACGGTCATACCAGCGACGCGGATCCGAGCACGTGCGTGGAACGCGCGATCAGCGCGTACTTCGTCGCTCTCATCACACCGCCAAAGGGGACGAAGTGTCCCTCGAACCGGCATCCCTTTGACCGGAACTTCAATTAGCTTTCAAACATCCCCGGGAAAGCGGACGCCGGCGCAGAACGAAGCGCTCGATGTCTATCTCACGATACAGAGCGCCCCAAATACTGCGCGCATTACCGGTCGCATTCGCGATCTTTCTAATCGCACGGGCCTGCTGTCTTGCCGACGATGCTGCGACGCTCGACTCGTGGAAAGATTCCTTCCGTGCGGTTTGGCAGGCAGACCATTGTGAGGGGGAATGGCAGAGTTGGAACAAGTATTGGGGGCAGGTGCACGCGTTTTATTTTGGCGCGCGCGAGTACGCCGGCTGGTTCTCCGATAGTCAAAAGATCCTCGTGCACGTCACCGACCCAAGCACAAACGCTGCGGTGGCCGCCCAGCTGACGTCGCTCGGGCGTCGGATCGGTGGGGAATGGGCCAAGGAGGAGGATTGCCGCAAGGTGAGGACCAGCGACACGTGGATGGAGCGAGCCACGGAAGGTGGCAAGCCCGCGCTCCTCGATTGGCAAGACCAACTCAACAAAGCCGCTGCCGCTGACTCCGGCAACGGAGCGTCCATTGAGGCGGCCGTGAAATCGATTAATTCTCAGCTGGACACAATCGGGGTCGCGCCGCTGACCGAATAGCCCTGCAGCTTCCCAAGCCTCTTTGAAGGGAGCGTTTTCGAGGTTACGCTGTGACCTCGCGTGCCGAACTCGACACCGGGGAAGAATCCCTTTGCGAGCGAGCTGAGCATCAACGGGCAGCTACGTTTTCGCTTTAAGAGGACGCGCGAGCAGCGTTTAATGCAGCTCAAAGGCTGGTAATGCGATCGCCGGCTTTACCTGTGGGTGCGGATTCGGACCGACGGAGACTGTGAGTTTTGGCGTACAGCCCGGCTAGGAGCCTCGCATGTTCTTCCTTGAAAGCGCGCTCTCGCCGAAATCGTATGAGAAATGCGCCCGATCACCCTTCACCTCGAGCGGGATTGCCACCGAGGAGTCAGGATCCCGGCGAGAAATATAGCCTTCAATTGTTGTTTTTCCATTAAACCAATATCTCCCCGATGGTCGCGCTAGCCATTCACGTAGCTACGCTACCTGCCAACATGAAAATTCGTGATGGAGCTCCAAAATCCAAGAAGCTTGAGCAACCAGACAACGACGGCAATAACAACGACGGCGTTAAAAATTGACTTTATTGAAGCAGCCATTGGCAAACTGTTGATCAACCAGAGCAGAACTCCGACTGCGATCAGGATGATTTCGACTTGAATTAAAGGCGAATGGATTGCGGGCAAAGCCACTTTCAATCTCCTACTAACGTCATTACCGAACTGTAGCGCAAATGAGGCCTGCAAAAATCAGCCCGGGGCGTGATTGGCCGCGCCCCAACGGCTTCTATTAACCTCGAATCTGCGCGCGCCAGCGCCGCACGCCCGTATCGATGAACGCGCGATCCGCGGTATCAGTTTGCCCAGCTTCGGAGTGGTGCGCCCCTTCGGTATGAGGCCGGCGTTGCTTGGGCAAATCGTCGAACCGAATGCGCATCGGAACTCTGACGGCTTCGCCGAAGACGATCGCTTGGGCCGTCGGCAGGCTCGGCAGAGCCCGCAACATCTCGCCTGCCACATCTGGTAACGTGCGAGCAATGAACCGCTGATCGGCATCGCTTCCTAGACGCAGCGCAAACACTGTGCCGCATTGCGACAGTGCGGACAACGCGAGTTCGGATGGGCGTTGCGTTATCAACGCTAGCGAGATGCCGTATTTGCGTCCTTCTTTTGCGATCTGGGTGATGCTCGCAACCGTCTGAGCAAAGCCTAAGCGCTCGTCGGCCGGGACATAACGATGCGCCTCTTCGCATACGACCAGAAGGGGCGGCTTCTTTTCACGCTCGCACCACACGCTAAAGTCGAAGAGAACGCGGCAGAGCGTCGATACGATAACGTCCGCGATCTCCGACGGAACTCCCGAGAGGTCGACGATCGTCAGCGGTCGGCCTTCGGCCGGAACCCGCAAGAGTCGACCGACGATCTTGGCCAATACGTCCTCTTCCGACGAAAATAGAAACTTGAAGCGACGGTCGTTGCGTAGTGATTCGATTCGAGTTTTTAACCGCAAGTAGGGTATGGCCGTATCGGGCTTTCCGAGCCGCCCCATTTGTTCGTTGATAAAACCCAAGATTTCGTGGATACGGAAGGGCACCGGCGTGTCGACAGTGATCGCCGTGCCGGACTGATGTGGACCTCGGTAGTGTCGCCTGGCCCACACAATCGCGTCGTTGAGTATGAGTTCCTGAGACTCTTGCTCGCCCGCGGAACCTCCGCGAACGAGCACCCTAGCCGCTTCCTGAAAATTGAACAGCCAAAACGGCAGCCGGAGATTTTCGACATTGATGACTTCGGCGCGATCTCCGAATGCTTCGGCGTATTCGTTATGTGGGTCCAGCAGCACGGCGCGCACCTTCCGATCCCCTTCCAGAATTGCCGAGAGAATCAATTTAAGGGCGCACGATTTTCCGGAGCCGGTCGCGCCGAGTATGGCAAAATGCCTGCTAAGCAGCTCGTCGGTCACCAGGAGCGCCGGCCTCGTTGCATCCTGATAGAGCGTACCGACTTTGATGCTCGCATCAGACGGTTGGCCGTAGATGGTCGACAGATCGTCGTCGGTTACCACGAATGCGCCGTCGCCGGGAGCGGGATAGACCGATACGCCGCGGCTAAATCGCGATTCGCCGCACATCGAAGTGAGCTCTCCCAAAAGACTAGCGATCAAAAGGTTCCGCGCCGGCGAGTCGCCGTTCGGCCGGACCTCGCTCACCTCTGCGAGCAGCCGGCTTTCACCGCTGAGCAATTTGACCATCGTGCCGACTCGGACCAGCTCGCGACCGGGTCGGCCGACCTGGAGCTCCACCGTCACGGCAGAGCTCGCTACTGCAATAACGCGTCCAATCGCCTCATCCATCCTAGGCGGCTATGGCGCTCTCAAGGCTTTGTATTGGGCGCGAATCGCCACTCTGCTAGTAGATTTACCAGCGGGCACGGGCAAGGTATCAAACGCGGCCGAAACGCTTTTGGCAAAGTGTCTCTGCGCTTTTCCGTTGTTAAATGGAGCCCGCCACGGTGCTGAACAACGAGTTGAGGTTCGTGCCGAGCACGGTGACGCCCGCGATGGCGACGAGTGCGATCAAGGCGATGAGCAGACCGTACTCGACCATCGTCGCGCCCTCTTCGTCCCGGATCATTGCAACGAGGTTGGTAATCATTCCATCTCCTTTGCGTTTAGTTACGGGCAGCCGAGCGGTCATCTTACCATTAGTCGCCCGGCAACCGCCATAGTACAAACGTACCGCATGGGTTAGCGCTTAGCTATCGACCCGAGCCTCGGACTAGCACTTGAGAACGAGGCATCTGGCGTTTTCGTGAAGTTTGTCGCTTAAGGTGGTCCCGTTAGAAGGCCTGTGAAAAACGTTATTTTTTATACTCGTTGGACTTAGGAACTGCGAGGAGCAGTGGCCCACAATTGGGCCGCATACCGCTGGCTACCGACGACAACTAGCGACAACACGAACAAGAGCATCACCCTTAGAAGCGCCCGTTTTAGTCGTCGTCAGTTGTCTCTGGTTTAGCTGTCGTACCGGATCAGATTCCCGCTGGCGCTACCAAAGAAACCCAGTCCCTCTCGCGCGTAACTCCGCCACGATCGAGGCCTTCATCGTTTCCACCGCATCGTCCGACGCTTCGCGCAACGGCTCGACGGACGTCGTGGCCGCGCACATCAGCGCGAAGTTCAAACTCATGGTAACGTATGAATGACACGGCGCAAGAGTTCCCTCCCGAATCGCCACCGATCGCGGGTTAAGCGGATTTGCCTCTGTGTAACGCCCTTGCTCTTGGTATCTGTCCGCGACGTTCGTTCCAGCGTATGCAATTTGAACGTCGTCCGGGCCGAGTGCCGCCCCGTCGCCCGGGAAGCTAGACGCGACGCTACGGTGAATACTCGAAAGCACGAGAAGGAGCGTCGCTGTGAAGACTTACTCGATTCGATGCGTCTTAGGGGTTTCTGCAGTTCTTGCTATGGTTGCGGGCTGCGGGGGATCGCAGTCACAGCCAAATTTGCTGGCTTCGGCCCAATCCGACACGAAGAGCGCCTCGCCGGAGCAACCGGGTGGTGAACCCTCGCGGATCGGGTCCGGAGCCGGGACGCACGACCTCCTCTACGTGTCACACAAGGACGGTAGCGTAGACCTTTACTCTTATCCCGACGTTGAGTTCGAGCGCCGGCTTTCGGAACGAGCCAATGGTTTGTGCGCGGACGAGAGCGGCGACGTTTTTATCCCCGAAGGCAACGAAATATTAGAATACGCGCACGGTTCTACGCGTCCGATTGCCGTATTGCGTAACGGGCCGGGAGGTTTCACCCAATCTTGCGCCGTCGACGCCGTGACCGGCAACTTCGCCGTTTCGGGAGACGCCGGCGCTCGACGAGGAGTCGCAATCTACGCTAACGCCAAGGGCACACCCAGCTCATACGCCATCGGGGAAAGCAACGCTGCTTCTTGGTCGTGTGCGTACGACAACGACGGGAATCTGTTCGTTGCGGATGCTACGCGTCTGCTCGAGCTTCCCAAGGGTGCCACGCGATTCAAAAACATCGCATGGAACGGGATGCGCCCCGCCTTCCTCGGGCCCATTCGCTGGGACGGCAAATATCTCGCAGCATCAAGCCGTGCAAGCGGTTTGAGGCCCGCGACGATCTCCCGTTACCGCGTGAGCGACGGGCGAGCTACGCTCGTCGGCGAGACCGCGCTCAAGGGTGCAGATAACCCCGTCCAGTTCTGGATCGATGGCGGGGCAATCGTCGTGCCTGCGTTAGGCGGCCTTGCGCTCTACGACTACCCGGAGGGCGGCATCCCAACGCAGGTCGTCAAAGATGCTCGCGACGCGGTGGCGGCGGCGATCAGCCGAGCTTTGGAGCCGCGGGGAGTTTCGGTCGTCACCTATCACTACGACAACCTGCGAACGGGCTGGGACGATAGCGAATCCTCGTTGTCCTACCAGAACGTCAAGAACGGATCGTTTGGCTTGCTTCACGCCGTGACGCTCGACGACCAAGTAAGCACCCAACCCCTCGTCGTCAGCAATGCATCCAGAAAAGGTGTCAGGTCATCGAGCGAGCACGACGTTGCATATGTCGCAACGGAAAGCAATACCGTCTATGCGATCGACGCAGCGACCGGGAAGATTCTCTTTTCACGGAATCTGGGCAACCCGGTTCAGATGCCTTTGGGTTGTAACGCCAATGGGCCAAACGTTGGAATCGACGGAACGCCGGTTATTGACCTAAATGCGAACGCGATGTACGTCATTGCGTACACGCTTAAGAGCCGTACGCCCATCTATAAACTCCACGAACTCAGTTTGACGGGTCTCAGCGACGTCATAACGCCCGTCGTGGTCTCTGCTTCGCATTCCTTGAGCAATGGCAAAAAGTACGCATTCAACGCATCCGTCGAGCGACAACGGCCGGCTCTGCTCGAAGCGAACGGCAACATCTATGCGGGATTCGGCAGCTTTTGCGATTACAGCGGATCGTTGTCGCGTGGTTGGCTGCTCGGCTGGAAGGCGGGATCGCTTACGCCGCTTGCGGCAAACAGGCTGACCGACAGCCTTGGTAAATCGCCGGATGACTTCTTCCTGTCGGCAATTTGGATGTCGGGATACGGCGTCGCGGCCGACGCGTCGGGTAACCTATATTTCGTGACCGGCAATTCGGATCCATCGAGCTACAACGGCGTCACGAACATTCAAGAGAGTGTCGTTAAGGTCAATCCGGGTTTAACGAAGCTCCTAAGCATTTTCACGCCGTCGGACGTCAAACAACTCGATAAGGGCGACACCGACTTCGGATCGGGCGGCGTGCTGCTGCTGCCCTCGGCCACGCCATACGCCGTCGCGGCCGGCAAGACCGGAACGATGTTTTTGCTCGATCAGACTCACCTCGGAGGATTCGATAAGCATCGTAACAACGATCTGGCCGAGGAGCAGATCGGCGGATGCTGGTGCGGCGAATCGTACTTCGATGCCGCGAAGGATTCCCTGCCTCGCATCGTTGCAAGCGGCGGCAACAGCATGACGATCTGGAAAATCAAGACCTCGCCAAAACCAAAATTGGTGCCTGCGGGAGCATCGCAATACTTACCCGGTGGGCAAGATCCCGGTTTCTTCACGACCATCTCTTCGGCGGGCAGTGAGCCGGGCGCGATTATTTGGGCGGTGGCCCGCCCACAGTACGTCCCCGGAAGCGTCACGCTTATGGCGTTTAAGTCTGAGCCTCAAGGCACAAGCTCGAACCTCGACACACTCTACCAAGCGACGGCGGGCTACTGGGCAGCAACGCAGGCAAACGCAAATATCGTTCCCGTCGTAGCCAACGGCAAAGTGTATGTGGCTAGCTACGAGCAGCTCGACATCTTCGGCCTGGGAGGGTCGGCTCCGGTCGAGATTGCACCGATGGTGGCCAGCCTGATCTACCGCACCACCTTCAGCGCTCGGAATGAGGTTACCGGCACGCTCGTCGAGACTAGAGGTTCGGTCCTCACTTTGCGTACGCGCACTGGGAGAACCGTTCGGGTTGACGACTCCGATGCGGTGCGACACGAGCGAAGCGCCGTTTTGATCGCGGGCAGGCCTTTTAACGTGCGTGGGACGTACGATGCGGCCGGCATTCTACATGCCGCGGCGATCGTGCGGGCAAAGCCTTCGTCGGGAACGTGGCCACCCAATCGCTGATTACCTGGTTCAACACTCTTCAGAGTTCTTTCAGATCTTGGGTCAGGAACGAGTATCGCAGAAAACCCTTACAATATCGAACGGCTTAGTAGCTCCGCGGAACGGCGAGGACCGCTATGATCGGGTTCGATTCCAGCTGGCAAAGCGGACCACTGGAAATGTGTCGCCATTTCGAGTCGTCGATCTGTTACGATCGTGGGGCAAAGAGCACCGATCCGTGCGCGGCCGACACGCGCCGATCGCCTCGCGCAGAGCGGCGACGGCTCGATCGTATCCTTGCTCGTAAATGTACATTTTCGCCGATCCTATGGCTTCGAGA
>Ga0182018_10004700_pt1 | contig 11341 bp, 9 predicted proteins | sample 812P2MmetaG_FD_120490 | JGI IMG/M metagenome (GOLD analysis project Ga0182018, IMG submission 120490) | Permafrost microbial communities from Stordalen Mire, Sweden - 812P2M metaG | ecosystem: Environmental > Terrestrial > Soil > Wetlands > Permafrost | place: Sweden: Stordalen | collected...
CGCAGGAAAGGCCGCGATCGACAAAAAATTTCCGCGTGCCGATGGTGACAATCGTGGCAAAAGCCAACAAGTATCGCATCGGCACGACCGGGGGCGTATGAGCGCCATCGGTTAGATTCTTCTTTGCTGGAACGTGGCGCAGACCGATTTCTTCCTGATAATCCAGCCAGGTCTGATCATGCGGGCGAAAGCATGCATCGAGCACCCACTGCACGAATCGTTTCCTGATCTTTGCTTTGTAGTCTTCATCCGGTTTGCCGGCGGGATCAAAGAACCATTTTGCCAGGTGGGGCTGTGAACCAATTACTGCACGCCAGGAATCCACCATCTGTTCGGCATTATCTTTAAATATTTTTCCGTGACGCTGAAGTATTCTGGCGTCCTCCTCGCTCCATCCCGCGGTCGCTTCAAGCTGGCGCATTTCTTCCAGGGAAACTGGAGAATGTGCCGAGTTGGGGCGCCCATAGTCGTAACCTGAAATTGAAGCCGGGGCCGTGCTTTGAGCCAAATCGTGTTCGTTCATGCTGTGATCTCCTGAGCTGTGAGCTGTAAATTGCTTGGGTCCAATTTCTCCGTATTCGCGTTTTCTACCGCAGCAGAGTCGTCGCCACCATTTAGAAATGTGTGGGCCTCGCGATAGAGCGCAAACCGACTCTGTTCGAGGTGCATCAAGTGCGTAGCTTTTGAGATTTTTACGTCACGCTTAATTACGGATCTCTTTAGTGCCTGGAAGAGCCAGTGTGCATCGTCGTCGGTGACGAGGCTATCCCACTCGCCGCGAATGATCGCTACCGGCGCGGTAATGAATGCCGGATCGTAGGCAAGATGACCGGCATAAGCCTCGGCGATTTCCTGCGTCGGGCCATTTGGTATTTTCACGCTCTCTGGCGAGCGTGTTCTGCTTTCCGAATCGGTTTCGAGATACAACGGTCCCCATTCATCGAAGTGATGCCGGGAAAGAACCGCGGATTGGTTCGCTGGCACGTCTTCCGCAAACCGGTTTCGCTGTTCGTCCAGAGACACTAAACGCCACGCGGGGAGAACGGGAGGCTTTGATCGATTCGATCGCCGTGCAATGGGAGCAAAGAAAACAACCCGGTCGACTAATTGAGGATGATCGCCGACGAAACGGCCTGCAGGCATGCTTCCCCACGAGTGCGCGATGATGGACAGGCGCGGCAGGCCATGATGGGCAAGAATGAAACACGCGGCTTTTTCAATTTGACCGCTCGCCTCCTCCGCACGCCCAAGAGGCGGCTGGCCCTCGGGCGACAGTGACATTTCTGGATATCGGTCCGAACCTCCAAAGCCAGCGAAATCCAAACCCCATACGTCAAAACCGGCTGCGTTCAAATCGTCTCGCCATGAATGGCCGTCAAAGCGGTGGGCGATCGAGAGTGCCGAGGGAAACGTGGCTCCGTGAACATAGAGCACTATCTTCGGCGCGGATGGTGGAGAAGCCGGCGCGAGATGCCGCAGGAACAAATACAGTCCGCGCGTATCGCCTGGAATAAGAAAATGTGCTTCGCGAGAATCCAGTTTCGGCGTCTGCGGCATTCTCAATCAACTACCCTCGGCCCATTTAGACTGAAGCTGCTGAATCGATTTCTTGCCGGGATGACCGCGTTGGCGCAGGCCGCAGCAGGCAAGAAAAGTGGCGCGGGCCCAGGGAATGGACCCGCGCCGACCACGGTCAAGCTGGTTCGGTCCGCAGGCGATGCCGGACGAACCGACTATAGCGTGAAGCTGAGTGCAAGGTTAACGCCGGGGAACGATGCGTTGCACAGGTAATACACGCCGTTGATGTCGACGACATAAACGTTTTGCGTGTAGAGCCAGTTGCTGGGCCACGGGTCAACGAATCCGAAGGAATAGCCACCGTATTGGAAGCTGCGGTTGCCGTATTCGGCTTGAGTGACGCGAAAAGTGTGTTGTTGTCCAAAATTGGCCTTGAATTTGTCTGCTGGAATGCGGCCGCCGCCATTATTTCCGGCGCGCTGCTGTGCGGTTTTGTCTGCCGGCTTGGTGGCGTTCTTGTCTTCTTGCTGCTTGGCATTGTTCTCTGCCGGTTTGGAGGTCTTGTCTTCTTGCGTTCCGGGCTTGGCTGGTTGCGATTTATCTTCCTGCTGGGCGGGCTTGGCTTTGGCTTCGTCCTCGTGCTGCTCCTGTGCGAACACCGGAGCGGCGGCGATCAAGGTCAAAGACAGAAGTGCTGCGCTTGCAAATCCTAATAGTTTCATTGGTGTTGCCTCCAATTATGCTGATTGATGGTTACGTACGCCTGCTTACTGCAAGCTTCCTGTTGTCGTGTTAACCGGGCTGCCGATGGCGTCGCCGGACACGAGAAGTTCAACTCTCCGGTTCTGCTGGCGTCCGGAGGAGTTATCGTTTGAAGCTACCGGCAAGGTATTGCCGAAGCCTGTGGCGGAAACCGAACTGGTGGCAACGCCCTCTTGCACCAGATAATCGCGGACCGATCCAGCGCGATTTTCAGACAGCGTCTGATTCATCGCGTCGCTGCCCACGTTGTCGGTGTAGCCGCCGACTGCAATGTCGAGTCCAGGGTAGGCGAGCAAAATGCCAGCAACTTTCGCCAGCTTCTCGCGTGCGCCAGGTTTTAACGAGTATCTTCCGGTGTCGAACAAAACATCGGACATGCTGATGATGAGCCCACGGGCGCTGTCACGCGTTTCAAGAATCGAATTCAACTGCATTGACAATTTTGTTCGCATGGCCGCTTTGTCGGTCTCCGCCTCTTGCTGGCCCTGCTGTGCTTGCTGAGCAGCTAAACGAGACTGTTCCGCATCCGCCTGGGCCGCGGAGACTGCGCTGGCTGACGAAGCTGCGTTGTTCGCCATATCGGTTTGGGCCTGGGCGGCTTCAGTTTGTGCAGCGGCAGCAGCGGCGCGGGCGTTGGCGGCATCTGCGTCGGCTTGAGCCGTGGCTGCTCGAGCGGTCGCCGCGTCAGACTGGGCTTGGTCTTTCTGCCGCGTCGCATCGTTGGCTTGCGCCTGCGACCGTGCTTGTGCGTCGCTCGATGCCTGACGCTCGTTGGCCAGTCGTATCTCGTCCAGTTTCTTGACGGCGATTTCGCGCGCGTCTTCGGAAGTTTGCACGGCCTCGCGAGACACCGCGATCAGCTCTTTGGTGTCGGTGTGCCGGCTGGTTGCAAATTCATCCGCGTTGTTCGTCAACGTTACGGCACGCTGATAGCTGTCGCTGGCATACTGTTCGGCTCCCTCGGATTGAGCGATGCGCAGTGCATTCCGCGCCTCGAAGAATTCCAACGGCAACCGGGCATTCAGAACCACGGGGTCGAACCGGTAGCCGGTGGGAATGTAGCCGCCGCGCTCCATCAGTTCGTACTTTGCATTCACCGCCTCGGTGGTTCCCTTGGTGGACTCGCGGACGACGTTCTCAAGCACCACCAAATTGCTCGGCTGCCGCACGGCATAATAAGGTTCCGCGGTAACGATCAGAGCGAACGCCTGGAGGTCGGTGGTTACGCGCAGCTTGCTGCGATGGTTATCTCCGACTAACACTTCGCCGAGGTTGACGGCGCGGCCTTCAGGAGAAATCGCCCACAAGACGTAGGTCAGATACTCATTGCCGAAAGTCGTCGGCTCCCGCAGATCGCCAAATTCCGCGTCGATCTCAATCGATCCCCGCCGGCTGTTCACCTTGGCTTCACCGTTCGCTGAGGGCATCAGGTCAGTGCCGACGAAGTCGAGTTTGCTGGACCCGCTGCGATGCTCATAGTTGACAGCCTGCACGTTGCGGCTGACTACGTTCACGCGGAATGTCAGCGTCGAACTCATGGGCTCGACAGCTGCGGTTGTTTGAGGATTCGTTTGAGCAAACGCGCTCATACTGAGGGTGATTCCGATTGTTAGTAACAGCTTGGTTTTCAAAGTATCTCCTTGTGGCAAACAGCTTCGGGTTACGTTATTTGTTGCGTTTAGTGAGTGCGTTCTCTGGGGATCGCCTGCCGGGTCGTTATCCTTTGCCCAGGCGGATATTGGGAAGAGAATGAAACAGCCCAGTAACATTGAGGATCCACAGAACCACGGCAATGACCACGATGCCGTTGAAAATTGACTTGATGGTCCCCTGCATGGGAATGAATCGATTCACCAGCCACAGGAGGACACCCACCACGATCAGAACTTCGAGCAATTGGATTAGAGGCATAATCTTTGACCTTCCTTAGTTTCTCGGACTAATGTTTCTCGGACTAATGTCTCTTGGACTAACGCCTTCCGTCCGCCGAAGGTGTTAGCGTAGCTTTGAGGTACGAGACTTTCAGGGTCGAATCGCGTTGCGCCGCAAGGTTCGGCGGCGCACACACGGACGAAGAATACCGTTTGGCTGGATGTGGTCGCCGCGCTGCGAGTTACTAGAACCGAACCGCAGCCACCTAAAGCGAAGCTACGAATCGGCGTTCGTGGCTCCGTCTACACACTCAGGAGTATTAACAATGACAGGTGCGAACTATAGCGTCTGAGCAAGACTGCTCACAAGTGAATTAAGACTGCGACGCTTATGCGGCGGCCGACCTCTCCCGGGCTTCGTCTGCTGTAGTGTCGTTCAGTGGCAGATGTGGACCACTGGCGAGATGCGACGGCACAGGGTGCATCAGTACCCAGGAATACTCGAATTCCTGCCCACACTTCAAGCAGACCTGGTAGGTCCGTTTCTTGATCGTGAATACAGCGCTACGTTGGCGGTGATGGCAGCCGATAGCAAACTGGAACACGGAAAAGAGCAAATTCATTGGGCGTCAATCCTCAATCCTCAATTCTCGCTAGGTCAATTCTCGCTCCGTCAATTCTTAATCCGCGGCGTGCTGCCGGCGCTCGCAACTTCCGTTGGCATCCAGCCACTCCAGCAATGAGAGCACGCTGGCCCGAGCCAGAGCGATCGCGCAATCAGCGGCTCCGTAATAGATGTTGAGCGTGTCGCCATCTGGATCCATCGTGTATCCGCAGGGGAATACGACATCATCAACGTCGCCATGGCGCTCGTACTCCGCTTCCGGACCAAAGATCCAGGAATCGCCTCGCAGCAGGCATTTTTCCGGATTATCGAGCTCGAACAAGGCCAAGCCCAAACGGTAGAGACAGCCGGAAGGCGTGTGGCGCACTCCGTGATAGAACACGAGCCATCCCCGCGAAGTCTCAATGGGTGGTGGCGACAACCCAATCTTATTGGCGTCCCACCAGGCCCCGCGGCGTGCTTCCAGCATGAGCCGGTGCCGGCCCCAATGGCGCAAGTCGGGAGAGTAGGAAATCCACATGTGCGATCCGAGCTTCGTCATGGGACGATGAATCAGAGCCCAGTATCCGTCGATTCTCCTGGGAAGAAGCGCCGAGTCTTTGTCGTCCGGGGACATGATGACGCCATAGCGCTCAAAGGTTCGGAAGTCTTTGGTGAGAGCCAGGGAAACTCCGGGGCCACCGCGCGAATAGGATGTGTAAGTGACCACATACTGCTGTAACTCGGGGACGAAAGTGATGCGCGGATCCTCGATGCCCCAGATTTCTTCGGGATAATGGTGCGCATCGGGCATCAAGGTCGGTTCACGATCGATCTGCCACCCATCAACACCGTTTCGTGATCGTGCCGCGCAAAGGTGCGACAAGCCGCGCCGGTCTTCGACGCGGCATAGGAGCAGAGTGGTTCCATCCGGCAACAAGGTTGCACCGGCATTGAACACGCTGTTGATGGAGTAAGGCCAATCCTTGCGCGTCAGGATGGGGTTGCCCGGGTGACGCAGAAGCAGCGACGGGTAGTTCGTGCTTCCGATGTTGACAAGGGTTGTTTCGGGAGTCGTCATGAGGGATCTTTCAGCCTTTCAGGCGGACGCTTTTTGCCGTTAAGTTCGGAATTGCCGGCGGTGCGCATTTCCAGGAGGGCCATGAGAAACGACAGAGTTGATTCCGCACCCTGGTTCTGATTGGCACGTTCCGGATGCAATCCGTCGCGGCAGCCGCCCGTGACAGAATCGTAAAGAGGAAGCTGGAGATCATTATCGCCAAGAAACCAGTTGAAGGCCGACCAGGCTTGGCTGTGCCAGCGCTTGTCGCCAGTTACACGGAACGCTTCAAGGCACGCAGATACGGCGCCAGCAGCCTCGATGGGCTGTTGATCGAACCGGGCTTTCTCGCCATTCTGGTGATAAAAACCTTGCGATCCGATCGGCATGAAGTGACCGTCGGGTTCCGAATGTTGCGCTTTCATCAACCAATCCAGGGATTCGAGACCGGCGGAGACCATGCCATCGTCGGAGCAGGCTGCGCCTACGACCAGCAACGCCTGGGGCAATCTCGCATTGCCGTACGCGGCAACGTCTTCGAACCACTTCCAATCGGGCCGGCGAACGGATTCATACATTTCGAACAAGCGCCGGCTGAGCACGGACCTGATTTTCTGGGCATCACGGTCTCCCGGATATGAGTTGAGATATTCCTGAATTCCAAGAAGTGTGTAGGCAGAGGCGCGAGGACTATAAAATTCGACGGCTGCAGGGAGCGAAAATTCGAACAGACGCCCAGCTGCGCTTCTCAAGCCTTGATTGCTGGACCGGCCAAGGACGGTTCCAAGGCTCCACAAGGCGCGGCCATGGCAATCTTCGGAGCCTATGGGCTCGTTCCACTGGCGATCATAGCCGAGAAAGTTACGGAACCTGCCGTTCGATGGATTAAACGCATGTTCGAGGAACGCCAGATAGCGGGCGGAGAAATCCGCAGCCAGTAAATTTGTTTTGTCCCGCTCATCTTTGTTGTTGGCACTAGCCAGGTTATTTGCACCAGCCAAGCCTTCAAGCATCACCGCGAAAATCAGAGCTCGCGCGTTGTCATCGGTGGTATGGCCCTCTCCACGATTGGGGATGGTGAAGATCGCATGCTGGAGCACCCCCGTGTCATCGGTCAGGGCGTTGAGATGATCGAACTTCAATTCCGGCAATTGATCGAGCGCCTTGGGAGTAGCGCGGGCCGAGAACTGGACGCGAGGAGTTTCTACGCGGTCACTGCGAACTCGGGCGAAACTCTCCATGTAGCCCTGCGCGACTTTCTTCCAAACCATGTCTCGCGCGAACAGATAAGCGCGCTTACGCATGGCGTGGCGAATCGCGGGAGTATCCAAAAGTTCGATCGTCTTGAGGCCTATAGCGTCGGGATTTTGGAACGGGACCAACGCGCCCCGGCGGTCGTCCAGCAACTCAATCGCGTGCCAATAAGGAGTCGAGATAATCGCTTTACCGGCACCTAACGCATAGGCCAGCGTTCCGGAAACTACCTGTGCCTCGGTCTGGTAGGGGGTAATGTAGATGTCGGCCGCGCCAATAAACTCGGCCATTTCCTCAGGACTCACGAAACGGTCGTGGAAGATCACTTGCGATTCCACACCGACTTCTCTTGCCAAAGCTTGCAAGCTGGCTCGATACTTGTCCCCCTCGCGACGCAGAACGTGGGGGTGAGTAGCGCCGGCGACGATATACATAACGTTCTTGTGTCTGGCCAAAATCTGCGGCAGCGCTCGAATGACATTTTCGATTCCCTTGTTTGGCGAAAGCAGGCCGAAGGTGAGCAGCACTGCTTTTCCCTCCACGCCAAAGCGGTCTTTGTAGAAGTTAGGATCGAGAAATGGCAGGTCTGGAACACCGTGCGGGACCATATCGATCTTGCTGCCCGGCACCTTGAAGACTTCCTGCAAGAACTGGGACGAGAGTTGGCTCATGACGACGAGCCGATCGGAGAGTTCCGCGATCTCCTCCATCACGGCCAGTTGGTCAGGGTCGGGCTCGCGTAGAACGGTGTGAAGAGTGGTTACCACCGGCATGTTCAAGCCGCGCAAGAGATGCAGAATATGGCTGCCGGCCTTGCCGCCGAAGATTCCGTACTCGTGCTGCAGGCACACCATATCGATGTTGTTGAAGTTCAGGAATTCAGCGGCGTCCTGGTAGGACTTGATGTCGTCCTGGGCGAGCGACCATCGCACCCGCGAGGGATAGTCATATCCCTTTTCCGTGTCGTTCACTGGGAGTGCCAATAGGCGAGCTGTTCCGTACTCCGCGGATATGGCTGCGCACAGGTCGGTGGTGAACGTGGCAATTCCACATTGTCTGGGAAGATAATTGCCGATGACCGCGATTCTGCTCGGCAGCGACAGTTTCGCGTGCGATCTCGGGCGTGGCGCGGAATCCGTATGTAGCGCGGGGCGTGAGGCGACGACTTCCAGCAGTGCATGCGGAAGCGCGGCGATGGGTAGCGACACTTGCTCCTCACTTTCGTAAGTACAGGTTAATGGATAGAGACGGCTTTGCAGACGAGTTCCGCCGCCGTGCAGTTTGTATCTTTCGTCGGACCTGGAATTCGGTTCTCGTTATTATTCAACGAAAGACCGCCCGAGGACTGGTCAAAATTGACCAGTATAGAGATCGACTGCGGCAGATGTTGTGCCGCCGGATCTTGCCGGAGAGCAGGGGTAAGAAGTGGCGCAGTCACTCTGCTGCTGCGCCACCGGCGGAGCAAAACAACGCGGCTCCAGGGGGTGCCGCACAGCTCCTTGACATCCTCTGTTCTACTGGCTTATCCGTCATCTTAGAGATGCCGCCCGATCGATGTCTGTGCAAAACTGCACAGTTCATGAAGTAACTCAGCCCCTGTCCGGGGTATGTTTTCGCCACAACTCACTTCGCAGGGTCCAGAAAGAAGAAGTCAACTAAGTAACAACGCTCGAAAAAGTGTGCAAATTTGAACAGCATTGCCCAAGCACATCACCGACCATGGTGCAGTGGGGGAGTAATTTATGTCCGATTACCCAGGACGAAAAACAATTCTGTGCATCGACGACGATAGCAGCATGCTGGGTTACCAGCGAGCGCTGCTCGAAAAACGCGGATTTGCGGTGCTCACTGCTGCTTCGGCCCGGCAAGGCCTACAACTTGCAGCAGCGTATGCGCTTGCGGCAGTGATCGTCGACTATCACATGCCCGAGATGAATGGGCGTGAACTCGCAACCGAAATCAAGCGCCTCCGGCCTCTGGTTCCAATCGTTATGGTTTCGAGTGACGAAGCGATTGCCGAACAGGCATTGCAGGTAGTTGACGCCTTCGTTTCAAAGGACGAAGCACCACGCCGCTTGGTGCCGGTGATCAACATGATCTGCGGTGATAACCCTCCGGATTTCAAAAGCAGCAGTCTCACGGCCTAAGGTTCATCGCTCTTCGCGTCTCTCCGGGGTTATCGGTTTCGCGCGCCCGCACTTTCCCGCACTCTCCCGCAGTCCAGGGTTGAGCAATCTGTCTTGAGCAATCGATTGATGAGCAATCTGGAACAGAATTGCGGGGAGACTGCTTATATAAATGACTGGCATGGCCACCAACAGCACTCTTCTGTGTATACATCGGGATCCAGCGCAACTGAGCTTGTTGACGGAAAGCGGATACGAGCTGGCGACCGCTAACAACGGTTCCGAGGGTCTGCGGCTGTTTATGTCGCGGCCCGTGGATGCAGTTGTCCTCGAGTACCCTACAGGCCTCGTGGATGGCGTAGCGATCGCCGATGAGATGAAGCGCGTGCGGCCGGAGATACCTATCGTCGCGCTGGTCGACCACCTGGAATTGCTCGACGGTACTTTGAGGTCTGCAGATGCCATCGTCGCCAAGTCCGACGGGGCCCATTTCTTGTGGGCGACTCTTCACTTCGTGCTGAATGTGCAGCCGGCACAGCGTCATGAAGCAAAGCTGAGATCTCAAACATCGATCCTTTTCAAGCGTCCGGGCCGGTCACGAGAAGCAGCGATCGGTGATCAGGATAATTCTTTCCGATTACCAGCTAACGATAAGGACGCGCCTTTTTCGCAGGAAGTCTGGCGAGGCATTTGGGATGGCACCATACAATTTGGACCCGACGCCAGGACTAACGCCAGGACTAATGACCGATTCTTGAGTGTCGCGAATCCTCGCACTCTGCAATAACCAACCGGTCGGAAGGAGCAATCCAGCACCTGCGAATTTGACCATTGACCATTGATTTCCGCTGACCGAGATCGCTCCAGATTTCGGTCAGCTTTTTCGCGTCTGGCCTGCGCGGCGTCCTGATGCGGGCCGCTGGAAGTGAGCTTTCTTGAACAGATTTCGACATCTCCGGAATGAGAAAGTTGTGCCAGAACCAAGCGCGGGCAAGCTGGAGCCTGCAGTGCGTTTCGTAAGAAAATCGGTCTCAATCCACGCAACCGGCATCAGCAGAGCAGCACCGGGTAAGCGAGGGACGATGGCCCAGAGGAATCACAATGCATATGCGTTTCATTCGTACGCTGTTGTTCGGCCTCGTCGTACTGTCGATGTCGGCCGCGTCGTTTGCACAAATTGGCGTAGCCATTCGCATCGGTCCGCCCGCGCTGCCCATCTATGAGCAGCCGCTCTGTCCAGGCGACGGTTATCTCTGGACCCCTGGCTACTGGGGCTACGATTACGACGTCACCGATTACTACTGGGTGCCGGGCACCTGGGTGATGGGACCGGAAATCGGTTTCCTGTGGACTCCAGCCTATTGGGGTTGGGGCGGGGACGGATTTGTTTTCTATGACGGTTATTGGGGGCCGCAAGTAGGTTTTTACGGCGGAATCAATTACGGGTTCGGCTATTTCGGTTCGGGCTTTGAAGGCGGGCGTTGGGACGGAGGACACTTCTTCTACAACCGTTCGGTGAGCAACGTGAACGGCGGCGAAATTCACAATGTTTATGACACCCATGTGACCTACAACAATACGAGCCATGTCAGTTACAACGGCGGCAATGGTGGAGTCAACGCGCGTCCGACGCCTCAAGAAGAGTCTGCGGGGCGTGACCGGCATATTCCGCCGGTGGCGGCGCAAGTTCAACATGCACAGGCGGCCCGAGCCAACCCGCAGCAACGCGCGTCGGTAAATATGGGAAAGCCGGGCGTTGCGGCCACACCCAGGCCGGGAGACTTTAACAACCGCGGCGCGGTACCCGCTCGAGAGGCGGGGGGTTCCTATGCTGCAAGCAATCGAGGCGGAAATGACGGGCGTTCAGGGAATGACGCCGCTCGAACCAGCGCGGCCGTCCATCCTCGCGATCTTCCGCCCGTGGCACGGAACACTCCCAATACCGGCAACGCGAAGCGGGACAGGAAGTACCAGCAGCAGCAGGATAAGCAAGCTGCGAAGCAGCAACAGGAACGAGACAAACTCCAGCAGAAGCAGGACCAGGAGCACGTGAATCTGGATAAACAGAAGGCGAGTGACACGCAGAGACAGCAAGTCGAACAGAGCCATCAACAGCAGACGCAACAATTGCAGCAAAGACACCAAG
>Ga0182018_10004701_pt1 | contig 11336 bp, 8 predicted proteins | sample 812P2MmetaG_FD_120490 | JGI IMG/M metagenome (GOLD analysis project Ga0182018, IMG submission 120490) | Permafrost microbial communities from Stordalen Mire, Sweden - 812P2M metaG | ecosystem: Environmental > Terrestrial > Soil > Wetlands > Permafrost | place: Sweden: Stordalen | collected...
GATATCGATCGAATCGTTACCATTGCCGGCGATGACGGTCCCGCGGCCGAAGACGGTGACGTCTACATTGCCGCTACCAGAAACACTGATGGTTGCCACTGGATCTCTCCCCTGATTAAGCCGGACGCCGGACTTCGATTCTTAGTTCAAGTGGCGCCAATCCAATCTCTGCGCCAGTGACCGAAATGTAACCGAAGTTATAACAAGGTCACAATCGAGATTTAACTTAATTTTCGAAAATATCACTAGTTTCCTGGATATTTTTTTAGGCGAGTGCTAGCGCCACTCGCGTAGTCCGCTCTCGCAATGTACTCAATCGATCGGCAGATTCCCGAGTCGGTTCCACTCTATAGCAGGCAAATTTGCGATTTCGACGGCGAGGCGGGGTCGCTTCGTCCCGAATCGGCGCTTTGTCGCGACGCAGGATGCGCTGGCGACCCAAGCGATGGGGAAACAGGTCGATTTTCTGTGCTCTGCGAGCGCGCTCTTGCAGGACTGGCCGCATCGCGCGCGTGTGCCGCCTGGGTGCGATACCTTTGCCTAGCGCACCGCTGCCACAGACGGGGCCGCTGGCCCCTTGACTGGCGGTGCAGCTTCCGCGTGCCGCCCTTCTCGCCCGCTACGCGGTCGTTCGGGCGCCGAGCGGCCGCATACTCCGGCTCCCCCGCATATCCATTCGGCCGCCGCTCGTGCGATGCAATCCAAAGCCGCCGCGAGGTCACTTGAGGGATACGATGCCTACCGAGCATGGCCAAAACGCGGCAGATGCGCGATCTTGCGCCGCAGCGGCCCATGGTGCGTCGCAACTCTCGCAACCGGCTTAGATCTGGGTGAACATTCGCACTCGAAGACCCAACAAGAGTAAGGCGGGGTGATTCGTCATGATTGGAGCAGTGCGTCCCCGTGTAATCGGCATGTCACCGCCTCATCCAAGCGGTCCCCATCGATCGCCAACGGTTCCTTGTTTTCACTGACGGCATCCATGCCGGCGAGCACAACCTGCTGCCCGCGTTTGGGCTGAATTCGCTGTGCCCCGCATGATTTGTCATTGCGAGACCGGGGGGCTGAGTTCGTCATGTGTGCCGCCAGGACGCTAGCAAGCTTGGGCTCGTCGTCTGCAGAGTATCGTTAAGAAATGGCTGATCGATTCGACCTTTCCGGACTGGCCCCGCGATGATCCGGGTGGACACAATCGGCGTATGACCTCGGGAGATGACGGTTTGAGGAAAAAAAAGGAACGGCAGACACCGGGTCAGCAGGCCGCGCCAGCCAAGGACAGTGTAAGCGGCGCCCTGGGCGCGGCGAATTCAGCGCCCAAACCGTCCGGCCATGTTGATGTCATCTCCCACGAGACCATTAGTGGCTGGGCTTGGAATCCGCTGGATCCGGAGGAATCCGTTGCCCTCGAAATTTACGACGGGAGTGAGCTGTTAATTCGGACTCGGGCCGACATCTATCGGGGCGACCTTCGGGACGCGGGTATCGGTAGTGGCAAACATGGTTTCACTATCCCGAATCCTTCAGTGCTGCTGCCGCTCGCCCGTCACCAAATCGCGGTCAGGCGCGCCGCGGATGGCGTTGATCTTCCCGGCTCTCCAAAGTGGCTGCTGCGTCCCGAAGCGGGCTTCGATCTTTCATTGGCCAAATTCTTTTACTCGGCGGCTTCGGCAAGCGCAAACGTGGCGCGTCGGCCGGAGGATTTAGATGAACCACTGACACTCACGCTGCGTGTTCTGGATCAACTCCTGAATGTGCGGAACTCGCTGCATGCGGAGGGCTCGCCACCGAGTGGTGCGGGTCTTCAAGGCTTTCTCGTTGCAGCGCAGCCATCCGACCGGACTCGGGAACTCATAACGAAAGTCGAAACAGAATTCACGCCGATACGTTTCAAGGCGGTCGAGAATCCGCTCGTTTCGATCGTCATCCCCGTCTATAACGAGTTCCGCACCACCTATAACTGCCTTAAGTCGATTGCAGAAAACCTGCCGAAGTGCGGTTTCGAAATCATCATTGTCGACGACGGTTCGAGCGATGAATCGCTGTTCGCGGGATTCGTAATGTCCGGTGCCGTGCGCCTAATCCGCAACTCGAAGAACGAGGGGTTTCTTCGCTCCTGCAATGCCGGGGCTGCCGACGCGCGGGGAAAGTATCTGCTTTTCATGAGCAACCGCACGCTGGTGCGACCGAAATGGCTGGACGAGCTCGTTTCCACCTTTAACAACGTGCCCAATGTCGGGATTGTCGGCTCAAAACTGCTTTTCGAGAGCGGCTTGCTGCAGGAAGCGGGGGGAGTCATATGGAGGCTGGGCGACGGTTGGCATTACGGCAGCCAGGCGGATCCCAACGACCCCCGCTTCTGCTATCTGCGTGATTGCGACTACGTCTCCGGAACCGCGCTCATGCTCGAAAAGGCGCTATTCCGCAAACTCAATGGGTTCGATGAATCCTACGTGCCCGAATATTACGAGGACGCCGACATCTGCATGCGCGTTCGGGCGAACGGCAAGCGCGTCGTGGTGCAGCCCGTGTCTGAAATCGTTCATCTCAGAGGGACATCCGCCGAACAGGATGTGCAGGCAAGTGCAAAGGGGCAGTACCAGCAGATCAATCAGCGCAAGTTCTATCAACGCTGGCAAGAAACTCTCTCAACCCACCGCTTCCGTGGAGACCAACCGGAGCTGGAAGCTGAACGCACGGTCACGCGGCGGGCGTATTTCATTGATGACACCACGCTCACGCCCGATCAGGACGCCGGTTCGAATGCAGCTTGGCAACACATACTCGCGTTGATGCGATTGGGATACAAGGTGACTTTCCTGCCTGCGGAAAATATGGCGCAACTTAATCCGTACACCACGAATCTGCAGAGACTGGGCGTGGAGTGCCTTTATGCTCCTTATTACGGGTCCGTGGAGGAGGTATTCCGCAAGGCACGCAGCAAACCTGATCTTGTGTACCTGCATCGATTCGTCAATGCCTCCAAGTACATAAGCCTGGTGCGACACCATTTTCCGAATTGCTTCGCGGTGTACAGCGTGGCGGATCTGCACTTCCTCAGACAGCAACGCGAAATGGCGGTTGCGGGCTCGCTGAGCGGCGCGCCGAAAGTATCCGAGGAAGCCGAACTGGCTGCGATGCGACAGGTGGATTCCGTGCTGGTGCATTCGTCTTTCGAGGCAGACCTTCTGCGGCGGAAAGTTCCGGGCTTGCGCGTCCATACCGTGCCTTGGGCGGTGCTGCCGCGGCCGTCGCTGATACCTTTCAAAGACAAGTCGGGGTATGCCTTGGTAGGTGGCTACAATCACCGGCCCAATGTCGATGGCGCGATATATCTGGCACGCGAGATTGCGCCGCTCGTCCATGCAAGCGAGCCGGGCATACCCGGCTTTCTCGTCGGATCGAATGCGCCGCCGGAGGTCGTGTCGTTGGCAGGGAAAAATCTCGAATGCCTAGGCTTTGTTCCAAACCTCACATCCCTCCTGCATCGGCTGCGATGTACCGTGGCGCCACTTCGGTTTGGTGCAGGGTTGAAGGGCAAGATCCTCGAGAGTTTTGCGCACGGCCTGCCGTGTGTGATGACAGACGTGGCGGCAGAGGGATTAAACCTACCCAGTCAACTCGAATGGCTGGTTGCGCGGACCCCGGAGGAATTCGCGAAAAAGATTTGTGCGGTCCACCAGGATCAATCGCTAAACGTACAACTCGCTGCCGCCGTGTTGGACTTCATTCGGCGTAACTTCAACAATGACACCACGCAGCGATTGCTTGCTGAGGCGATCATGAGATCTGCTCCACGTCAATGACGTTACTGCGGCTGCAGCACTTCGTCATCGACATCGACCCTGCGCAGATCACCACGCACTTCGGATGGCTGACCCCGTTCGTTGCATTGGCAAGACCCGCTTGGTCATATTGCGCAAGGAGGCCCGCGAAGCGCTTAGGGAAGCGCACGAGCAGCGCTGATCCGCATGAAAACCGCGGCAATCCAGCGCAAAACCAGTTCTTGTCAATCGAGGACGTGAGGAGCAAGATCAAAGGCTGGCGAGATGGCAACAATGACTGCGGCCGCCACGACGATCAGGTTAGCTGACCCGCAGTGAGTGCGTAGAATAGAGATCAGCCAAATGGCCAGAAGCGGGAATGTCGTACTCTAGGATTGCCCTGATGGCGGCTCAATTTGTTGGAAGCCGTGCACTGTAAACTCCACTCCAAATGAAAACGGATACGGGGGTGGTGCAGATCGAGGTACAGCGAGCTTGTTTTAAGGCGCATGGGCGTCGGATATTCACGAATCATTCAATCTGCGGTTGGGAATTCGCGAGGGAAAAATTATGCGCGTTTATTGGATGCTACGCGGCGGCGAAAGTATAGAAATCTATGACGCCACAGAAGGGATCGCGAAGGACAAAGTTATCGCTTACCGCGTCGGGGTTGAACGCTTTATTCAGGCGGAGGTGAAGCTGGTTCGGCCGAATGCAAAGGCCAAGATTATTACCCGCGACAGCCGCTCGTATGTGTTGGATGTTGCGACCAGCGGCGCATTGTATTTGGAAGTATCGGGAAAGGACGGCTGTGCATTCGGCTGGTATGAAGTCCTCGTTGGCTTCTGAGCGTGGCTGGCGAAATGCGGTTGCCCCAATGAGCTGATCGTATTATGTACACAAAGCCGTGCGGGCACGCTATGCCGCGCGGCGGGTTCCTAGGCGACAGCGGGCGAAGCTGTGCGCGCCTTGTCGGCGTCGTGAACTTGGAGTCGCACATTTTCGTGTCCACGAAAAGCACATGCGCTATTGTGCTCATGTAACTCGCGCATAATTTATAATGAGCCCGATTCTTGAGTTACCATTAAAGCCATGACGTAGGTGTGCCGCGCTGTCGCCGACGCTGGGTTTTGTGGTTGTGGCGAAGACAATACTTTGGAACCCCAAACTGTGAACAACATACCTCTGGACACCGACATTGCAACCATTCTTGCCAGGCTGGATCGTTCAAATCCGGACGCGCTTCTGAAGTCGATCGCAGGTGAATTGCTGCGGCTGAATAACGCCTATCACAGCGTCGTTGCCAGGATGCATGCATTCGAAATAACGCAGACTATCCATGACCAAATTGCTTCCTCGGTGGAGGCCAAGACGTTTGCGTCGCTGCCGCCGGCGGTGGTGATCGAGGCCGCGTTCTCGCTCTCGGCAGAGGCTGGCTTTCACCACCTTGAATACGACCCGCATGGCGTTCCGTTCCGTTGGACCGGGCCAGAACCGGTATTTTTCGTCGAGGTCCTCGTTAACAGGAAAGTTCCGGCCACGGTGCGCATGCGCTATAGCCAAATCTACTCCCTGGAAGGGGGGTATGCCGTTCAATGTTTCGTCGATGGAGAAGAGATCGAGACAGCGCTCGTCGAGAATGATGGCGAATTTGAAGTGCACGGTTTGGTGCCCGCGCGTGATTTCGTAGGCGGGACCGTCATCTCATTCGTCTCCCCGAGCGTAGCGTCGCCGGCGTTAGTTGCGCAATCCCAGGATGGGCGCCAGCTCGGCTTGGCATTTCGGTGGCTGCGAATTGACCCTGCACCCAGCGTTTCATTGGACGAGGAGCGAGCGATCGAATTCCAGCAGGAGGTATTGGAGGAGCCGAAAAAAGTGTTTGCGACCAAACCGCGTCGCCGTGTGTCGTCTATTGGCAAGAAGAGTTGAGAGAGTTAACTCATGCACTCCCCGACGGCGAGAATTGCGGTATCCATTTGCACCTATGATCGCTACGATCTTCTCCCGAAGGCAATCGAAAGTGTCGCTCGACAGTCCCTGCCGCCAGAACTCTACCGGATCCTGGTCGTCGATAATTCACCAGATCACAAACGCGCGCACGCAATAGGGAAGCGCTTCGCCGAAGTATCAAACCTGACGTATATAGTCGAGGAGACTCCCGGACTGTCGAATGCGCGCAATGTGTCGGCACGGGAGTGCGGGACAGAATTCATTGCATTCATGGACGATGACGCGATTGCGAGCCACACGTGGCTCGAGGAAATCCTCACGGCATTTGATGGCTTTGGGGCGAATGCGGCAATTGTCGGCGGCCGGGTGGACCCGATATGGGGGGCAGCGCGACCACCCTGGGTACATGACTCCATGCTGGGCAGTCTTTCCGTGGTCAATTGGGGTGGCGATGCCCGGATTGCAAGTGCGAAGGAGTGGTTCGCCGGCACCAACATTTCATTCCGAACGCAGCTAATCCTGGATCACGGCGGCTTTGCAACAAATTTGGGGCGCATTGGATCCGGCGCCTCTTTACTGAGCAACGAGGAGATACACCTCGTTGAGCAGATCCGCGCGGCGGGCGGCAAGCTTGTGTATGCGCCGGCCGCCTATCTGAACCATCTGGTTGATCCAAGGCGCTTGACCCGAAGCTGGTTCAGGAAGCGCTCGGCATGGCAGGCGGTTTCGGACTTCATGATGGACCCGAGCCGATATTCCGGAGATGTGTCGGTGTATTGGAAGGAAACGACGAAGTACTTCAATGCGCTCCCACCATCGGAACGCACGATTCGGGGATTGGTTTTCGAAACGGACGACCCGGACCTGTTTCTGTGGCAGATCGGTGCCACCTATATGATGACAATCATGGCTTTGGCCGGGTATGGCGGAGTGCCGAGCGATGCGCACAGCTCGTGACGCGCGCTCCTGGCGCGGGTTCGACATCCTCGTCGTCTCGCCAACGCCAACCCATCCTCAGGATCATGGCAACCGCAAGCGCGTTTTCGAGCTTTGCAGTGAACTGAAGAGCCAGGGCGCAAAGATCCATTTTGTTCATTACGCATCCGAGCACGACTGGCGGACCGCGCGCCCGGTGCGATGGGAAGAGGAAATGATGGCGGCCTGGGACAGTTACCAGCTCGTCGCTCCATCGCGATCGTTGCATGACGTGGCTGTCGGGCCTGATCACCTAATTGACGAGTGGGCCGATCCTGTACTGAGTTCTTATATCCGCTGGGCATTCAAGGTTCGAACCTACGATGTGGTTCTGGTGGAATACACCTGGTTGAGCTTCTGTTTCGACGCGGTGCCGGAAGGCGTGTTTAAGATATGCGACACGCACGACGTTTTCGGCGGGCGGCGCGCGCTACTTGAGGCCCATGCCATCGCGCCGGAGTTCTTCTACACGACGCCGGATGAGGAGAAGAAGGGGCTGAGACGCGCCGACTTGGTTTGGGCCATCAAGGAATCTGAGCGCTCGTATTTTGAGACGACTCTCGGACTCAAGGACTGCATCACCATGCTGTATGCAGAGCCGCCTCGCGGGTGGTGGATCAAACAGCCTTCCCAGGACGGGTGGTTGCGCGTCGGGATCATGGGGGCGAGGAACAATGTCAACCGGTCCAATTTGGCAACCTTTTTAGCGACCGCCCTGCCAATTTTTGAAACCTATATGGCGCCGGTCAAATTGGTGATCGCGGGCGGCTGCTCGGATGATTTCAAGGACTACCACCATCCCAATCTTGAAGTCTTGGGGCGCGTCGCGGATGTGACTAATTTTTACCGGGACATGGACGTGATTTGCGCCCCCGTGCAGTTCAGCACGGGCCTGAAGATCAAGGTCGCCGAAGCGCTAGCTTCGGGCGCCCCGCTCGTTGCTCATGCTCACGCAATGGAAGGATATCCGGCAGATGACCCGCGGCACGCAATGGCGGACTTCCCAGCCATCGCGCGCGCCCTGGTAACGCTCGCATTCGAGCCGTCTGCGCTGTCGGCCCTGGCGGCAAAGTCCGTAGCCACGACTCAGAAGATCCAGGCTCAAGTTACTAAAGCATTGGAGGAAACCCGGCAGCGAGTCGTCGCAGCGAGTGCAGATGGGATTGTTGTGGTCGCGCCGCTGGAGGCCCTCGATCCGCGAGACTTACTGCACGATCACTTATTTGCAACGCTCAACTATCTGCGCTTTGCCGCACGTATTTCTCTTTACTTGGTTGGTCAGGCGGTGCAAGTCGATGCCAACATTGTGGCGGGGTTCGGTTTCGGCATTCGAGTGTTCATTGCGCCCGAGTTGGCCACCGCCATGGGGGACGCTGCGCCGGTGCACTGGACAGCGCTCGATCTGGCGGCCGTGCTGCAGACGCGCGGCATCGGACGCGCCTATTTTCTTTGTGCGGATCGGCAGGTTGCCAGTATCTGGCCGGGAACACTGCGCCGCGCTTTTGTACGCTACGACGCCGTGGAACTCGCGGGTGACGACCCCATGGCTCTCATTGAGCTATTGAGGTCGATCACGTCGGTGGTCGTCATCGCTGCGACGCCGATATGGATGGCGGATGAGGGCGTCGGCTCCGTATGGCAGGTGCCGTTTCGTCGGCAAAGTGCGTTCGCCAGCTTTAGAACGCGCGCTAGCCTGGCCGGCAAGTGGGGTGGCTTGCTCATATTGGCACGAGCCGACGACCCTCTGGTTGGGCCTCTAAAGGAGCTGGCGGCGCGACTCGACGTTCGAGTTGCGATTTTTGATGTATGCGCCGTCGCTGCGGTTCGCGCACTGACTCTGCCGTCGAATGGATCCGACAATGTTGTTAATGTCGCTGGCGCACATTTGATCGTTGAACTTGGCACGGGGTCTGCTGTCGCCGCAGTGGTTGTCGAGGGCGCTCAACGAGCTGGCATCCCCGTTATCAGACTCATTCGGAGTGGATCAGCGGCTGCGCTGCAGCAAGCGCGGCATGTTTCCAGGGCTTGCACAATCGGAGCGTTGGTGCGTTCGGTTGCGGCTGGTTTGATTGAGGGAAATGCCCGGCGTCAGCTGATTGAAGCTGCACAGAGAGAAGCAGCCAATTTGACACGGAACGATGCTGGATGGAATTGCCTTTGGCAGGAGTTGACCCGCAGGGAACCGATCGCGAGAGATCGCAAAACCGCCGGGATGTTATTTGGATGACACCGGCCAGCGGAGTTCCGCACGGCGGTTAAATGCATGTGTCGCCACGCTGGCATTTCGGCGCAAGCCGAACTTCATGACGCAAGTTTTCCAAATTGGGTGACCGATTGGGCGACTTCTTGCCACTCGCCAAATGTTTTGCCCTTGGCTTTCAACTCCTCGAGCAGCTGAGACCCCAGCATTTCTATCTCGCGAATCTCCGAAGGTTCGGTAGTGGCCACAAAGTACCATACGAGGGACGGATCGCGCCAAGAGGAGGCGTTCAGAGGGCAGCCGAAAATATCTGTCAGGTGATATCGATGCCGGCTGAAGAACTCGAAAAACTCTTCCTTCGTGTATCCAAACTGGGCGGCGGGCCATGCTCGTCCATTCTCGAATATCATCAGAGGTGCATGCTTGCTAAGCAAAGCATCTGCTCCTCGCAGGCAATTGAACTCTCCGCCTTCAACGTCCAGTTTTATGAACGATAGGGGCCCATCGATGTGTTCGTCATCAAGGCGGACGATTTCAATGTGCTCCTCGACGTAATCGGAAAGGTCCTTCGGCCGTATGAGTGAACTGAGCGCCGATTTTTTGACGTGTCTGTAAAAGGCCGTGCGTCCGGTAGTGTTTCCCAGACCGACAGATCGGAAGTTGACATTCTCGCCGAGCCCTTGCCCGCGCATTTGCTCGGCGAGGCGTCCGGTGAAATTCGGTTCATACGCGTAGACCTTGCCAGTCGCGCCAACCAGTCGCGACATTGGGCGTGTATGGAGCCCTCCGCAAGCCCCTGCATCTATGACCCAATCCCCGGCCTTGATGAACCGCGCGCAGATTCGAGCCAGAAGAACCTCCATGATTTGGCCAAGGTCTTTCCTGGAGCGATCTTCAGATGAAAGTACAGACATCGCGTTAACTCCAATTAGCTCTGGTCCTTAGATCCCTGAGCGTTTTTTGTGATTTGAACTGTTTTCAAGTTCAAAATTATCTGCACTTCGATACGACATCCACCAGGCCTGATAATCCCTGGGCGCAGCGGCCTCGACGCTCGGTGCACGCGCCGTTTATACGTCTTGTGAATACGGCGCCCAGCCTGTCGTCTTCTATTGAGGTTCGCGCATCGTCTCCGAACCTTGTTGTAGTACGGTTTGCGTAAGGTACGACATTATGGTGCGGCTTCCGGCGACGATGTCACCGGTGAGCGTCATGCCGGGAATTAATCGGAAGTCCTTGGGCACATCGTGAAAATGAAACTCCGTGACCTTCACTCTAACCTTGAAATAGGGGGCCACGGGTGTGTTGTTGGCATCGACCGAGAATGAGCCTTCGCTGATGCTCTTCACCACGCCTTTAGCGAGGCCGTACATTACGTAGGGATAGGTATCCAGCTTCAGCTGCGCAGGGTAGCCAACCGCAATGAAGCCAACGTCGGAAGTCGCGATGTCGAGCTCCGCCTCCACGGGTGCGGAAAGGGGCGCCAAAGTGAACAGCGGGTCTGTCCCCGGGGTAATAGTGTAGGAGCCTTGGCCGGCGGCTATCGAACCCCGGGACAGCTTGCCGATTTTCAGTACAATTGCATCCTCCGGCGCATCGAGGCTGGTCAGATCTTGGTACTTCTGCGCCGTATCCAGGCCATCCCGCGTCAGAGTCAGATCGTTGACGTCCAACACGAGTTGGGTGGCTGTGTCGGCGAACCATTTGTGAATATAGGACTCCCGTTGCGCCTTGAGCGAGGCCGCTGTCTCGCGATACTGAGGTATCTGGTTCTGGGCGTCCGCTAACAGGCGGCTAATCTCCGTTGTTGCATCGGTGGCTGTCAGCACCTGCAGTTTGGAAACATAGCCCTTGTTGAGTAGCGGCTCATACACGTTCTGTATATCGCTGTTGAGCCCGAGCCGTTTGGTGTATTTCTCTGCATCAGATTGGGCCTGCGACATTTGCGCTTGGACGCTGGCGATCTGGCTGTCGAAACTGGCAAGGTCGGAATGATACTGCGCCTGACGCTTCAGCCAGAGTCCTCCCTGAACCGACTGATACTTGTCTGTCGGGTCATACTTGTAGGGACGGATCGCAAGTTCAGCCTGTTCGCGACCAACCGTCGCTTCATCACTGGCCATATGCTCCTTCATCTGCACCAGATTTGCCTGGGTGAAAGTCGGATCGAGCGTCGCGAGTGGCTGGCCTTTCTTCACGACCTGCCCCACCTTCACAACGACCTCTTTAACGATCGCTGGATTGAATGGGTCCACGTAGAGCGATCCCTGTGATGTCACAATGATGGCCGACACGCTTGTGACGACACGATCAAGCGTCACGATGCAGGCGAGCACGACAGCGATAAGCACCATCGCCGCGAGCACATAGATGATAGTACCTTGGTTAGTAGGCGAGGTATCTATCAACACAGCGGCTGTATCGGACTCGAATGCGCCAATTACATCGCC